>Ga0163210_1000246_pt1 | contig 21677 bp, 17 predicted proteins | sample Kivu_220m_FD_113536 | JGI IMG/M metagenome (GOLD analysis project Ga0163210, IMG submission 113536) | Freshwater microbial communities from Lake Kivu, Western Province, Rwanda to study Microbial Dark Matter (Phase II) - Kivu_220m | ecosystem: Environmental > Aquatic > Freshwater > Lake ...
ATGATGCCACTCGGCACAATCTGATCGTGCGTGATGGGATCACCTACTCTTGCTGCAGGAAACATATCGATCCTCCTTATGCCTTCTCCCAGGCGTCTTTATCTAAATTTGGAAAGGTAATTTTACATGTCCCGGGATCAATGCCTTCGACCCTTGCAAAACCCTTCTCATCCAATGTTCCCTCTGCAACGGTTTTCCCGTCGGGCAGGGTCACCTTGTACCGCTCGCCTGGAACGGGATTATCCTCCTCGTCAACCAGTTCAATCTCGATCCAGGACTTCTTTTCCTCATTCGCCTTATGCCGTTCCTCACCTGGAGAGGCGCTTGCGGCCATCGCAGGCTCTGCTGGAGGTGCCGGAGGCACAAGGGCAGCAGAGGCCGGTGCTACCGGCGGACCACTGCCACTATTGATATTGACCAGAGGACTTCCCTGGATAAAGATCGCCGCCGGAGTGAGAACAATACTGCTTCCCCCTACCTTGAGTTCGATACCGGTCATCCCTTCGATCTTTACATTCATGCCTTTTAAATGGTAGGTCGCTGTCACATTTTCGCTATGATTCGCATTAAAGCTCTCAATCATATTGCCCGTGACTTTGAGAGAGGAAGAACCCGTTACCTCCTCGGCCTTCTTTCCGCCTACTTTCAGGTTGTAATCACTCTTGACCTCCCGAAACTCGCTCTTTTCGACCATCACATGCTTATCGAATTCGATCTTCTCCTTCAGATCCCTCTTGACAACGAGATTCCGGTCGTTGCCGACCAGCTCCCTGCGATCGTTCTTCACACGGATATCAACATCTTTCTCCGCATGGATGAAGAGCTGTTCCTCGCCTTTTTTATCTTCAAACCGGATTTCATTGAAGCCATCTCCTCCGATGGAGCTGTTTGTCTTGATCGTGCTCTTTGTCTTCTCGTCGGGAAGGGTGTAAGGGGGCATATGATCCGCATTGTAGACCCTGCCTGTAATCAGAGGCTGGTCCGGATCCCCTTCGAGGAAGTCGACAATCACCTCCTGTCCGATTCTCGGCGTGAAGATGGACCCGTACTGGCCACCCGCAAAGATGCTTGCGACCCTGATCCAGCAGGAGGACTTGTCGTCCTTCTTCCCCTCCCTGTCCCAGTGGAATTGAACCTTGATCCGGCCATACTTATCCGTGTAGATCTCTTCATCCTTCGGTCCTACGACTACAGCAGTCTGAATTCCTTTGACTACGGGCCTGGGGGTTTTTCTCTCCGGCCTGAAGACGACAGAGGAGGGAATGGAGATAAAATCATTCGAATAGCTAAACTTCTCTTTGGGATCAGCCAGTTCCTGGAGCGCCTGGGGTTGTTGGCCTTCATGGCAAACTTCCGCAATAAGATATTCCTGATTGAAACTTTTACGCTCATGGTCAATCAATTTGAATTTGAACCCAGGGATGAAGCGGGGAGAGGTGCTCTTGCCCGCGGCCTTCTCTTTAAAGGTCATGGACTCCTCGAGGCGTACCTTGGTCAGACCTTTTCCCCGGCCCTCTTCAATATACCTCCCCGGGTAGTCATAGATCTCCAATTTGGAATACGACTTATCCTGCTCCTTGGTCGTCAGATCAAGAGTGGGCTTCTCAAAATTAAAGTCCCTTCGTGTCATCTTTCCGGAAAAGACCTTTTGAGAGAAGGCCAAATCGTAGACATACTCCCGGTCCGGCACCATCCCGATGGTGGGATTGAAGGTGATCTCCTTTTCTCCCTCGATCGTCTGATAGGCGATCGTGCTGTCACCGAAAACGAGCACATGTTTATCCTTGGCATGTTCGAAGAAATAGAAGATCCCTTCCTCCTCGCAAAGGCGCGAGATAAAATCGAGGTCGGTCTCACGATACTGAACGCAGTACTCCCGCTCCGGATATTTACCCTGGAGCCGGAAATTGAAACGGTCACCCGTGATACCGCCGTCCTGGAGAACCTGCCTGATGATGTCCTCGACTTTTTTATTCTGGAAGATCCGGCAATCCTGCTCGAGGGAGAGAAGCCAGAGGGAAGGGATAACCTCCGCCTCATAGAAATAGAAACGGCCCTTGCTTCCATTCTGGATAAATTGACGGAGAATGCCGTGAAGGTAGCGATCGTTCTCCTCCCCGAGCAGGGTGAGGAGGGCCTCTTTTCCAACCACCTCGTCGAAGTTGATCTCCTCTTCGGAAACCAGGGAGACGTGGAGCTCAAAGGGCGAGGAGATGCGCTCCACCAGTTTAAATGCCTTCACCGATGTCACATAGGATACCCCCAACACCTCGAATAGAAATCTGGACTCGTGGGCGGTCTGCTTCGGTGCCATCTTTAACCTCCGAAATCAACCTTGAAGGAACCGTCTTCAGCCATCTTCAAATGGATCTCCGAGAGCATGGCCCCTTCGCTCAGGCGTCCGAGGATCTCACGGGACATATGAGGAAGGATGGTTCCGTTCAAGATGTGATCGATATTTCTCGCTCCAGTTTCAACCTCTGTACAGCGTCCTGAGATCCGGTCAATGACTTCCGGAGAGGTGATCAATTTGATCTTGTGGCTTTCCGCCATTCGCCTGGCCAGCCTATCGAGTTTGAGTCCCACAATCTCCCGGATGAATTTGGGATCGAGGGTGTAGAAGGGAACGACGGTCATCCGGGCGAGCAGCGCGGGCTTGAAGTGGTGGCTCAGGATGGGACGGATGGCCGTAGTTACTGTTTCGATGGAAGGTCTTGTTCCGGAGGAGCAGAGCTGGGTGATCACATCAGATGCGAGGTTACTTGTTAAAAAGAGGACCGTGTTTTTGAAATCGATCACCCGGCCTTCTCCATCGGAGAGCATGCCCTTATCAAAGACCTGATAGAAGAGGTTCATCACATCGATGTGGGCCTTTTCGCATTCGTCGATCAGGACCACGGAGTAAGGCCGCTGGCGAACAGCCTCGGTGAGGATCCCCCCTTCCCCGTATCCCACATAACCCGGAGGCGAGCCGATCAGGCGGCTCACCGTATGGGACTCCTGAAACTCGCTCATGTTGATCGTGACCAGGTATTGATCTCCGCCGAAGAGGAGATCGGCAATGGCCAGTCCAGTCTCTGTCTTTCCCACACCGCTCGGTCCGACCAGGAGGAAGACACCGAGGGGCTGCTGGGGATCTTTCAGACCTGCCTTTGCAGCCTTGATCACCTGCGTGATGATCGCCAGGGCCTCATCCTGTCCTTTGATCCTCAGCTTGAGGTTGTCCTCGAGACCGAGGATGTTTTTGGCCTCGTCCCGAAGGACTTTTCCCAGTGGAATCCCTGTCCAGTCTGAGACGACTTTGGCCACCCCATCCGGATCGACCTCTGTCTTGATCAGAAGGGAATCCTTCTGCAGAACTGAAAGTTCGAGAGAGACCTCATCGATTCTCTTTTTCACTTCGGAAAGCTTCTCTTCAGAACTCCCCTGAGTTTTTAATTCATAGAGTTGCTTTCGGAGGTCAATGAGATGTTGGGCAAGCTCCTTCTCCTTGAGCCATCGCTCCTGAAGTTGCACCACCTCCTGTTTCAAGGCATGGACCTTCTCCTCTAACTCCTGAGGTCGGGTGCGATCGATTTCAAGGCCGTGAAGCTGATCCCGCTCAAGGGCCTTCTTCTCCCGTTCGAGGGCCTGAATCGTGCGTTCCTTATCTTCCAGGATATCGGGTTTGGCGGTCAGATGGATTTTGACCCGTGCCGCACTTGTGTCAAGGAGATCCACTGCCTTATCCGGTAGCTGCCGGCCGGAGATGTAACGGCTGGAGAGATCAGCGGCCGCCACAATGGCGTCATCCCGGACGACCACGCCGTGGGCCTCCTCATATTTGCTCTTCAATCCTCTAAGGATCAGGATCGCGGTCTCCACCGAGGGTTCATCCAGTTTCACCAGCTGGAACCGCCGGGCAAGGGCTGCATCCTTCTCAAAATATTTCTTATATTCCGACCAGGTGGTGGCGGCAATCGTCCGGAGCTCACCTCGTGCCAGGGCGGGTTTTAAGAGATTGGCCGCATCGCTTCCACCGGTTGGGCCTCCTGCTCCGATCAGGGTTTGGGCCTCATCGATAAAGAGAATGATCGGTTTGGGAGAGGCCTTGATCTCATTGATGACAGACTTGAGCCGATTTTCAAACTCGCCTTTGACTCCTGCGCCGGCTTGAAGGAGCCCCATATCCAACCCTAAGATGGTCACCCCTTTGAGAATATCAGGGACATCTCCCTCCACGACCCTCAGGGCCAGGCCCTCCACTACAGCCGTCTTTCCCACTCCTGCCTCACCCACGGCAATGGGATTGTTCTTCCTTCTACGGGCCAGGATATCGATCATCTGATGGATCTCCCGGTCCCGGCCAAAAACCGGATCAATCTCTCCGGAGGCGGCCTTCTTTGTAAAATCGACACAGAAACGGGCCAGTGCGGTGCCTTCTCCAGGAGGACCTGCCTCCCGAACCTGCCTCTCAGCAAGAGAGGGTTGCTCGATCGAACTCTTCAAAATATTTCCGAATTGAGAAAGAAGGGCTTCCCGGCTGATGGAGCGGAGAAGATCCACAAACCGGCCTGACGAAAACTGGACAGGTTTGGCCAGAAAGGCCAGAAGGAGGGCTCCTGACCGGATTCGATTCTCTTCGAGATCAACCGAAGAGATCAGCCAGGCATCCTGGAACCATTCCAGGAGGAGCGGAGAGAAGACGGGCTTGGCCGCATTGCCTGCCCGGAATTCCTCAATCGTCTGATCAATGGCCTTCTTCACCTTTCCCGCATCGAGATCGAACTGCCGGAGGATAAGCGGGAGATCGGATTGAGGTTCTTCGAGAAGTTTGGTCAGATGATGTTCGATGGTCACTTCGTAATGGGCGCGTGAGACACAGAGACCTGCAGCTCCTTCCAGTGCCCGCGTGCAATAAGGATTCAGACGATTTAAGAGAGTTTTAATGTCAACGGTAATCATCGATTTGGCTCCTTAAGAATATTGTGGCGGAAAGATCACTCCCACTTCATCCAGATGTCCGAGGGAGAAAACCCAGGTATCGAGGCCGAGCCTTGACCACTGTGACCCTCCGAGGCAAGCGGTCTCGGCCTCTCTTTGTTTGAGAATCAGCTCGATGTCAAACTCCAGAACATCGAGAAGATAGAACTTCGTCAGGAAGGCAACCCTTTCATGGTCCGGACTTCCCGGAAGGAGGGAATGAAAAGGTCCGCTTTGCAGCGGACCGATCCGGAGACGGAATTTTCCCATTCGGTCCTCGATCTCCTCGCCAAGGAAACTATCCTCCCCGAGGGAATTTCCAGCGGTTCCGGTCAAAAGCCTCTGATCAGGAGGGATCCTGACCACCCTCTTCAGACAGGGGATAACCTCCACGGGAATCCCTCCCAGGGCATCCTGAAGCAGGGTCCTTAGCCCGGAGGCCGATTTCGGGAATTGGGTGAAAAGACCCGTATACCGGATCAGGGAATAGGGCTCCGGCAGATCCTTTCTCAAAGCCCTTTCTCCAAGGCCGATCAGGCAGAAGAGCTTTTCGAGGACTCCGGGGTTATTCTCTTCGACCACCTTGAGAAAGAGACGGTACTTGGTCCAGCAGCGAAAGAGGAGAAGGTAGAGGCGATGGTTGAAGATGTCAATAAAGTCCCGGGTAACGGACATATCCTCGGAGGCTTCGTCAAGAAGGTCTTCCGTATAGAAGTTGGGAAGGGGGGAGGAAGAGCCGTAAAGTCCGAGGAGTGTGGCCGTGATGGAATAGAGGGGTCTTTCAGGGTCGGTCTCCTCGACCTTCGCCACATCCGCAGGAGGGAAAGAGAGGGAGAGTTCTGGCCGGACCCGAATATGTTCCTCATCCACGGACTCCTTTGTTCCGAGAATTTCGGGTTTGGAGATGAGAAGGCGCAGAAGCCTCATCACCTGAAAGAAGGAGAACTCGTGGGCTTTTTCAAGCAGGTCCGATTTTAAATGAGGGGGTGATCCCCTATCCTCGCCGGCCATTGATAGACATCTCCCTTTGTCACCTCCTGGACGGTCAACCGGGTAAAATGGTTGAGGGAGGCGTAGTTGCCCAGGAAGTGATCCAAGACAGATCCGAAAAGATACATATCCCCCTGGCTTGCAAATTTCTCCTGACGCATTTTCAGTTCGATTTCCTGACCCCGCATCATGATGCCGGAGACGATACGGTCGCAGGGCCTTGCCTCAAGACCTTCTATGCCTTCGATCCGTTTTCGATTGGCCTGGGTCTGGGTCCGGTTGCGGCTTCCCGGAAAGATATACTGCTCAAGAAGGGCCTTTAAATTCTCCGTGCGGGAGAGAGAGAGGGTGTTGAGAAAGAGGTGGGCCAGAAGGCGCCATCTCAGGTTCTCCCCGCCCTTCTCACCTTCCTTTCTCCCTTCCAGAGGGGGAAGTAGGCTGAACGTGGGGGCCTGGATATTTTTAAATTCCACCGAATCAGGAGAACTGCTGGTGGGAAGAGAGATGTCACCCAGTCGAAGATTTTCAGGCAGACCTCCGTTGCTGCAGAGGAGTTGAATGGAGAGGGTTTCGGAGGGGGGAGAGCCTGCCGAAGGAGGATAGGCAACCGAAAGGAAGAAATCGAACATCTCCCGGAGAGGAGACTGCCGTATGATCACGCGATAGACCGGGTTGGCCTGAGGGTCGGGATTGAAGACTTCAAAAGGGACATAATGCCTCTCTTCTGCTGTTCCCTGAATATATCCGGCCACACTCACTACGGAATAGACCTGATGGTGCTCGGGATTGGAACCCGAAGGCCGGATCAGATATTTCGTCTTACGGTGGTCGATCTGAATGGGATCAGCCTCATGGGGAAAAAGATTGATTGCTGGGGTCACCGAGAGGGAAAAGTCATCTTTTTTGATACGGGGAGCCGGGAAGGGAAGGTCAGAGAGCTCAAAATGGACTTCAAAGCGAGAGCCTTTCCCCCTTCCCTGCCATCTTTTCCAGCCACTCAGATCGAGAAAAAGGAATTTTTGAGGAGAGATGAAATATTCCTGAATGATCCGGTAGCCCGGGAAGGCATGTGAAGGGTAAGGGATCAGGGCTTCCTTCTCCGAAAAGCCGACCGGCTTTAAACATTCCGGTTCAAGCCAGCAGGGGCTGCCTTTTTCAACGGGGTTAAGAAGAATCCGGCTCAGATGGCGCCGGAGAAGAAGATAGAGGTCAGAGGCATCGGGGTAGTCTCCTGCAAGAAAGAGCCTCAGTGACCCGGGTTCCCAATCCGAAAGTTTCACCCCTTTCAACTCGAAGAGGAGCTTGATCGTAGGAGGCTGTCCGGAGGGCTGTGCAAAAGTGGCATCTAAGAGCGAAAGAGGATGGACTTCCACCCCATAGGAGGTCCGAAAGAGGCAGGAGGTCCCCTCCACGGGAACGGACGAAATCTGTATTCCCGGAGGGATGGTCATGGATTGCCGGAGGATGGGTTTCGGGGCAAAGGCAATCAGGGTGGTGGAGGGGATGGGCCTGAGATAGTGAGGCCAGATCAACTGCATCAGTTCATTGATGATCTCAGGAAACTCATCATCCAGTTTCTGCCTCAGAAGGGCCGTGAGAAAGGCCACGCCCTCGAGCAGGCGCTCCACATCCGGGTCCGGAGTTGTTCCGGCCAGCATCGGAGCAAGGGCCGGGTGGGCCATGGAGAATTCCTTGCCGAGGTCTTTGAGGTGTGACAGCTCTTCCTGAAAGTAACGGTTGAACATGGGTTAACTTGCGGCGAATAGCCTAATTAAACGAGATAAAGGGGGTTTCGCCGTGGGCTAATAAACAGGCGACCACGGAAAGTCGCCCCCACTATTTTATTATTCGATTGATAATAATGATAGGCATGAGTTGAATGATCAGCCCACAATATTTACTTTTCCTTCGTTGTCAACAGTGGTCTCCAAGAAGACCTGGGTCTTCGATTCCGTATAAAGTCTCCCTGTGATCTGGAACCGGATCGTCAGGGGATCGGTATACCCATCTGCCTCTCCCTCATCGGAATCGATCAGGTTGACCCTCACTCCCCTGAGCCGTGGCTCATATTTCTGGATGGCCAGACGGATCGCCTTCTCAATCTCCCTCTTCGGATTGGTCTCCGTTTTAGGAAGGGTGAGGAAAAAATCCGTGAAGTCAGGCGTTCCGTAGTCCTCTGCAATGGGAACATTCCCGTGTTTGGTGTTAAGGATTCGTTGCAAATGCCTGATGATCGAGTCAATGGTCCTCCGGGGGTTTTCCTTGCCCCGTCTCGCCGGTTCCTTCTCCCAAGATTGAAGTCGCTCCAGAAGCCTTTCTTCTCTCATAAGAATTCAGTTCCTACGAATGGGTTTGCCATTCGTCGGTATGCTCCGAACTGGTACTGCCGCTCGAATAGGTATAGGTGATTTCCCCGAAAACGAAGGAGACCTCTTCCATTGCTGGAAGGCTAACTGTGCTATCGGCCAAGGTATTCGGAAGGATGGTCTTGATCGATGAGATGTGGCCCTGCCTCAGCTGGATGGTGTAAAATTGCTCGGTGGTGCCATCTCCTACAGGGCTGGGCCTGTAAAATTTTATTGTGACCTCTACTGGATCAAAATTACAGAGGATCTGATGGAGAATGGGAGAAGATCGGTCGATCAACTTTTTGATGGTGATCGGGCCATGGGATCGTTCCCCTGTGAGCATTCCCGAGGCCTCACGGCTGATTTGAACCTTGTGCTCAAACTCAATGGCCTCAATTGATCCCTCACGGTTCATGCTTGTTACGGTGCTATCTCCCCTGACCTCCCCTGCCTGCTCCCCCCTTATCCATACGTAGATGTTCAGCGCCATAATTCGCTCCTCTTTCGCCTTTCTCCATCCAGCCGAACAATCTTTCCCGAAATTCAGGAAATCACGGTTGGCCCTTTACAGGAGATACTTTTCCTTACCCGGGGCGGAATCCCCTCGCATCATTTAGGGACCTGCCATGAATCCTGGGCTTCAACCCCGTCGATCTCCCAGGTCCAGATGATTTTCGAGTAGGTGAAGGAGACATCCTCCATGTGGGTAAAACTCTCCCTGGCCGGGTCCAGGGCATTCGGTATCCATGGTTTGATGGAGACGATGATGGCGTCTTCCAGTTTGATCGTAAAGTAATGCTCTTCATTGCCGGAGGCGTTAATCCTATAATACTTCATTGTCACATCGCTCATTCTTTCCCCTGTGGCAAGGGCCTGGTAGAGCTTCGGTGATCCCTTGTCAAAGACCTTTGTCACGATCAGGGCATTATGGACCCGCTTTCCGGTGGGGAGACCGGTCTGAGGATCGCGGGGGATATAGACCTCATGATTGAAGGCCTGGCAGAGGATGGTATCCTTACGGCCCTCCATGGTGCAGCACCCCTGAGAAATGTTCCCCTGGGTTTTCCCTGTTAACGACATGTGAAATGGCATCGGCATAGTCCTTTCCTCCTTTCTTTTTTTAAAAATCGAATAGCACGAATGGTAGCGAATAACGCGAATTCGTGTAATTCGTTCTCATTCGATTCATTCGTTAAATCACTTCTTATCCAGCTTTCCAACGAGGGAGAGGGTGAAGAAGGAGCCCATATATTTGAAATGGGGTCTCACCTCCAGCCTTACCCTGTACCAACCGGGATCTCCCTCCACATCCTCCACCATCACGCGAGCCTGGCGAAGGGGCCTACGGCTTCTCACAGCAGGCGACGGGCTTTCCTGATCCGCGATGTACTGGCGGATCCAGTCATTGAGCTCCCTTTCGAGATCAACCCTTTCCTTCCAGGATCCGATATTCTCCCTTTGAATCACCTTCAGGTAGTGGGCCAGACGGTTGATGACAAACATATAGGGTAACTGAAGTCCCAGTTTGTAATTGGTCTCCGCCTCCCTGCCTTCCTTTGTCTTTGGAAAGACCTTGGGTTTCTGTGCGGAGTTGGCCGAGAAGAAGGCCGCATTGTCACTTCCCTTTCGCATGGTCAGGGCGATGAATCCCTCCTCAGCCAGTTCGAATTCCCTTCGTTCCGAGATCAACACCTCCGTGGGGATCTTGGTCTGAATCTCTCCCATGGCTTCGAACTGATGAAGGGGCAGGTCTTCCACTGCACCTCCTGAGGTGGGTCCGATAATATTGGCGCACCAGCGGTATTTTGCAAAACTGTCGGTGAGCCTGGAGGTAAAGGCAAAGCTAGAGTTCCCCCAGAGGTAATGGTCATGGCTGGCAGAGACATCTTCCTGATAGTTAAAGCTCTTTACCGGCTGGGTGTCAGGACCGTAGGGAAGGCGAAGCAGGAAGCGGGGAAGGGTCAAACCGACATATCGGGCATCCTCACTCTCCCGGAAGGATTGCCACTTGATATACTGAGGGCCCTCCATGATGGCCTTGATATCCTTCAAATGGGGAAGGGTTGTGAAGTCAACGATTCCAAAGAAGGTGGGACTGGAGGCTGTAATAAAGGGAGCATGGGCCATGGCAGCCACACTGGCCATATACTGGAGAAGCCTCATGTCCTGAGGCCCTGCTCCAAATTCATAATTGCCGATCATTGCCCCGTAAGGTTTGCCGCCAAACTGGCCATATTCCGCGGTATAGACCGTTTTATAAAGGCCGGACTTGACGATCTCGGGAGCATCCCCGAAGTCATCAAGCAGGTCCTCTTTGCTCACATTGAGGATCTCGATTTTAATGTTCTCACGGAAGTCCGCCTTATCGATCAGAAATTTGATGGAACGCCAGGCGGATTCTAACTTCTGAAAATCCTGGTGATGAAGGATCGCATCCAACTGGAGGCTCATCTTCTTGTCGATCTCCGCAATCATCTCGTCCACAACGGCTTTGGAGACCTTGATCGCTTCCCGGCCAGGTTCGAGAAGCCCGGCAAGGAAGGCCTCCAGCCCCCTTTTCATGACCGAATAGTTTTCATCTGTGGGTTTGAGATTGGTGGCCTGAATAATCTCTTCCAACAGAGAGGGCTCTTCCAAGACCTTCGCTTCGGCAGACACGGCTGCCTTTCCTCTTTCTTCAGCCATAGATTTCCCTCCTTATTCTCCGATCCCCATTTCTTTGAGGAGCTGTTTTCGAGCGGTTTCATCTTTGACCAGTTCCTGGACCTTCTTCCGGAACTCGGGCACATTGGCCAGAGGTCCCCTCAGGGACCGTAAGGCCTCCCTCAGTTCGAGGAGACGTTTTAATTCAGGAACCTGGTTGACGAGTGACTCCGGGTCAAAATCTTTGATGGATTTCGTCTGGAGCTTCACACCCATCTCTTCATCCGGCCTTCCGGAAAGGCGATTGGGCACGGTGATGTTCAAACCGAGACCATGGGCCTTCAGGACTTCATTGAAATTGTCTTTGTCAATATTAACAGGCTCTCTTTTTTCCAGAGCCCTCTCATCCGGCCTTCCCGTAAAGTCACCCATGACCAGTATCTTGAGGGGAAGTTCCACATCCTCTTTGACATCTCCTGTGGCCGGACGATAGACAATGTTGATTCTCTCTTTTGGAGCAACGGATGCCTCTTTTGCCATAATTCCCTCCTTTCTTTGGTTTATCCCTTCCCGATCCGAATCGCTTCTGTCAGGTCAAGCCTGGCGATGCGCTGAAAGACCTCATAGGTCTTCTCCTTTGAGGCCTGATCCGATTGGGAAGAAAACCCCATCCAAATTACCTTAAGACCTTTCAGGGATAATTCTGGATCATACTCCTCTAAACGGTAGAAGTCAATCTCTTTGAGGATTTCCTCGAGATGAGGAAGAGCCACTTTTGCCTGTTTGTTCTTGATCAGGAGCTGGGAGAGGGCAAGACGCCAGAGCAGTTTCTCTCTCCGAGATGGACTGCGCTGGAACTTCTGCTGAAGCCCTTTGATTGCCTCGATGAGCTTTCCCTTTTTGATCAGCGCCTGAGCCTCCTCCACCCCCCCCTCAATGGGGTTTTTATCCTCTTTCGGAAGGATCGGAGCTGATATCATTGGAGATCCTTCTGAAGAGAGGGTCGGACTGAAGGAGATCTCCTTCAACCACTTCTTCGTGTCAGGATCAGCGAATGGAAACCCGTCGGAAAAGGTAAGGTCTTCCAATCCGGAAAAACGATGGATGAGGAAGGCAGTCTCTTCATGAACCACCCCCTTTGCCTTCTCATATTTCTCTCCCAGATGGAAGAGACCCTCTGATACGAAACGGTTGAGGTCGATCCAGAAGATGAACTGTGGAAGTCTTGTCTCTGCGGATCTGATCAGGCCCTCATCATCTCCCTTCTCCCTCAATTCAGAGAGGATCGTTCTGATCTGGACAGGGGGAGGAGGGATTTTGGTCCTGCCCTCAGTCGAAGGAGGAAGACCCTCGACCCCCGACCAGGCATGGATTCGCGACCATCGGTAGGGCAGGGGATTGGAGAGGTCTTCTTTCAGGAGAAAGGAGACTGCATCGCTGATCCTCCGGAGTGCGGCATTGAAGACCCTCTGAGCATCCTTACCGGATGCGATTGTCTCTTGGATCTCCGCTCCCGGGCTGACTGTTTTTTCAACCGGAGCCGGAATCTCCTCTTTTGGCTTCTCAGGCGGGGTCGGAGGCGGAGAGAGATTTTTCAACTGTTCCTGAATCGAGGTGAGGGAGGGGGGTTTTTCGAAGTTCTGGGTCAGGAGCTGGTTGATCTTCTCAAGATTCTCTTTGAAGAATTTTATCAGCTCCGGAGAGATGGGTGTGGGCTTGAGCTGTTTGAGAGCTCCCTCTGTCTTCTCAGCCCACCATTCAATAGCACTCACCCGGCCTTTCATCTTTGCGGGGTAGAGTAGATCCCAGAAGGTTTCGAGCATATCCCCGATGATTTTGAGCCCGATGGCAAATCCCTCGATCTGGCGGGTATAGATCAGGGCAACGGTGAGGTAACTTGCAGCCAGAAGGTCCTTCGACTTCTCTCCGAGGATTTCAGAGGAGAGCTTTACGATCTTTCCCCAATCGACACTCGCAGGGCCGGCAAGGGAGGAGAGCTTGCCGACCTCGGCCTGGAGCTCTTCAAAGAGAGGCTCAAACCGCACATCCATGCCGGTCGGTTGTTCCTGGCTGATGGGCTCTTTGCCTAAGGATTCAAGATTCATCATTACCCTGTGATCCCCTTTTTGACAATGCCGGTATGAGTGGGAACGGCTATCGTTCCGACACTCGCAATCGGGAGGGGTCTGGAATCACGAAGAAACAGTCCAAAGTTGAACAAAATCTGCTATCTGGAGAGGCCGCCTGAAGAGGGCCAGAAAAAGCCTTTCCATGGTTCCTCCCATAAAGATCGTATTGGGAATCACTTTCATGTGGTTCCTGAGCAGAAAGTGATAGAGGTTGACCTGTGTCAGTTGATCAAAGGGAGAGTTCATTTTCAGATCGAAGAAGACCTCTGCCCGATCAGAAACCCTGGAGGCCTGGTTCTCCATTTCTTTCAGATCGATCGGTGAAGGATCAGGGTTGGACCGCAGGCCTTTGAGATCTTTCCTCCTGGTTTCAAAATCCTGCCAACCGGGATGGGGAGCCCTGAGGTGAAGAACCTCCTGTTCCAATTTTTTAAGATCGCCGGCAGCAAAAGCGGAGAGGTATTCGATCTGGCCCCAGGTTTGTTCGCAGGCAAAGGGCAGAAAGTCCCAGTGATCCTCCCAGCCATTGAGGAAGCCCGTGCCCATGATCAGAAGGGGATAAGGCCGGCCTACACGGTCACTGCTATCCCTCACCACTCCGCAGGCAATATTTCCTTTCTGAGAACCCCTTGCCCAGAATCGCCAGGAATAGAGCCCCTGCGGGGTCTTCTTCTTTTGAGTGAGTGTCTGATATCCTTTCTCCATCCAGTCGGAGAAACTCTTGAGCAGTGGGGACTCCTCACCGAACCTGAAAAAATCAGAGGCCACCGGATGCTTCCCGAAGAGAGACCACTGCCAGGAGGAGTTCATGCTCACTGTCCCCACCCCTTCACGATATTTCCGGGAGCCTGTCCCGGGATGGGTTTGACCTGTCCGACCAGCACCTGATAATCGCCCCCGAACTGATAATTCACCCTGATCGATTTGATCCCGAGTCCCTCAAGAGCGGTCCTTTCAGCAGGAAATTCAGCAGGGGAGAAGGTCCTCTGCCCCTCCTTGAATTCCTGAAGGAATTCTGGGAAGGCCTGGTTGCCCTTGTATCTTTTTACCAGGACAAGGTTTCCCACCTCGATCTGAAAAAGGACATCTCCACAGGTCTCCATAGACCATTGAAAGGTCTTGCTCACCGGGTAATTGTAATTGGTGATGCTCTGGGTGCTCCCCGCACATTGAAGTTCCAACTTTGTGCTGTGAGGTTTTACCTTTGCCTCCGGATTGGACGCAGTGGGGAGTCCCCTGACCACCACCGTATAATTCTGTTTGGATAATGTTGGAGCAGGTGCTCCCTTGGTCAGAAAGGTTAGAAAAGAGGCCTCAAAAGGAATGGTCCCTCCGAGGGCCTCTTTTGCGGAATAACCCTTAGGGGTTTTGGTCACAAAGGGAGCGGCAGGACCCTTCATAAATTTCCAGACATGGCCTTCTGGTCCCAAAAGGAGCTGGACCGCCTGCTGGCCGGTCACTCCCTGGATTTCGGCAAGGACCTTCTCTTCCCACTGGGATTGGAGATGATTGGCCGCCTCCCTCCGGATGAACAGCCAGAGGAAATCGAGTGGACCTCCGACCAGTTTCCAGAAGGCGTCCTCTCCCGGTCTCCCTTTCATCATGAGGCCTTTCAGACGGGTGAAAGCCCCGGCGGTAGCCATTAATGGGGATTTGCTGGTGGCCGGGTCCTCCCCGTAGACCTGTGAGGCCATCTGAAATGCCTGGGCCCGGGAGGCGGTCGTCTGCGAAATGGCGGCCAGACCGGCAAGGTATTCCTGATAGGCTTTGGCCGCCTGGGATTGGGCCTCTGCCTGTCCAACCTCCTTTCCGATGATCTTCTCCACCTGGGCGATCCATTTCCTTGCCTCCTCAGCAGCCTTATCGAGCAGCCCGCCTTCTTTCATGGTCTTGCCGAGGGTTTTGACCACCTGAAGATGATAGACCTGCCGAAGCCAGAAGGGAAGCGTTTCAGCCTGGATCAGGGGTTCAAGCTCTATGGCAATCCGGTTCAAAAAGGCAAAGTAGGGACCCTGATCCGTTGCCATCTTTGAGGCTACGGGTTGCCATTCTTTGATCCCTTTCAGTCGCTCCGCTCCTCTTGGAAAGAAGACCACAAAGTTCTGCCAGCCATCGAAGCAGAGAGTGGGATACCATTTTTCAAAGTCGATCTTCTGATTCGCCAGAAGGTTGGAATCGGCAAGGGCTGACTCGATCTCCTTAATGAAGGAATCCATTGCCTCTTTTCCCTTCCGGGTGAAGGAGGGGGGAACGAACTTTTCCTCGGCCAGGGAGAGGCTCCCCCCCCAGAAGTCCCGGAGGGTAATGGAGGGGATCGTCCCCTGTTTATCTGCCCAGAGGATGAGCCAGCGAAGGTTCGTTCTCTTGGTACTCAGGAGGTCCTTTAGCCAGGCCTGAAGGATGGCCATCTCCTTATTCATCTCACCGGGGTCTGAGCGCCAGACCAGGTAGTAGAGGTAGAGCTGGCCGAATTTCCTCTTCACCTCGGAGATCGTTTTCAGATCCGCGCTGATCGGAATGGGTTCATAGGAAGGCTGGGGTTTTGCCGAAAGGACGGGGAAGGGTTGTCCTTCGAGCCGGGCCTTGAGAAGATTGATCCGTCTCACCAAATGGGTCACATACTGAGCGATCACCTCGTCCGGGGTGGTGATGGTCAGGGTGGCGAGTGTCCCTCCCATCTGTTTATCAAAGGAGGTTAAAAAGACCGTCTGAAACTGTTTGCAGTACTTGTTCTTCAGACCGAGCTCCACCTTCCTGCTTTCGGTCAATCCGAATCTGGGGATCCACCAGCCCCTGTTCTTTTCTTCGACTTTCAGAATCGACTGGCAAAAGCGATCCATGGTGAGGAGATCGGAGAGGACCTCCCCCTTTAAGGTAACGGGTTTGGAGAACTCCTCCCGGGCGTCTCTGATCACCTTCAGATTTTTAACGAAGGAGAAACTGAGAATGCCGCAGAGCGCCACCGCCAGGACCACCCAGGCGGTCAGACCGAGATTTCTCGTGAGCAACCGCCATTGAAGGGCACGCTTGGTCGGCGCAAAAAGACCCCTGTCCTTGGGGAAGACCCTGGCAAAGAGATCATGGAGAAAGAGACCCTTGTTCGTTCCAGGTAAGACCTCTGTCTCTCCGATCAGGCCAAGAGCCCTTAGAAAATGGGAGTAAGGGCTTCCCTCCTGACGGCCACTGCTGAAGAAGAGACCTCTCAAGATGGGCGTCTCCTGATAGGGGTTCTCTTTAAACGCTCCGCCCATAAAGGACTGAAGGCCCCTCTTCAGATTTTCGAACTCCTCGGGGAAGAGGAGAAGCCCCGGGTCCACCCCTTTTGCCCCGGGTTGATGGATCATCAGGATTCGGAGATTCCTCAAGCGTTCGCCGATGGCCCCGAAGGCGCGATCCTGAAAAGTGGAAACATCCGAGGTGAGGTCTTGATTGATAAACCCCATGGGTTGATCGAGGCTCTTCTCCGGAAGGCGGTCGCAGAACTGGGTCATTCCCTGGACAAGGTCACATTTGGTGACCAGGACGTAGACTGGAAATTTCGTTCCCAGGACCCGCATCAATTCATCGATGCGGCGACGTATGTTTTTACCATCCTCTTCCAGGGCCTCCGGTTGTCCCTCGAGCAATTTGTCCGATGCGATGGTGACGATGAGGCCGTGAATTGGCTCTTTCCTTCTGTATCGAATGAGGAGGGCTAAAAACTTCTGCCATTCCTCCTTATCCCGCCCTTCATCAATGGGGATCGCATACCTTCCGGCTGTATCGAGGATGATCGCCTGCTCAAAGAACCACCAGTCACAATTCTTCGTTCCCGAGAGGCCAGAGGTCCGGCTCACCTCTGCAAAGGGGGAAGAAAGACGGGCGCTCGTGATGGCCGTGGTCTTTCCCGATCCGCTCTCACCCAGGACCAGATACCAGGGAAGCACGTAGAGCGGGTTTCCGTACTTTCTGAGATGGGACTTTCGAAGGGCATCGACCGCTTCTTTCCAGCGGTTCTGAAGGTCTTTGAGGTCGTCCTTCTCTTTTCCGGAGAGGGTTTTGATATTGGACTCGTCCTGTTCAATGACCTCCTGAACGAATTTCTCTTCCCTTCGTTTGGCCCAGATCTTTCGGAGGAAGAGAAACCCGATCCCCAATCCGATGAGGAAAAGAAGGATGAAGAACCCCATCCACCAGGGCCAGTTGAGAAGAAGCGCCAGCCCGAAGGACAGAAGGATGACCAGAAGGATGGCGACGGCAATGAGGGCGTATTTGAGATATTTTAAGAGGAATGTTTTCATTTACGGCACCACCTTTAAAAAATTTTCCCCTACCCCGCTAAGGGCAAATTGATAGATGAAGAAGAGGAGGCCGAAGAGGATGACCGGTCCGAGGAGGCAGGCGATCGTAAAAGGTGAGAGACGAAACTTCTGCTTCTGAGGGCCGATCTCCATGGCTTCGGCCGGAAAGGCCTCGGGGAAAAGATCAGCCCTCTCGAGGGAGGGGAGCCCGACCGAACTTCCGAGAAGCACCTTGAGGTTGGAAGTCTTCACCTGTTCGAGGAGGTATTCGTCTCCTTTATGATGGTAACGGCCCATAAATCCTAAGGTCAGGCAGAGATAGTAGACCTCCCGGACCTCTCTCTGGTGAAGTCCCAGGGCATTGAGTCGCTCAAACGTCTCTTCTCCTGCATCCAGGGTGTGATAGTAAAGGCGTTGAAGTTGCTCCCTCTGCCATTTGCCCTTCTCCTTCCAGGAAGAGTTGAGAATGGCCTCATCCACCCAGGCACAGATCATGAAGCGGGCGAGGTCATAATCCTCCTGAGAGAAGAGGCCCCTCTTGACCGCATTCTCACTCTGGGTGAGTAGGCGCAGGATATCGGTTTTCACCTGTTCATAGGGAGGCTGTTTGGTTTCCACTGTTTTGACGAAATAGACCACATAGGCCACCAGTTCCATAAAGCAATCCGTCAGATGCATGGCGTACTCCTTAGTAAAGATAAAATTCGAAGCACGAAATAAGAATTTCGAAACAAATCCAAATTTTCAAATTACCAAACTCAAAGCTAAATAATGTATCTGGTTCCCCAGTTTTGGTAATCTGGATTTCGAATTGCGTTGAAAATAAAGGATATAAAAATTTATCCCCCTATCGGGGTAGGGGCGACTTTAGTCGCCCAAGAGGGAGGCTAAAGCCTCCCCCCCGATGTTTCTTTTCATGCAAACTTCAATAAACAAGAGTTTTGATTTTTTGGACTTTGGTCATTGATATTTTGGTGATTATTTGGTTATTGGGTATTGGGATTTGGTGCTTCATGTTTATCTGCCCACCACCATTAACTCCACTTCGAGATCTTCCGGAGCATTGTCCCAGTAAAGGGCGATGTTATTATTTTTCTGAACCAGAGCCCACTGGTCGCTGCGGTGATTAATTGAGAAATAGATCGAACGGGCTCTGCGGGGAAGTTCCTGGGGAGGGACCGGAAGGTGCTCCAAACCAACCCCGGGAAGGGCGCGTGCGATCAGGATGGGGAGATGTTCCCTCGAACTCAATTTAGCCATGGTCTCAATCGATTTGAGCGTCAATTTTGGATCCTCTTCTGTTTTGAGCACCAGATAGAAACGGTTCCGGCCTTCGAAGACGGGAGGTTTCAGGGAAGCGGCATAATAGGTACCATCATAGATCAGGCGAATCACATATTCCGGCCCTGCGGTGATCTCGTCCAAGAGCCGGATCACCAGATCCTGAGCCATGGAGAAACATTCCCATAAATTCAGGTGATCATAATTGGGAAGGATGCGGGTCCCGTCATCGAGTTCAGCCATCACATTGACCCGCTCCGAAAAAGAGGAGAGTTCACCGATCATCTGCCTTAACAAGCCATAAACCGACCAGGGGTGGACCTGCGGGACCTCGGTCATATGAAAGAAGGTGGGAACATACCGGTTGAGGGACCGCAGGGCCAGCAGGTAGACCATATCCCTTGAACCGAATTCAGCGGTCTGGATACCCCGTTGGCTTTTATACTCCTCAAGCTGGTGAGCGCGAGCGGCAATCTGGTCTCTGATCTCCCTGATGAGATGGAAGAGGGGTTCTGAGCTGGAGAGGGTCAGACAGGGGGGAATAAAACGTTGAGAGAGCCTGATCTCCTCCCCCGCCCTTTCCAGTTGAGCCGCAGGGATCAGGACATAATCCCCCAGTTGTTCCTTTTCGGTTTCATAGAAGATTTTGAGAAGGTAGTAGAGCCTCTTTACCCTGCCCTGGGGTCCGCCGGAGTGGAGGTCCTTGACCTCTTCAGGGTCAGTGGTCGTCACAAACCGGGTGGTCACATCCGAAAGGTCCTCCAATTTTTCGACGACGGTTACATTTTCTCCTGCCGGGTTCCACTTTTTCAGACCGATGAGAATGGTGAACGGTTTCCCACCTTCGACCCATGCCTCCTCAAAAGGCCGGGCCTCGATAATGCCATTACCGGGGAAGGCGGCAAAGGTTCCATCCGGGAAGAGAAAGGTTCCCCTGAGGAGACTGAAGGATCTCATCCCCAGGGCAGACTTCTGGATTTCCAGCTCCCCGGTTCCCCAGAAATGAGGTTTAATGAAATGGTGGAAAGGGGCCAGAAGTGATTGGAAGGAGAGATCCAGGAGCTGGAAATGTTGAGGCTGAAGGAAGAGTCCCTGATGCCAGAAGAGCGGCCGCTCGATATCCATGCTTTTATTTCCCCTTTATTTCCTGAATTTGTTGAGGGCTCAAGTTGAGATCGATACGGAGAGGGCCGGGTTTTTGATAGAGAGTGTTTCCTTTTTTCTCTTCCACCACCGGGATGGTAAAGAGCCGGGCCACATTCTCCTTCTGGAGTTTGAAATACCCCGCCACCAGAGCCACATATTTCGCTCCGGCGGGTCGGTCGATCGTCTCCTTATATTCCCTGTTGGGATGGATGATGAATCTCTTTGCACCGGTTACGCTGGGATGGAACTTGGTACAATCACAGAGTTTTTCAAGTCCCCCTTTTTCATCCATGAGTTGATTGATCTCGTTGGGATCCGTTAAAAAATAGGCACAGAGGACCAGCGTATGGGATCTTCCCTGGAAGAGGTTGAGCTGAGGATCGCTTTTGAGGTTGAGGTGGATGGCATTGGCTTCGTATTCCCACCTCGGGGGGACCACCACGGTTGCGCAGGAGCAAAGAAAGAGGGCCGAGAGAAGAAGTGGCAATAGGGTCCGATACGTTTTCATTCGATTACCTCCGATCGATATGATACCGTTTCTGACAGGTCTTTTCAAATTCTCTTAAGAGTTCATCGTCAAAACGGCCGGAATCAAACCAGTTCTTAAAAGATTGAAATTTCTCCTTATACCTTTCAAAAAGTTCGGCCTTGCGAAGGGGACCGAATTTTAGGCCTCCGGCCAGCTCCGATTCTAAATTCTCGGGGCGGAGCTCTTTCAGGATTTCAGCGACCCTGGAATGGGCTGCCTCCTGAAAGGCCTTGTGAGCAATGAGAAAAGCCTCCTGAATCCGGGAGAGATAGTTTTGGAGGGAATCCGTCTTTTCATCTCCCTCCAGATGGGAGCCGATGATATGCCGGATGGTTTCGAGTTCCGGCCTTCTTCCCAATAGAGCGTAGTCAATGACACGAATGACTTCATTGAGGCCATCGAAAATGATATTGAGAGAGTGGGCCAGCTTCTCGAGAAGTTCCGGGGATGAAAGATCGACCCCAGAGATTCTTTCACCAAAGAGGAGTGAGAAGAGGCGGGTAAATTCCTTGGATTCGAACCGGACCTCGGTCCGCACCGGTGGAGGGACGACCTCGAATTGGTGGAGCAACTCTTCCAGGAGTGAAATTTTCTCAGAAAGGGAATGATCTTTCAATGTCTCTTCAAGATACGCCTCCACCAAATTTTCAGCCCTCAGAGGATCTGATTGAAAGATCGTCCTGACCTCACCGGTTAAATTCTCTATAGAGACAGAGCTATTCATTCTTGTTATTCCGGGTTTTTGGGGGTTTCAGGATAACCGTTTCCTCCAGAAATTCATCCCTCCGGAAGGGTTCTTCAGGTTTTTGAGTAGAGTCCGCTGCCTTAGGTTTTACGGTAGATGGGGAAACAGAAATTTTCTCCTTCCCTTTATCCGGGGTGATGATCATCGTTTCAGGAAGAACCTCTTTTGTTTCAAGGTCCTCTCCGGAAAATGGAGGGCCCTCTATTTTAGCGGCACGATCTGAAGAGAGGATATGGGTTTTCTCCAAGTCTTCCCCTGATTCCTCGATCTCCTGGCGCCATTTTTGGAGAACACTCTCAAGAATCCGATGAATCGCTTCGTTTTCTTTTCTCCGATCCAAAAAAGTTACCTCATGGTTATTCATCGGCCCCCGCTTTCAATGAACCCAACTCATATCAAAAAATTCAAAACATCTTGCCCTTTACCCATCGGGTGGTAAAATGGAAAAGATCAGGATACTTTGGAATTTATCATACTTAATGAAGGTTTTGAAGTCAAGAATTACTGGAGTTTCCTGAGTTTTTGATGTCAATTTTTTCTAATCCATTGAAACTATTTGATTAATTAAGGGTTCACATGTTGAAAGGAGGTTTTTTTAACAAGGTTAAAGATTCCTGAGTAAAA
>Ga0163210_1000247_pt1 | contig 21669 bp, 19 predicted proteins | sample Kivu_220m_FD_113536 | JGI IMG/M metagenome (GOLD analysis project Ga0163210, IMG submission 113536) | Freshwater microbial communities from Lake Kivu, Western Province, Rwanda to study Microbial Dark Matter (Phase II) - Kivu_220m | ecosystem: Environmental > Aquatic > Freshwater > Lake ...
CTTCTCGATAGGCCGCGCGCCGGTCATTGCCAGCACGATCTTGTCGGAAAACCAATAAGAGAAAAAGCTCTGTAAAACCGCGATCGCCACCGCGATATACAAAAAACTAGAATCGCCCAGCGCCTGCGACAGAAGCCAACCCAAACCAATGATAAACGCAAAAAAGAATGTCAGTAGTATCCAGGTTTTGCGGATATTTTCGTCGGCGTGGGTGTAGATGGTAGCCATGAAATTATCTTAGATGTTAGATCCCAGAACTCAGAACCACAACTTAGAACCAACTATCTTTTTATCTGATAAATGCATTTTTAGATCTAGGATCTAACATGTCTTTTGACAACGCTACGCCGTTTTTGAGGCGGCGTAGACAAAGTCGACAATTCGCGTAGATTATTTTTTTTCAAAACTAACTTTGGGCGCCTCGCGTTCGGCTTCACCGGCAACTTCGAATAGGGTCATTTGTTTGAAGCCAAAGACCGCGGCCACGATATTTGAAGGAAAGCTTTCAATTTTGATGTTGAAATCGCGAACATTTCCGTTGTAAAACCTGCGGGCGGCCTGGACTTTATCTTCGGTGTCAGTCAATTCGCGCTGAAGCTCAATGAAGTTGTTTGAGGCCTTCAAATCAGGATAATTTTCCGCCACGGCAAACAAGCTTTTTAAGGTTTGCGACAAAGCGTTCTCCTTGGCGATTTTTTCCTCGGGGGTTGTGGCACCCATTGCGGCAGCGCGCGCTTCGGTAACCTTTTCAAACACGCTGCTTTCATGCGACGCATAGCCCTTGACTGTTTCCATCAAGTTGGGAATTAAATCATGCCGGCGCTTTAATTGCACGTCAATATCGGACCAGGCCTCTTTGGCGCGGTTTTTCAACGCCACCAAACCGTTGTAATCAACGATCAGCCACGCGAAAATCACCGCGGCCACCACTAAAATACTAATTGTGATTATATCCATAGTTTTTAGTTATTTTATATAACTCTTCCTACTTTTATGTTACTCTATCCGGCAATTATATTCAAGCCCACACTTTTGTATAACTACCCCTTCATCGCTTGACATTTTTAAAGTTATGCGTTGGTTATTGCCTTCTTGGCGGCAGTAGTGCTCGCCGTTGCCATCGAGGCAACGGATGGAATGGATTTGCAGGTTAGCGGACTACACGAGATAATCATCAGGGGATATTTCTCTGAAGAGAAGTTCTGCTATGAAGATGGTAGTTACACTGCCATAGTCCAAGATTGGACGGCGTGGGACCAAGATTATATTCCCTGCCCCTACGACAAAGAAACTCTCTGGGATAATGGAACTAAAAAGATTACTAGTGGTGTTAAGGCAAAAATAACCATTCCTTGGGATGCGCACACATCTTACCCGGGAGAGGTTGCCTGTCGTAAAGTACATATAGAACCCATAAATTTTTTAGGACTCTAAATCAATGAGCTGGAGGCGGGGATTTAAAAATCTTCCGGAACGATTCCAGCCCTCTTTTTTTATTTACAAACGCCCTGTAACCAAAAGCTCCCTTGCGGGAGCCTTTCGCGTTTCTGTGTTTTTACGTCTTGTGATTCGTAGTTTAGTATCCCATATCGCCCATCCCTCCGGGCATTCCCGTAGGCATTCCTTTGTCTTTCTTTTCCGGAATTTCAGTTACCATGGCTTCGGTGGTCAAAAGGATTGAGGCTGCGCTGGCCGCGTTTTGGATGGTTGAACGCACCACTTTTGTAGGATCAACCACGCCGGCCGCCAACAAATCCTCGTATTTCATTTTTGCCGCGTTAAAACCAACCGTGCCGTTGTTTTGGTGAATTTTTTCAACTACCACCGCGCCTTCCACACCCGCGTTTTGGGCGATCTGGCGGATGGGTTCTTCCAAAGCGCGTTTCAAAATATTGATACCAATCAACTCTTCGCCGTCAACCTGTGTTTTGTCCAGCACTTTGATTGAATTCAACAAAGCCACGCCGCCTCCAGGCACAATACCTTCTTCAACCGCCGCGCGGGTCGCGCTCAGCGCGTCTTCGGTCTTGTGCTGACGGGATTTTTGTTCAACCTCGGTGGCCGCGCCAACTTTGATCACGGCCACGCCGCCGGCCAGCTTTGCCAAACGTTCTTGCAATTTTTCTTTGTCAAAATCCGACTCGGTTTTTTCTATTTCGTTTTTGATTTGCCGGACGCGCGCGTCAATCAAGTCCTTATCGCCCTTGCCTTCCACGATCACGGTTCTCTCTTTGCCGGCAACCACGCGCCGCGCCGAACCCAAATCCTTGAGGGTAACGTTTTCCAATTTCATTCCCAACTGTTCGGAAACCACGGTGGCGCCGGTTACCGCGGCAATGTCGGCTAACATTTCTTTTTTGCGGTCGCCAAACCCGGGAGCTTTCACGGCCAGCGCGTTAAAAATACCCCGCAATTTGTTGAGCACTAGAGTTGCCAGCGCGTCGCCTTCCACTTCATCAGCAATAATCAGCAGTTCTTTTTTGCCGGCCTGCACCAATTTTTCCAAAACCGGCAAAAGTTCGGGCAAAGACGAAATTTTCTTTTCGGTAATCAAAATATAGGGATCTTCCAAAACCGCTTCCATGCGTTCGGTATCGGTGACCATATAAGGGGAAAGATACCCTCTGTCAAATTGTAAACCTTTAACGATTTCTTTTTTGATATCCAAGCTTTTTGATTCTTCAACCGTGACCACGCCGTCTTTGCCGACTTCTTGCATAACTTCGGCGATTAGTTCGCCCAATTCGGCGTTCTCGGCCGAGATCGTGGCGACTTGCGCCATTTCCTCTTTTTTGGAAATCGGTTTGGACATTGATTTCAAGTGCTTAACCACTTCTTCAACCCCTTTGTCAATGCCGCGTTTAATCGCTAGCGGATTGGCGCCGGCAGTCACGTTTTTCAGCCCTTCGGCGATCAACGCCTGCGCCAGAACGCAAGCGGTGGTGGTGCCATCACCGGCCATATCGTTGGTTTTTTCGGCGGCTTCTTTGACGATCTGCGCGCCAAGGTTTTCGGCTTTGTCCTCCAGTTCGATCTCCTTGGCGATAGTTACGCCATCGTTGGTGATAACCGGCGCGCCGTAGGATTTTTCAAGCACAACGTTGCGACCCTTGGGACCCAAAGTGATTTTTACCGCATTGGCCAGTTTGTCGGCGCCGCTTTTGAGTTTTTTGCGCGCCGCCTCGGAATATGTGATTTCTTTAGCCATATTAATTATGTTAAATGTAAAATCCCATATCCCATACCTAATCTAAATCTAAAATGTAAAAACTAAAAATGCATTTTTTGATAGATTTAAGATTTTAGATATAGTTATTGGTTATGGGTTATTACATTTGAGATAGTCTATTCTTCTATAATCGCAATAATGTCGCTTTCCTCCACAATCAAGTATTCTTTGTCATCGACTTTTACTTCGTTTGAGGTGTATTTTTTGAACAATACTTTTTGCCCGACTTTGACTGACATCGGCATTATTTCACCCTTTTTGTTTTTTTTACCCGAACCGATGGCAATAATCGTTCCTTGTTCGGGACGTTCTTTGGCGGTATCGGGCAGAATAATCCCTGATTTGGTTTTTTCTTCGTTTTTGGCGGGCTCGATTAAAACATTGTCCGCGCACGGATTAATTTTCATAATATGCATAAATTTTCAATTTTCAATTATCAATTTTCGATGAATAATCAATTAAGCAATTATCAAACAAATGCAACTCGAGTGTTTGGAAATTGAGAATTGATACATTGAAAACTTATTGAAAACTGAAAAACTGTAAATTGGAAATTGGGTTTGATATTAGCAATCTCAACCCCCGACTGCTAATCAATATTTCCTATTTATAATTTTCAAAAAAATTTGTCAAATCGCGTGGATCTGGTAGAATGATTCTTATGTTGGCAAAGTTGGTTATCTATACAATCGGAAGCGGGTTTGCGCTGTATGTTTCATCACGGTTTGTGCCTGGCGTTGTTTACAGCGGCGGCTGGCAAATTTTGGCGCTGGCTGGTTTTGCAATCGCCTTGCTCAATCTGGCAATCGCGCCGATCTTGAAATTGCTTTCCCTTCCCTTACGCATCTTGACTTTTAATTTATTTGGCTTAGTAATAGATATGTCAATGGTTTGGCTTGCCGACGCGCTTGTTCCTGAATTGCGCATTCACGGACTTTGGCCGCTTTTGGCAACCACTTTGATAATAATGATTGTTAATTCAATTCTATGGACAATATCATCCCCATCGCGCAAGTTTTGATATCAGTCGTTTTGATCGGCCTGATTTTACTGCAACAACGCGGCGGCGCGGGCTTAGGTTCGGCGTTCGGTCAAGATAGCGGTGCCTACACTACGCAACGAGGCATCCAAAAAAAGATTTTTCGCGTCACTATCGTGCTGGCCGTGGTCTTCATCGCCCTGGCGGTGTATAATCTCTTTCAGAGGTAACATAAATTTTTAATTTTTAATTTGAAATTTTAAAACAAGATCTAATTTCTAAATTTTGAAATTAAAAATTGTTTAAAAATTAAAAATTGTAAATTAAAAATTTGATTTTTAATGCAGTTTCCCTCTTTAAATTATTGGAAGCAATTTTTTAAAATTCTCTCGCGTAAAGAAAAACTGGTCTTGGGGGGACTGGCGATTTTGGCGGTTGGCTCGGCGACGGCATTAATCGCGATTTTTTGGCAAAAACACACAATTGAGGTTGCCGCCGGCACTGGTTCCTACACCGAAGGCGTTGTGGGCCAGCCGCGCTTTCTGAATCCGGTCTATGTCAGCTCATCAGGTATTGATTCAAGTATCGCACGCCTACTCTACGCCAATCTCCTTGAATATGACCAAAACGGCCAGATTGTCTCGGGGTTGGCCGATTATAAAATTTCCGACGACGGCAAAACCTATGAATTCATATTGAAAGATGGCCTTTACTGGTCCGACGGTAAACCAATCACCAGCGACGATGCGATCTACACAATCAAAATTATTCAGGATCCAATCTATAAAAGCCCCTTGCGCGCTCAATGGCTTGGCGTGGAAACCGAAAGAATTTCTGACAGCGGTTTTCGCCTCAAGCTGAAAAATCCTTATTCGTCTTTTCTGGAAAATTGCGTGATAGGGCCTATTCCCCAACATGTTTGGGAAACTGCCGATTCGAAAAATTTTGCGCTTTCGCCGTTTAATTTAAAACCTGTTGTTTCCGGGCCCTACCGGGTCAAAAAATTAAATTTAAGCAAGGATGGCGTCATTAAATCGGTTGAGTTGGAAAGAAATCCCAAATTCTTTGGCAAAAAACCCAATTTGGAGCAAATAATTTTTGCTTTTTTTGACAATTACGACGATTTAGTGGCAGCTTTCAAATCCGGCCGGGTGCAAGGTTTTACTCCTTCGTTTGATCTGGTTGGATTAAATTCAAGCGGCATGAATTCCTATGATTATTTTATGCCGCGCTATTTCGCGATATTTTTTAATCCCAACAATAATAAAGCGCTTGCTGATTCTCAAGTGCGTACGGCATTATCATATGCTACTGATAAAAACGAGATATTAAATGCAGCGCTTGACAAAAAGGGTGTGATTGTTGACTCACCTCTGCCCGCGAATATATATTCATTGGCAGCGCTATCAACAATTTATAATTACGATATCCAAAAAGCCGAGGAAACGCTTGAACTTGCCGGTTATAAACGGCAAGATGACGGCCCGCGGGTGAAAACAGTTGTCCGTCAGCACGCTTTCCAATTCACCAAAACTCTTGTGAAAGGGACCAAATTGTCCGCCGACGTGAAAGAATTGCAGAAATGTCTCGCCCAAGAGGTTATGCCTGATTTGGAAACCAACGGCAATTTTGGCGATAAAACCTTTGAGGCGGTCAAACTTTTCCAGGAAAAATATCGCAAAGATATTTTGGACCCGCAAGGCATTGATCAACCTAATGGTCAAGTAAAACAAGCCACGCGCGAAAAATTAAATGAAACCTGCTTCCCTTCGGGGAATGCAACCACGCCATTGATCATAAAATTAACCGTAGCCAACCAGGAACCGCTCCTGAAAGCGGCGCAAAATATTAAAAGCCAATGGGAAAAAATCGGTGTAGCCGTGGACATCAACCCAATCGACATTGTTAGTTTTGAGCGCGACGTGGTAAAACCGCGCGTCTACGAAGCGTTGCTGTTCGGCCAAGCGCTGGGAATGATTCCCGATCTTTATCCTTTTTGGCACTCTAACCAGAAAGTCGATCCGGGGTTGAACTTTGCGCTCTATGAAAACAAAGATGTCGATAAATTGTTGGAAGAAATCCGAACGACCGCAGACCAAAACGCTCGGAGTCAAAAGCTGGAAAGTGTTCAAAATTTAATCGCCAAAGACGCGCCCGCGATCTTTCTTTACAACCCCAGCTATACCCATTTGGTTTCAGAAAGCGTGAAAGGAATAAATTCCGGCATCATCGCCAGCCCGAGTCAGATTTTTGCCGACGCGGGCAATTGGTTTGTCACAACAAAAAGAGTGCTAAAGCGATAATGGTATTGTAAAAATTGCGCGAATGTGTTAAAATAATAATAACATCACGCCAAAAATTTCTCGTGCAAATCCAAACTTTCCCTTAATCAGGGATATGTTTGGATTATCGCCAATTTTTAACCGCCAAAATTTAAATATGCACCAACAAAATAACTCTGCGAAAGGAATAACAAAAGTGGTTATTCCGGCGGCTGGCTGGGGTACAAGATTTTTGCCCGCCACCAAAGCAATGCCCAAAGAAATGCTACCGATTATTGATAAGCCGGTGATTCAATACGTGGTTGAAGAAGCGGTAGCTTCGGGCGTTAAAAACGTTATCATAATCACCGGCTGGCAAAAACGCGCCATCGAAGATCACTTTGACCGCTCGGGAGAGCTGGAAAAATTTCTCGAATCTCAAGGGAAGAATAAAGCGCTCGATTCGATCAAGGAAATCGCCGACTTGGCGAATTTCATCTACATTCGTCAAAAAAGTTCTCTTTATGGCAACGCGATGGCAGTGATGGCCGCGCGTCCGGTTGTTGGCAATGAACATTTCGCGGTGATGTGGGGTGACGAATTCATTTGTGCAAACCCTCCGCGCCTAAAACAAATAGTCGACGTCCACAACAAATACGGCGGTGCGGTTATTTCGGCGGTGCGCATCGAATCGAAAGATGACGTTTCCCGTTATGGCATCGCGGATATGGAATTGGTTGAAAATGGAATTTTCCGCATAAAAAAAATTGTGGAAAAACCGCTCCCCCAGGAAGCGCCTTCGAATTTGGCGACCCATGGCGCCTATATCCTGCCGCCGGAGATTTTTGAAATTATTAAAAATCTAAAACCAAGCAAAGGCGGCGAAATGTGGTTGGTAGATGCGATCAATCAATTGATAGGAAATGGTTATCCGGTGTATGGCTGTGAAATCAAAAATGGCAAATATTACGACACCGGCAATAAAACCGAGTATTTAAAAACCGTGATCGAGTTTGCGCTCAACCATCCGGATTTTTCGAAGGAAATAAAGGAATACATCAAAAATTTACGACTGTAAATTTTTGCAAATTCGAAGCACGAATATTCGAATGTTCAAAACAATTTTTAAATTATCAAATGACTGAATTTTCAAAACGCATTCGTTTCGAAAATTTGCAAATTTGAATATTTGAATTTGTTTTGGATTTCGGATTTTGAACATTCGGATTTCCTCCGCCGGAGGCGGAGGCGCGCGGGCATGGCGGAATTGGCAGACGCGCACGGTTCAGGGCCGTGTGGATAACATCCATGGAGGTTCAACCCCTCCTGCCCGCACCACGCTAAGCGTGGTGATAGGGACACTAAGCGTCCCACCACCATTTGGTATTATTTAAGCGGACGCTAAGCGTCCAGAATACCGATTCTCACAAAGACCTTAATATAATAGAAAAGATAAGTTGCTCTTGCAGACGCGATGCCCTCATCGAGACCGCAAGGCATTATATTTTCAATATCGTAAGAAAAATGAATTTTGCACAAAATCCTGCTAATGCAGGAGGGGCTCAGAAATACCGGGATATATTCCCCGGTGGTTTAAACGCGAACAAACAATCCAAATCGCAGCGTTTTGCTGCGCAGAAACCGGCACATTTGTCCGCGCCAAAACCTATCCGTACCATTCAGTCGGTTAATAATCACTCGAATGCGATGGAACCTTGGCGCGACACGCAATTGCCAATGGTCCGAAATAACAACGCGTCAAATCAAAGACGCAAACAGGGCAATTTCCAGCCGAAAGCAAAACAAACCGCTAACAAGAATCTGCGCGTGATACCTCTTGGCGGTTTGGGCGAGGTTGGTCGCAATATGACGCTTTTGGAATACGAAAACTCGATTTTAATTCTTGATGTTGGTTTTCGTATGCCCGGCGAGGATATGCCCGGCATTGATTATATTATCCCCAACGTTGATTATTTGAAAAACAAAACGAAAAATATCGTCGGGATAGCTTTCACGCACGGCCACTACGACCATATCGGCGCTCTACCTTATTTGATTGACAAATTATGGCATCCGGGACTGCGACTCATTGCGTCAACACTCACCAAAGCTATCATTTTGAAACGGCAAGAAGATTTCCCCGGTTTGCCAAAACTAGATATTGAAGAGGCGCAAGACGGCTCGCGGTTTTCGCTGGGACCGTTTGTGATCGAGTTTTTCCGTTTAAACCACAATATTCCCGAAAACTTCGGCATTTTTGTGCAAACACCAGTTGGCAACGTGATTGACACTTCCGACTTCAAATTTGACAGCAATCCGGTCAACGAAAAACCCACCGATTTCAAACGTTTGCGCGAAATCGGCCGGCGCCGGATTTTGCTTTTACTTTCGGACTCCACCGGCGCCGAAGAACCGGGCCATTCGCTTTCCGAGCAGGAAATCTTTGAAAATTTGGAAAAAATATTCCAGGAAGCAAAAGGACGGATTATCGCGGCGACTTTCGGTTCGCTTTTAAACCGCGTCCAGCAATTAATCCATCTCTCGGAAAAATACGGCCGCAAAGTGGCTGTTGACGGTTATTCTTTGAAAAACAACGTTGAAGTTTGCCGCCGGCTCAAATATATCCGCGCCGCCAAAGGCACTTTTATCCAGCTGAATGAAGTTGACAATCATCCCGACAGTCGAGTTACCGTAATCTGCACCGGCGCGCAAGGCGAAGCCGACGCGGTGTTAATGAAAATCGTTAACCGCGAACACCGGTTTTTGCGCTTCAGGAAAGGCGATTCGGTGATTTTTTCTTCATCGGTGATTCCCGGCAACGAGCGTACCGTCCAAAAATTAAAAGACGATATTTTGCGCCAAGGCGTGAAGGTGTATCATTATAAAATGATGGATATCCACGCCGGAGGCCACGCCAAACAGGAGGAATTGATGGAAATGATTCGCATCATGCGGCCAAAGTTTTTCATGCCGATCCATGGCCAGTATTCGATGCTTATGGCCAACGCCGATTTGGCGCGCACAGTGGGAATTCCTGATGTGAATATCGTTGTCGCCGAAAACGGCCAGGTCATTGTGGTCAATCAAAACCGAATTGGTTTTACCAAAGAAACGGTGGCGTCGTCGCACGTAATGGTTGACGGTTTGGGTGTGGGCGACATCGGCGAAGTGGTGTTGCGTGACCGTCAAATATTGTCGCATGATGGAATGTTCGTGATTGTGGTGGCGGTTGACCGACTAACCGGCAGAGTTAAAGGATCGCCTGATATTATCTCGCGCGGCTTTGTTTATTTGCGTGAGTCAAAGGATTTGCTCAAAGAAACTCGCAGAAAAACCGTGGATATCATTGATAAAACCGTCAGCGCCAACGGTGCGGTCAATTGGAGCCACATTAAAGAAGAAATCCGCAATAAGATCGGCGACTTTCTGTTTTCAAAAACTGAACGGCGGCCGATGATATTACCGGTCGTAATCGAAGTCTAAAAATATCTTAAAACTAAGATCCTAGATGTTAGAACTATATCTAAAATCTGGAATCTGAAATCTGGAATCCATTGTTAAGATTTTACATTCAACATAAAGTTCTTAGTTCCAGGTTCTTATATCTTAGATAATCTTATGAGAATATTTAGTGGTATTCGCCCCACGGGCGAACTTCATCTGGGCAACTATCTGGGAGCGATTAAGCAATGGATTGAATTACAAAATTCAAACGATTGCGTTTTTTGCATCGTCGATTTGCACGCGGTCACCACGCCTTACGATCCAAAAAAAATGCAGGAGCAGATTTTTGAACTGGCAATCGCCTATCTTGCCGCTGGTCTGAATCCGGACAAATGCATCTTATTTGCGCAATCACATGTCAAAGAGCATGCCGAATTGGCTTGGCTTTTGGGCACTATTACGCCCATGGGCGAGCTGAAAAGGATGACTCAGTTTAAAGACAAATCAAAACAGCACCCCGAATATGTGAATGCCGGCTTGTTTAATTATCCGGTTCTGATGGCCGCCGATATCCTGCTTTACAAAACCGACGTGGTACCCATCGGTAAAGACCAGCAACAGCATGTGGAGTTGGCGCGCGCGATTTGTCGCTATTTTAACAATCGATTCAGAAACGTGCTAAAAGAGCCCAAAGAGTTAATGTCGGAAGGTCAAAAAATAATGTCTTTGTCTGAACCGGACAAAAAAATGTCTAAAACCGGCAACCAGAAAGGATGTCTTGGTTTGTTTGAAGAACCAGAATCAATCAAGAAAAAGATAATGACCGCAGTCACCGACACTGGCCGAGAAATCAAATTTGATCCAAAGAAAAAACCGGGCATTGCTAATTTGCTGACGATTAATTCTTTGGTTTTGGATAAACCGATTTCGCGATTGGAGCAAGAATTCAAAGGTAAAAATTATGCCGAATTCAAAAAAATAACCGCCCAAACGTTAACTGATTACCTTGAACCATTGCGCCGCAAGCGCAAAGAGCTGTTGACGCATCAAGTGTATGTTAACGATATTCTAAAACGCGGCGCCGCCAAAGCCCACGTGATTGCCAGCACCACGATGCAAGAAGTCAAAAAAGCAATGGGCCTGATATAAACGTAAAGCTAAAAGCGCAAAGTGCAAAACAATAAACTCGAACAAAAAATCCGGCCAGCCGGATTTTTTGTTTATTTTTTACTATTTTCACTCTGCGGTGGTGGTGGCCGTCCCGCTGCCGACCGTCCCGCTGCCGAAATTGCCCGATGTTGAAAGCATACCCCCTTGTCCCAATGTTTCTGTATTTCCTATTTCACTAATCATAATCTCTTGCGTGCTGGTCGCGTTTTGGTTTATTTCTGGTTCCAGCATAAGTTCGGACTCCTGCGGCTGTTCCGGCGGCTGGGGTTGAACATCCTGCGCCAGTTCTGACAGCGCGGGTTTTACCACTGGTTCATAACCCGGCAGGATCGCGTTTTTGACATCTAAAACCAAGCCGATCAAGCCGGTGTATTCTGTGGTCATGACGATCTGCGTCAAACCGTTTTTCCTTTCCGCGGCTTGGGCTTGTTTTAGATAGGTCAGTTCGTTTTGGACAATATTGGCCAACTGGGCTTGAACATACAAACCCAAGTCCTGGCCGGCGATCGACGCTTTGCTCACGGTCATGGTGTTTGCGCGGGCAATGATTTGCCAAACATTGTCTTTCACGCCCAAGGTTTGGAACGAATAGTCAACGTAATAGTTGGTTTCATCTTCGGTTACGTTTTCAATCTTCATTTCAAAATCAAAGTTCTCCAGATCGGCGTTAATGATGCGCGAATTGTCAACGCCTCGCGCGGTTATAATTTCCTTGCCCAAAACCGCGTCCCGCGCGTCCGGGCTGGCCGCAAAGATCGCGCCGGCGCAAAACAACGCCAACGCCAGCCCGATGGTAAAAGCGTTGTGGTATTTGACGAAATCAAGAATTTTGTTTAACGCTGATTTTTGACTTTGACTTGACAACATATTATTATTTGATACCATTAAAATATAATCATTACAAAAAGGCTCTCTTAGGGGAAATCTCTACGAGGCCCTTTTTTTATATTCCAAATTTTTTCTTGAATCGCAGACAAATTCAAGATACTTAACGGCTGGCTCGTTAATCCGTTTCTGGCTGTTAATGAAAGCGTAGTTGTTTTTGGTTTTTCCCATAGGAACAGCTTGATTTTTTGATTATACCATTAAAAATGCCATGAATTAAAATTTAATATTGTGCAATACACGCCCCCTGTCCCCCTTGACAAAACTTTGCCTAAAATGATAATGTGTAATTACTAAACGTGAGGCGGATATTTCGTATGTCCGTCTTTTCGTTTATTTGTCTTTCCGTTCATCGCTCTATGAATTTTATGCGAGTTTCCAGCTTAGTAAAATCTCTGAAATTACTGCTCGCAAATTGCCGGATTTCCCGTGCGGTTTTCGGTCCGCGCGCCAAAATGATTATTTCTTTCTCTTGGTCCTTGAGATATTTTAAAACCGGCAAAAAATCGCCGTCGCCCGAAAGAATAACTGCTTTATTGAAATTGTCCTTTTCTCTCATTAGCCAAAAAGCCATATCCACGTCGCAATTGGCTTTTTTCTTTGCCGAGCCGTCGTTCTGCTTGTATAACTTAACCGGCTTAAGATGCAGTTCGTATCCGAATTCAGCCAGTTTCAGGTAAAAACGGATTCTTTGCAAATGACGTTCCAGCAAGATCAATTCCGCTTCGCTTAATTGCCTGCCATGCTTTTTTATTAGACCCGCCAAATATTTTTCCAATTCTGTCAGCGGTACCGTATCGTTGTTTAGATAGTCAAATCTGAATTTGTAAATTTCAACGCCGCCAAAGTACAAAGTCCTGGATATACCGTATTTATCCTTTAAATAAGCCAAAAGCTTTTGGTAATCTATTTTCCATCCCAAGCTCTTTTGGCCGCCGTAAAACAAATTTGATGCGTCAACAAAAGCGCAAGTTGTCATATTTTAATTTCAGAGATTTATAGATATTCGCAGTGGCTTATGGGATAAGACCTCCAATTTTGGCGATTCTGGCGCGAGTATGCCAGGAATCGGCGAATTTGGCGAAAACAAGCCATGATTGCAAAGATAGCGTTAACTTCTCTTGTTCCATTTTACCATTTCTTATTTTGCTTTGGTATGTTTTCAAACGCCGGGCAAACCGTTTGACCGTGCTTTTGCGCAAAACGCGGTAATCTCTAAAGTTTCTGTATCCTAAAAATTCAATGCCTTTGGCTGTTGGAAACACGTTGGCTTTTTTCGGATGCAGATTTAAATCCAGTTTGGTTTTTAAAAATTCGGCAATCTGCTTTTTTATCCGCCATAATTCCCGTTTATCGGTTCCGAAAATCAGGAAGTCGTCCATATAGCGAAGGTAATATCGCCGCTTTAAATCCCGCTTTACGAATTGGTCAAGCTCGTTTAGATAAACATTGGCGAATAACTGGCTGGTCAGATTGCCGATGGGAATTCCCTTGCCGGTTTCTTTATTGTTGCTATCCAAAATTTCTTTTACCAGCCACAAAATTTTAAAGTCGGCGATTTTCCTTTGTAAAATATCAAACAAAATCCCGTGGTTTATGCTGTCAAAATACTTGGAAATATCGCATTGCAGACAATAAATTTGGCGGCTCGCATTTTTACTCTCTCTCTCTCTCTCTCTCGGTTAAAGTCAGTGAACGCAGAAATGTCCGCAGGCGTTTTACCGCCTTGTGCGTCCCCTTTCCTGGACGGCAAGCATAGCTGTCAAAAATGAATGTCGGCTCAAATATCGGCTCAATAATGTTGCACAAAGCGTGATGAACCGCTCTGTCGCGGAACGACGCGGCTTTGATCGTCCGCTTCTTGGAATCGTTGACGATGAATTCGCGGTAGCCGCCGTGCCGGTAAGTTTGCGTTTCCAGTTCTTTTTTCAATTTCAGCAGATTTTCTTCAAGATTGAAGCTGAACGCCAGAATTTCGTCGCGGTACCGCTTGCATTTTCTCGCTTTCCTGTAGGCCGAATGCAGGTTTTCAAAGGAACATATTTTCTTAAACATACTTTTCCTTGCAGCTCATTGATTTTTCGCCTTTTTTCTGCCACAATGATAACGATATGGGCCTGCTCCGGTGAGGTGCCGAGCCTGTCAATCTTGGTAGCAGGGGTTCAACTCCCCTCAGGTCCATATCCTGATCAGATTTCCCGCCTAAGCGTTGTCGTTCACTCTTTTCACTCTGTTTTCATCCTGCCCGTCCTGCCCGTCTCTTGACAATTATTTTATTATTTGATAAGTTGAAATTGACAGGTTCGGTATCTCTCGCTGGAGTGCGTACCAGTCAACAATCTCGGCTAAATGCCGGGGTTTTTGTTTTTGGCTCGTTGTTCCATTTCGTTAGAAATTTTTTGAAGAATCTTTCAAACGATTTTTCAAATATCTAATGTTCTAAATTGAAAAAACTGAATCAGTGTCGCGCTTAAGCCCACTTGCGGGGAAATGGGATTTCACGGCAAGTTTGAACTTGATGGTCCGCTACTTTGACATTTCCAAGATACGGGCTTGCTTTTTACCTTGGGCAAACCCTGCCAAAAGGTTTGCCTAATCGGATTAGGAATGCGATTTGTAGTTTTTGGGCTCGGTTCGCAAATCCGTGAATTTGCGATTCAGGCCGCATAAAAAAATTGCTGGCGCAGCGAAAGCCGATGTTGCTGTTCGTGTTCGAGGGCGAATTGTTCAAATTCAGCGTGAACGCCCCGGCGTTGGCGCCATTGTCCCAATTGCCGCCGCGGAGAAAGGCCCGGCTTGTTTTTTAGATCGCGTCCCTTCTGCGTTTAAAAACGCATGCGCAAACCGTTCAATTCTTGCGTATGGGTTTTTAATTCCTTTGCGATTTCAGCCAGCCGCCGAGCATTTTCCCGATCTCGTTGATCTTTTCGGCCCCAAACTGGTATTGGCGGATTCCAATGAATTTCAAGTCGTGCGACAAACGGATCAAAATTCTCAAAATATCCAATTCAACGCTTATTTTGCTCAAAACCGGCGTTTTATATCTTTCCTGGTTGGCGTAAATCACGCCTTTCAGAATTTCCAGCGCCGCGGTTTCAATCTGCTGGCCCAGCACGAACCTCTGGGACTTCGGGAATTTGTTGATCAAAGGATAGAGCCACAAAATCAGTTCGTAGGTCTTTTCAAAAATGGGCAAATTCTTATACATTGAAGATTTAATATTGAAAATTGGAAATTTTTGAATACAAATGTTAAATCTTAAATTTTCAATTTTCAATACTTCTTTTGCCTTTCAACGTTATCAAACTTGCGCCCAAAATTTTGCATATTTCTTCAAGTTTATTCATCAAGATTTCCGTTTTTCCTTTATCGGCTTTATCCGTATCGCGCAATAATGCCAACCAATATTTGCTTTCATTCGCTGATTTTAAATAATGATGAATATAATTTGTAAAATCTTTACGCGACGACGCGGCTTGCGCTTCAATGTAATTCGCGTCGATACTGGTGACACTTCTCATCAACTGATGCGCGATTATTTTAACGCTCATCGTTTTTGAAAGCTCATCAACATAATTTACAAGCTCAATTGTCCAGCCGTAAATTTTCTTTTTCATTTCAACTCTCAGCTCATTGTTTGCCATAATTCATATTTAAAATTGAAAATTTAATATTGAAAATTTTAAATGCAAATTTTAAATTTTCATTTTTAAATTTTAAATACTGCGTTTCTTGCCAAATTGCCAAAATTCAAATCCCAAATATCTACAAAACTACTTGGCGCAGCGAACGCCGAGCGCGGCTGTACGTGTTCGAGGGCGAATCGCTCAAAAGCAGCGTGAACGCCCCGGCGTAGGCGCCGAGGCCCAAGAGCCGCCGCGGAGAAAGGCATGGTAATAATGGTCGCCCACGCCGCATGTCTCATTGCCTTCCACAGTGCTGTAAGCGCAATTGCCGTCCGTGTAAATCCGGCCGATGCTTTGGGTCGCCGACCAGCTTATATCCTGCGGCCGGATGTAATTCAAACCCTTGTAATTGGTAATGGCGGTATATTCGTACCAGTTGCCGGCGGGCAGCGGCATTTCATACGTACCGTTGGAATCGTAAATGTAAGCGTCGGTCCATTCCCAGACATTGCCCGAAATATCCCAGATCACATTGCCGTTGGAAAGGGTAAAGATTCTTTTTTGCCCGGCACAGGCCCGGCCCGACGTCGTGTCGTCGCCCACGACGAAATTATTATAGACGCCGTCGCAGGAACTGGCCGAATCGTTGGTGCCGTAATAGCCGTCGTCGTCGGTTGACGCCGCCAATGCGTTGGCCGGCCCGTTGTCGTTGTGGCCGGAATAGAGGAAGTTGGTGCCGACCGTCCCGCCAAACCAGTTGCTGGCGGTATTGGCCGCGTTGTCGGCGATCGTCATCCATTCGGCTTCGGAAATCAGATGATACCCCGCGCCCAACGCGCGGCAGGCGCTGCGCGCCGCGGTCTGCGAAATGCTGACCCACGGCGTTGACGCGGTCTGGCTGGTGGCAACCCCGCCGACATTTTTTGCCTCATACTTCATCACGCAAAAGCCGGGCAGGGTGCCGTATTTTGCCGAACCCGGAACCCAAATATAACCGGTCGGGCAAATCTGCTGGTAGCTGGTCGCGACTACTTGCGAAGCCACAACAAGGTTGCCGGTGCCGGTGATGTTATATCCGCTTGCCGGACAATTATCGGAACCAAAACTTCCGCCGGTGCAGACCTTCAGATTCTGGTCCATTATTGAAATCGCGGTGGCCGTTGAGCCGGTCGCGTCCAAAAACAGATTGCCCACGCTGTTTACCGCCATCTCCGCGTAATTGGAGCCGTCATAAGACAAACGCATTTGCGGCGTGGCGCTGGTTGTTTCAATAATATCAAGTTTGCGGTTCGGGCTGGCATTGTTGACGCCGATATTGCCGTCATTGCGCGCGAACAATAAACTTGTTGGCGTTGAATTGGTGACGTTCAGCGCACCGCTGGAATTGTCCGCGGTTGAACCCTTAATCACCACGTTGCCGGTCGGGTCAAGCGTCAAATCCCCGCTTGCAGTGGTTAATGTTGGCGTTGATAATGATGTGGCGCTGGCAACCCCCAAAGCAGGCGTTACTAAAGTCGGCGAGCTGGATAATACCAGAGTGGAGCCAGAGCCAGTGGTGGTGTTGCCCAAGGCAGTGATTGTTCCTGATGTAGGTAAGGTTAGCGCGGTATTGTTGGTAAGAGTCAAGCCCAGGGTGTAGTTGCCGGTAAAGGTAATGGTGTTGTTGGAACCGTTGGCAACACCCGTGCCGCCTTGGGCCGGAGTGACTGCGGCGTTGGTAGTTAAGATTGTTGCGCTGGCATCAGGCAGGGTAAATGTCTTTTCCGCAGTGGTGGGGCCGGTGAATTTGGTAAAGCCATTGCCAGTACCGCCATAGGTGGAGGCAATAATCTGGGTTAAGTCAGCCGAACCATTGAAGTTATTGCCATAGATGGATCTTGCAGTGGTCAGAGTGGGAGCGCTGCCAGTGATACTACCAGTAATAGTATTGGTGACTTCCAAATCAGTAAACCAGCCCTTGGTCAAACGATTATCAGTGGTTCCCAGAGAGCCGGTCATGGTGATATTATTGGCAGCCATTGCTAATGTGCCACTCATAGTAAGGCCGGTAAGAGTGCCAAGAGAGGTGATGTTGGTCTGGGCCGCGTTGGTAACAGTAGCGGCCGTGCCCGAAACATTGCCCGTGACATTGCCGGTCAGGGGGCCGGAAAAGCCGGTGGCAGTCAGTAATCCGGTGGAAGGGTTAAAGTAAAGCTTGGTAGTGCTCACCTTGGCGCTGTAGTTTCCGTCCGCAGTAGTGGTCCAGAGAGGATACATGGTGGCGTCAGTAGTAGTATCATCGGTATTGTTCACCGGGATTGTGATGGCGCCAGTGCCGTCAAAGTTTGTTCCATTGATGGCCCGGGCAGTGGCTAAGGCAGTGGCAGTGGCCGCGTTGCCGGTAATGTTGGTCTGGTCCCCGGTGTTGGTGCCTGACAGGTTGGAGGCAGAAACTGTGCCCGAGATAGTGACATTGCCGCTGGTATTGATCTGGATGCCTTCATTGTCGCTGTCGCCGTTGATCCAGTAATTGCCCAGGACCAGGTTTTGGGTGACAATGTGGTTGCCTAAGTTGTCGCCGCCTGAAGCTGAACCGCAATCCTCTGACTTGGCGTGCAGGTTGCCCGAAGAATCAACATAGACGCAGCGGTTGCCCGAACCATTGAGAGTGACGGTCTGGACCGTGCCGTTTAAGACAGTGTAGCCGCTGCCGCTGGGAGTAAGGGTGATATTCTGGTTGGTGCCGCCGGCAGTAAACACTAAAGCGCCGGTCCCGGTAATAGAGCCGTTGGTGGTGCCCGTACCGCCGCTGGCAATAGCTAAAGTGGCAGATAAACCGGCGGCCGTGCCGGTGGTGTTTTGGTTGAGCGTGGGAAAGTTGGTCAGGTTGGCCGCGCTGCCATTGGGGGCCAGGTAGTCAGTGCCGCTGATAGCGGCACTGATAGCAGTACCGTTGGATTTTATTATTCCACTGATGGCTTTGACAATGGGATCGGTTTCCGTAGTAAGGTATGACTGCAGGTCAGATATCTGGGATTCGGTGATTGATATGCCGCTGGATTTGTTCCAGGCAGAAAAGATGGGGTCGGTTTCAGTGTAAGCGGTAAGGTAGGTATTGGTATCAATGGTGTAGGTATTATTGCCGGTGCGTTTGAGCAATCCGTTGGCAGAGAAGATATTGTCAAGGTTAGCGGCAGTGATTGAGGTTAGATAACCGGCGGTGGCATGGTTGCCCCAGGTATAGGCAGTGTTCCAGTTGGTAGAGTTATCGGTAAAGCCATAGTCAGTGGTTAGGTCGGTAAAGCCAGGGAAGTAGAGATTATTGGTTCCTTGTTCCAAGTCATCGGTGGTAAAGTCAGACAGGTCGGTGATGCCAGTAGCAAGGGTCTGCCAGGTGGCCAATCCATTGCTGTCGCTGGTCAATACCTTGCCCTGGGAAGGGGTACTGCCAGTCAGGGTGAGGTTTCCCTGGATGGTGAGGTTGTTTCGGGCAGTGATGTCATTGGCCGAGATATTGCCGCTAGAGTCAACCGTGAAGTTATTGTTGGCAATGGTTAAAGTATTGCCGCCCACGGTTGATGGCATGGTAACCACCTGGCCCACAGAATAGTTGGGTCTATCAGAGTCAAGCTGGCGCAGGATGCGGGCGACCTGGTCTTTGGTATCCTGGTCAATGATTACTGTCTGGGTGTTGGTGGTGAGAGTATGGATGGTTTCCTTTATTGGATTGATGATCTGGGTGATGGTGGCGGGCTGGGGTTGGGCTTGCGGTTCTGGCGGGGGTAAGACCCCCGCAACTTCTTCTGCGGGGGTCTTACCCCCGCTGGGTTGAAATCCAGCTTGGTTTGGTGTTTCTTGCGAAGATCTAATCTTCGTTAATACGAAGATTAGATCTTCGTTTGGCGCAGGACAATTGAAGCCAAAGAGGCAAGTAATCCCCTGCCACATTGAGGAAAGGTTGGCTTGGGTGATATTGATTGTGTTTTGGGTGAAGGCAGAGATATAAGTTAAACCATTGTCAATTCTGCTGCCCAGGGATTGAAAACCATTGGTCAGGTCAAACGCCAGAGCGGATAAAGGTAAAAAGAAGCAACACAAAAACATCAAAAAACCTAACGTAATTTTGATAAATGACTGCGATTTGAAATAAAAAGGTTTTGGCACTATAGTGCTATTACGCGATAAATCTGCCTGATATCTTTTAGTATAGTATACCCCCCCCCCAGCCCAATAACGCAAGATATGTAGATTAAAAAATTGGCTGTGTTAGACTAAGTCTAACACAGCCAATTTTGTTTTGTTTCAGTAAAAGCAAAAGTGTCCAGACGTCGGACGTCTGGACACTTTGTATTGATTGAATTAATTCAGACCGAGGATTTCGTAGTCGTTGTCGGTGATGGGAATGCCGACTTCTTTGAAGATTGCTATAGCTTTCTGTTCAATCTCGCGCAGGGTTTCGGGACTGTCGCCTTCAAATTTGCATTTTATTATCGGCGCAGTATTGGAACAGCGCGCCAAAGCCCAACCATGCTCAAAATTTATGCGCGCGCCATCAACATCGATGAAATCGTATTTATTGTCGCGCAAATATTTTTGCAAATCGGCAATAACGCCGAATTTGACGTCATCGGCACACTTAATGTTAAGTTCCGGGCTGGCAAAATAACGCGGCAAAGAGTCAACGTATGCCGGAAAATCATCGTAAGATGAGGCAACCTTAGCCAGTTCCACCGACGCGAACACCGCGTCGTCAACAAGGTAGTAATCTAGCGGGAATGCGTAGTGAAAAGTGATCTCGCCGCCGAAAACCGCGTTGTATTTTTTGACATTCTCGCGAATAGCGTTGTGGTGCGACACGGAAAAAATTGGTCCGGCTCCCATTCGCTTCATATCATCAATGAACGCCTTGGAGGCGCGCATGCAGTGTACCACGATTCCCTTTTTGCGCGACACCGCGTCACGCGCAAGAATCAGTAGAGTGTCATCGCCGTTGGCGGCCCGGCCGCGGCTGTCAATGATACCAACACGGTCACCGTCGGTGTCATACATAAAACCCATGTCGGCGTGAGTTTCCAAAACCCTTTTTTCCAGATCCTTACGGTTGGTCTCCACGTACGGATCGGGTAAATGGTGCGGAAAGGTGCCGTCGAAATCGCCATACATCGTTTCAACTTGGCAACCAAGCCGTTTGAATACCTTTTCGGGAAGATAACCACAAGCGCCATTGCCCACATCACAAACTATTTTAAGCGGTTTTTCGATCTTTATCCTCGAAGCAATGTAATCAATATATTCCTGTGACGGATCGGATTCGATAACTTTTCCTGATGGCGTCCCGACCACACCCTCCATCTCTAATTTTTGCGCCAAACGCCTTAATTCCTGTAATGACTCCCCCATCAATTCTTCGCTGGATTCGTTGGTGGTTTTTTTGGCATGGTAGGTCAAACCGTTGTGCTGCGGCGGGTTATGCGATCCGGAAATCATCAACCCGCCGTCGTAACCGTAATGAAAAATGGAAAAATACCAAAGTGGATCGGGCGCGATCGCCAAGTCGATAACTTCCATACCCGCCTCCAGTATTGCTTTACGGGCGGCATCAGCGAGCGCCGGCGAACTGGGTCGCGGGTCGCGCGCCAAGACCACTTTTTGCATGTGCTGGTATATCTGGCAAAACGCTTTTGTGGTGTAATAGACCGTGTTTTCGTTTAACTCGTCGGGGTATATTCCCCGAATGTCATAACCGCGGAAAATGTTGCCTTTGATTGCCATAGTATTTAAATATTCAATATTCAAACTCACAATTTTCAAAAAATATTCAATAAATCAATAATCAAACAGATACTAAGTTTCTTTTTTTGAATATTGATTATTGTGATTTTTTTGAAAATTAAAAATTGATTATTGAATATTTTAGATTGATTTGGTTATTATACCAATAGTAAATAACTGCTCCAAGATTGACTAAACCGGGTTTTGTTGCTAATATAATCTCGCCTTGACCATCCCCCGCCGTAAGCGGGAGTCCATTTTATAAATATTAATTATTAATAAAGATGGTCGGGAAAACGATATGAAACACTACGAGTATACTTA
>Ga0163210_1000250_pt1 | contig 21568 bp, 18 predicted proteins | sample Kivu_220m_FD_113536 | JGI IMG/M metagenome (GOLD analysis project Ga0163210, IMG submission 113536) | Freshwater microbial communities from Lake Kivu, Western Province, Rwanda to study Microbial Dark Matter (Phase II) - Kivu_220m | ecosystem: Environmental > Aquatic > Freshwater > Lake ...
AATTATATCTGCTCCCTGTTCCTCACAAGAAAGTGCCCTGCTAGCATTGCCCACTACAGTCATAACAATGACGTCTTTTTTTTTCAGCAAAGAAATGACCGGAATTTCAGAATCAATACGGCCTAATGTCACGATTTTGATACCCTCGTCGATAGCTAGTTTGGCCCTGCTTTGGGCAAACTCTGCAACAGACGCCTGGATATTCACGGCAAAAGGCTTTTTAGTGAGTTTGCGTGTTGCTGCTATATTTTTTTCCATTTGTTCCGAGCTGATTCCGGCAGATGAGAGCACACCTAACCCACCCGCATTTGATACAGCGGCTACAAGTTCAGGACCCCCAGCGTGCATAATTGCGCCCTGGATGATAGGATATTTAATCCCGAGTAAGTCACACAGTGCCGTGTGAAAGGGTTTCTTCGCTTTTACAGGCATAACTTATAATCAACATTTACTAACAAAGTTACACTTACAGGCCGAGCGCTTTAGCTATCATATTTTTCTGGATCTGTCTCGTACCCCCGCCTATAAGCAGTATATAAGAATCCCTTAAATACCTTTGTACGTCGTATTCATACATCAAGCTGTAACCGCCAAATATCTGCATAGCCCTGTGAGCCATGTTGGTCCAGCACTCTGTGGCGACTAATTTAGCCATACATGATTCCTTATAGCACGGCTTGTTTTCTGATCTGAGCCAGGCAAGTTGGTAAACGCACAACCTCGCCAGATGGAGGTCCACTGCCATTTCTGCCAGCATGTGGCTGATTGCCTGAAACTTTCCGATGGGCTGCCCAAAGGCGTTTCTCTCTTTTGCATATTGCAGGGCATCGTCGAAGGCTGTCTGCGCGTATCCCAGTGAATTGGCAGCAACTTCCAGGTGCTCGGTTTCCAGAGTGCTTATCAGCAACTGCCAGCCACGGTTAACAGCCTCAGGCCCACCCAATACATGTGATTTGGGGACCTTTACGTTATCATAAACAACTTCACAGGTGGTGTCAGTGAACCCCCCCATTTTTTTCAAGGGTTTGGCGGTATAACCTTTACTTTTTGTATCCACGATAAACAAAGAAAGTCCCTTATGCTTCGGTACGTTCTTATCTGTCCTGGCAAGTGTGATGGTGTAATCAGCCTTGTCAGCCAGCGTGATGAACATTTTGGTGCCATTGAGCACAAAATAGTCGCCCTGCTCGACGGCCGTGGTCTTGGCTGCTGCGGCATCTGAACCGGAGTCTGGCTCTGTAATCCCATAGGCAAAAATCAGTTCACCCTTAGCTAGCCTGGGGAGGTAATACTTTTTCTGCTCCTCATTACCACAATTCATAATCATATCAGTGCCATACATAATAACGGCATTAAAATAAGAGCCTAACCCCCAAAAGCCGGACCTTGCTAGTTCTTCACATATTATCGTGTAGTCAATGATACTGCCGCCCGTGCCTCCATACTCTGTTGGTGTAATTATTCCCATGACACCAATTTTCTTGAGTTTCTCGAAAATCTCCATGGGGAATATATGCTCTTCGTCCCATTTACGGACCAAATGCTTGGGGCATTCCTTCTCAACGAAGTCCCTGACCATCGCCCGCAGCATTTCCTGTTGCTCAGTAAATTGAAAGTCCACTTCTATTCCTCCTGTTTTCCAAATAGTATATAGTTAAAACGTTCTAATACAGAGTGCGATTAACCTTGACAATGACTGATTCGTGATATAAACTGCCTGCGATATTATACATTAATTGACTGATTAATTGACTGATTAATTAATGCAATTTGCCTGAGTTTAAATTATAATTTAATAACCTCAGGTTGTAAACAACGGTGCTGTCAGCTTGGTTTTACTCATGATAAAGACCAAAAATTGGGCACACATCTTTAAGGGTAGCTAATAGTTCTGCCGTCATAGATTTCTTATTACAATCAGGTGTCAACAACTTTGATTGATGTAATAAAACGGAGGTTAAATAATGGGCGATAATGCTAAAAAACAAGTGCCACTTATGGAAGGGATGATGAAACTCCCTCAATCTCCCGGAGACAAGGGACATTTAATCGGCAGCAAATGCCGGAGTTGCGGAGAACTCTTTTTTATAAAGAGGGAAATGTGCGAAAACTGCCAGAGCCAGGACCTCGAGGAAATAGCTCTGACTAACACGGGTAAGCTTTATGCCTTTTCTGTGATGTTTTACCCGGCACCTCCTCCTTATAAACCACCTGAACCATTTATTCCATATGGCCTCGGGTGGATCGAGCTCCCCGAAGGGTTGGTTTTGTTTTCGCTTCTTAGCGAAAATGATCCGAAAAAGCTGAAGGTGGGCATGGAACTCGAGTTGATTTTCGAAAAGCTGGAAGAGGACAAAGATGGCAATGACGTCATGGTTTATAAATTCCAGCCAAAGAAGGCGAATTGAAATGCAGTCTATTGTAATAATATATAGATCTGAACAAAAGGAGGCACTATGAGCGACGTTGTGATAGCTGGAGTCGGTATGCACAAATTCGGCAGGTTCCCGGAGAAAGATCCAGCTGATATTGCTATCGAAGCCATTTTGAAGGCATTAAAAGATTCAAAAATGACTTACCAGGATATACAGTTTGCCCTATGCGGTCGCGTTGTCATTAACCGTCCCGGCCTTGGCATAGAGATTTTAGCCAAGGTGGGCATGACGGGAATACCCATTTACGAGATTAACGCGATGTGTGCTACCGGCGGCGCCATGCTCAAGCTTGCAAAAGACGCCATAACAAGTGGCTCATGCGAAGTGGTTCTTGTGTTCGGAATTGACAAGCATAAGGGTATGTTTGAGGAACTGGGAAACCCATGGCAAAACAGGCTTGGTATGAAAGCCAGTCCTATTTCCTTTGCCACCGTTGCCCAGAAATATATGCATGACCACGGTGCCACTGAAGAGGACTTCGCCCGTGTTGCAGTTAAGGCACATAAAAATGGATCTAAGAATCCCCTGGCACTGTTTCAAAACGAATTGACGATAGAACAGGTGTTAAAGTCGCCGATGGTGGCTTATCCTCTTCATCTTTATAATTTCTGTACACCCGATGACGGAGCTGCGGCAGTCATTGTATGTAGCAAAAAGGCTGCGAAGAAATTTAATTTAAGCCAACCCATTACCATTGCCGCCTCTGTAATGCAAACGGCTCAGTATCCGCCGTCGGTAATTGAACCAAGCTCAACACCAAGCACCTGCATAAATAAGAAGGCATACCCGGTTGTTCAGCTGGCTGCCAAGAAAGCCTACGAAATGGCTGGATTGGGACCTGAAGATGTAAACGTGGCTGAAGTCCAGGACACGGAATCGGCACACGAATTAGTGCACATTGAGCAATTGGGTCTTTGTAAGCCGGGAGAAGCATACAAGTTGCTAAGGCAGGGTGTTTTTGACGTTATCGGTAGACTACCTGTAAATCCCAGCGGCGGCATTCAATGCAAAGGTGAACCACCCGGTGCGTCCGGACTGGGTCAAGTATGCGAAATCGTATGGCAAATGAGGGGGCAAGCCGGGGTGAGGCAAACCAATAATCCTAAAGTGGGTATATGTCAGGTTTTTGGCTGGAATCATATTGCCGCGGTTAGCATATTAAAGAAATAGAGATCGTAGTACACAAATTAAAAGTATTAAAGCCCGCGGTTTACAACCGCGGGCTTTAAATATTCGGTTGATGTCTCTAATCAGGCGAAAACAATTATCGCTGATGTTTAATATCCGACGACAAACAATATATATCTACTTGAATTCTTCCACTTTCCTGCGTTCGTAACCCCGGATTTCACGGCGTAATAATTTGCCCACTTTGGATTTCGGAAGTGAGTCCCTGAACTCAATGTATTCAGGTACTTTGTAGGACGCTAAACGTCCTTTACACCACCCGATAAGCTCCTGGGCTGTCACACCCTTAACGTCATTTCTCAAAACAGCAAATGCTTTTATCCGTTCACCAACTTTTAGATCCGGAACACCAATTGCGCAGGCCGCAATTACCGCTGGGTGCTCCTGTAAAACCCGTTCTATTTCCGCAGCAGCAATCCTGTAACCTTTATGTTTTATCAGATCTGCCTCACGATCAACAAAGAAGATATACTGACCTTCCTCAAATCTGACAATGTCCTTTGTCCTATACCAGATTTTGCCCTCTAATTTGATGAAGCTGGACTCGGTATCAATAGGGCTGTTCCAGTATCGTTTTGGGCCGTATTTGGAGTTCAGCAACAACTCACCTGCTTCTCCCGGTGGGACAGGTTCGGTGGTCCCGGGAATCACAAGTTTTACTTCAATACTCGGTAATAGTTTGCCCGCGCAGCCTTCAGGTTCCTTTTCACCAGCAAATGATAACGATACGGCTCCTGAGGCTTCAGTTATGCCGTAAGCCTCGTAAAGCTGCTTGTGGTATTTGGCATACCACCTTGTGCGCAGATCCTGAGGCACAACGTCTCCTCCCGTAAGGCAATACTGCAAAGAACTCAGGTTATACTGATCCACTCGGTCATGCTCAAGTATCATCCTGTAAAAAGAAGGTACGGCGAATAAGGAGGTGGCTTTGTATCTTTGTATCCAGTCCATTAAACCATCAAGATTTACACGTGGTGGCAGGAGAACAGTGTCGCCGCCTATACATAGAGGAGTCACCAGCCCTCCTCCCAAGCCCAGGATGTGAAAGAGAGGCGCACCCTGCAGAACTATATCACCGGAGGCCGGCAAGACTTGTTCCTTAGCTTTTCTCGCCCAGTACATGTTTTCCAGCATGGCGGCATGCGTTAGTGGCACGCCTTTAGGAAATCCTGTGGTACCTCCCGTATACATTATGGCAGCAACGTCATCTGCATTCGCTAGCTGCGTGGGGATGCTTTTTCCCGCACCCATTTTTAATGTATGTTTAAACGTAAAAACATTCCCTGCCCAAGGAATTTTACCATGTGGGATCTTGTCGAAAGCACGGCCAATGAACCTTTTCCATGCCGGCAGCAGTTCTGCAACCCCGGTAACTACAACGTTTCCAACCTGCGTGTCGGGTAGCACCTGCAAAACATATCCAAGGTTACTGTCAGCACAAACTATTAGTTTCGCCTCGCAATTATTACAGATAAACTTTACATCCGGCGGTGTATAAATAGGTGTGATCGGGACAGCTATCGCTCGAGCCCGTTGAATACCCAGGAAGGCTATGATCCACTGTGGCGAGTTGGGAGCATAAATAACAACCCTATCACCCTGCCCAATCCGCCCATTTAGTAGAGCTGCTGCAAATCCTTCAGCGTGTTCGCGTAGGGACCGGTACGAGTATTTAGTACCAAGGTAAATGCAGGCAGCTTTGTCAGGCGTCTTGCGAGCATGTTCTTCGAAAGCTGACCATATATTATTTTTATACACCAAAATACGCCACCTTGACCTCGGGATTATCCGAAAGCTCGCGACCGGTGCCAGAAAGCACCAGCATTCCATTCTCAATGATGTATCCTCTGTCTATTATCGGGAGTAGAGGCCTGGCAAACTGCTCGGTGACCAGTACTGTAACGCCTGATTCCCGCGTTCTCTTTATTGCATGAACCAGTTCGACCTGAAGCAATGGACTCAAACCGAGTAGAGGTTCATCAAGAAGTAAAAGCCTGGGTTTTACCATAAGCGCCATACCTATACTTAACATCTGTTGTTCCCCGCCACTCATCAAACCGGCTTTCCTTTTTTGAAGATTTTTCAGTGGGGGAAAGATCGTGAAAACACGCTCATAATCTTCTTTTGAGCTCCGTTTATGTATATAGGAAGATACCTTCAGATTTTCAAGCACGTTAAAATCTTTAAAAATTGGATGCCGTTCGCGTGTAAGCACGATTCCTCTTTTAACCCGCTCTGGCGCTTTTTCCGCTGTAATATCCTTCCCTTCAAATTCGATGTGACCCATTACTTCAACCCGGACACCACCGCTCCTCTCCTCTATTTCTTTAATGCGGTAGATTAGGCCTGACAGCGTATCCATTAACGTGGTTTTACCAGCGGAATTGGAACCAAGTACCCCGACGATCTCCTCGTTATCCACCAGAATGCTCAGATTATTCAGGGCTATGGCATTCTCATAATAGACCATAAGCCCTTTGACTTCTAACATCGCCATTACTGTTCAACCTCCTCGCTGGTACCGAGGTAAGCTTTAATGGCCTCGGGAGAACCGACGACATCCATAGGTGGACCCTCAACGATTTTTTGACCGAAGTTAAGCAAAAGCAACCTGTTGGCAACCCTGACTAATTCCTTAACGCGATGCTCAACCATAATAATCGTTATTCCCTTCTCGCGCAGCTTCTCGATAACGAACATGGTGCTGGCAACTTCCGACATGCTCATACCCGAAAATAACTCATCAAGGATAAGGAGTTCCGGTTGCATTGCCAGAGCACGTGCCAGTTCGAGACGTTTTACATAGCCGTGAGGCAAAATGCCGGCAGGTTTGTATGGTACCGCAGTATCACGCTCAAACCCCACTTCTTCAAGATAATCCAGTGCTATGTCGTCCCTCTCTCCATACTTGGAACCAGACAGCTTTAAAGCCCTGGGAGAGCAGAGAGGTATGATAATATTTTTATATGCTGGCAGATGATAAAAAGGACGCACCATCTGTAAAGTACGTGCCACACCTAACTCACAAATCTTATATGGTTTCCACCCTGTTATGTTTTTACCCTGGTAAAATATTTTCCCTGTATCCGGCTTGAGAAATCCAGTTATCAGGTTAAGAAGTGTAGTTTTCCCCGCGCCATTTGGACCGATGATGCCGAGGAAATCGCCCGAATAAACGTCAAAACTGACTGCATCGACTGCCCTGACACCGCCGAAATTTTTTGTTATTCCCTCGACTTGCAGAACTGGTGAGGTACTCAAATTATTTCCGCCTTCCTTTCAAACTGGTGATATCTGCGTTCGATATAGGGAAAGATGCCTTCGCGGACGGTAAGTGCAAAAATGACCATCAAAATGCTATAAAGGGCAATTCTGAGTGGACCAAGTGCGCGAAGTGCCTCTGTTGCAAAAGTTAGAATTGCCGAACCCAGTAGCGCTCCTGCGAAGTTGCCGCTTCCACCGATGACAACGCTGGCAACAGGCAATATGGAGTAGTCAAGTGAGAAACTCGAAAGGCCTGCGTACATCAGCAAGTGTGTTATAAGGGTACCTGCAAATGCGGCAGCACCGCTAGCAATGAATAGCACTTGTACCTTACGCCAGAACACATTAATTCCGGAAGCCGTTACAGCAATATCGTCCTGCCCGATGGCCCTGGCAACCAGGCCCCAGTCAGAATTCATAAGACGCCGGAACCCGAAAAAACAAACCAATAAAGCACCCATGGACACGTACGCGCCTACCCAGTAGTTTGGGAAAGCATCGGTAGCGACGCCCTCTGTGCCACCCAAGAAATTTGTTGCCTGTATCGCCCTGACCAGGAGCAGGGGAAAGGCCAGGGTTACCATAGCGAAATATATACCCCTTAACTTCAGGGTACCGATTAAAAGCACAGTGCCCAAAAGGGCGCCACCCAAAGTTCCGACTGGAATTGTCAGGAAAATAGGCCAGTGAAAATAATGGTTAAGTGCGGCCGAGACATAACTGCCTAATCCAAAAAAGAGCGCCTGCCCGAGCGAGAACATACCTGCAATGCGCAGAAGGTCCCAGCTCATAGCCATTATTCCCAGGATGGCAAGTACAACCATCACTTTAGCCCAGTATGTATTTCCAGTAAGCTCCAGTATCAAAGGCATCGCTAACAGCAAGATAACTGGCACGGCTCTGGGCAGAAGCAGATAAGTCATCTCTTGCCAGGAAGAGACAGCAAAAATATCCGCAGACCGGGCATATATGCCGCGGTCGATCCTTTCTTTTCTGAATTGCTTCTTTCCCTGTTCCACGGCGCTAAACCCTTTCTTCAAGTTCTTTCTGTTTCCCAAAGATTCCAGACGGCTTAATAAGTAAAACAAGTACAATTGCGAGGAAGGTAACTACCATAACCCATTGTGAACTGAAAAGCGTTGCCGTGATAGTCTGTGCATAACCTAAAATGAAGGCTCCGACAATAATACCTACCGTACTGCCCAAACCTCCGAGTACACCCACAGCGAGGGCATAAATTAGAACCTCATACGCACCATCGACAGTGAGAAACCCCTGTGGGATTATACATAACGCGGCGATTACAGCAAGGACTGCACCTATTCCCATTGAGAACATGGCAAGGTAATTGCTATTGAGACCTATTGAGAGCGCAGTCAGCTCATCCTGGGACATTGCTCTGAAGGCGAGTCCAATTCGCGTGTAGCGCGTGACAGCCCACAGGATCAGGAACAGCAACAGTCCTATCACTATTATCATCAAACGCTGGTTCTCTATGCCAACACCGGCTATCTCTATATATCCTGGTATAAAAGCCGGGAGGTAACGGTTATGCCCTATGAAACCGGTTGCTCGTAGCATTTCAATTATGAAAATGCCGAGTCCCATGGTAACAATGACCTCAGAGAGCATCGCACCCCTGATACGCTGTACTGCGAACCTGTACATTAGCGCACCTATAACAAATAGAATGATCATGGAGACAATTGCCGCTACCCAATAAGGCAATCCGACCGAAGTGAAGAAAATATATGCAAGGAATCCGCCAAGCAGGTAAAATGCGCCGTAAGCAAAATTGGCAATGCCGCTGATACCGAAAACAAAGCTGAAGCCGATGGCTATGAGCGCCAGTTCCAAGCTTTTAGCGAGGCCGAATATAATGACACCAGCCATTCAATTACTCCAATCAATCGTGTATAAAATCGGCTAACGTCTCTCGCATTTTTCTAGTTCTTACAGGTTAGGTCTCGAGGTTCAAATCAAATCGCAGTCCACACATTACAATAGGAGGCACGCTAACTACCAATAAGTTATACGTGCCTCCCCCTTTATCAACAGCCGACCAGAACGTTATTTGTAAGTTTGAATGCCGGCGTCAGCAATTGAAGAGGGTAACACAGGTACGCGTTTCCCATCCCACCATTGGAATATCGGACAGACCAGGCCTGTTGCCGGGTCATCCTTATATGGTGATTGGTGCTCACCAGCAGGGAATTTAGTAAGGCCGACCACACCGGCATATTCCGTTGCTTCAATTGCTTTAGCCAGTTTATCCGGGTCAAGGCTCCCCGTTTTCTTCATGGCGTCAGCCAGTATGTATACTGCATCGTATGCCTGTGCGCATCCCAGGACTACCTGTGGAGGCTCTCCCCACTTTCTCTGATAGGCCTCGGTGAATGCTACAGTCTTCGGCATTTTGCTAACAGGCATGTTCCCCGCACCGCAAATGTAGTTGATCCAACCTTTTACAGCACCCTGGGTTGCGTTCCATGCACCGGGACCACCGAGTGGGTCGCAGACACCGACCATCAGAGCGGAAAGCTGCATGGCCTGGTACTGCTTTGCAAGGGGAGCTGCCTCAGATGAGTAGACGTAGAAGCCGACTTGAGCTCCGCTGTTCTTGAGTTTCAGAAGGACCTGTGAATAATCGGTCATACCCAGGGGAGTATTTTCTTGTCCTTTGATTGTCCATCCGGCTGCTTCAAGTAAATTGGCCGCAGCCACGGCACCTGCTTTGGCGAAATCCACATCCTCGATTAGCAGGTAAACGGTATTATATCCAAGCTGTGATTTGGCCAGTTTCATAGCATCCATTAGCCCCAGTACCAGGTCGATCTCCGTTGGGCTGCTCTTGAATAGGTACTTATATTTTTCGGGACTGCCCTTGAAGGTGGCTCTAAATTTCGAATTAACGCCGCCGTTAAATATGTTTACTATCTTGTCTCCCGCGATATTTTCCATAACGGCAAGCTGTGCCTCAGTCCTTATTGGACCAGCAACCAGGGCAACTGGCTTATCTTTAGCTATCAGGTCTTTATATGCCAGCACTATGTCCTGGATAGGCACACCAGGTTCGAGATCCCTTGTATCAACTGTGACGATTTTTAACGGCCGCTTAACACCATCAATGAGAATACCACCTTCTTTGACATTGATTTCGTCAGCTGCTAATTGGGCTGCCATATACATGTTCTTGGCAACATTCCCCTGTGAACACGGAGCACCGATCACAATCGGCGGTACTTGTGGTGTGGACGGGCCACATCCAACGATAAGGGCAAGCACCATGGAAATAGCTACAGTTAGAAAAACAAGGCCAGTAAATTTGGATTTGTGCCAGTGTCTTGAAATTGTCATACAACTACCTCCCTATTGATTTTACTGTACAGATCAATTCGCGTTTTTATGAGCATATAGAAAACTTGTTTGAGTATAACAATGATTGACCAATTAGTCAACAACATACTGCTGGAGGCAAATAACGTACACAGTCGATACTTGCAAGATGCATGCCCAAGCTATTTCATTATTTGACTATAGATATTTGGGCCACGGGATACGACATTATCAGACCTGTCAGACGGATATATTTTAAAGATTCCATTATCGGGGGTTTAAACGTTTTTGAACCCGGGAATTGGTCGGGGTGAGTGGATTCGAACCACCGTCCTCATGGTCCCAAACCATGCGCGCTAGCCGCTGCGCTACACCCCGCGATTGAAAGTATAGGTTACTGGATATAGTGAGTCAAGATATGGAAACTGAATTTGAATGTAAGATTACTTACAATTGGGGCAGGTTTCAAAGAAATCAACAGGCAGGTCCCATTTCTTTCTTATATATTCGAGTTGCGCTTCCGGGGCCCATTGAATACCGCAGACGCTGCATTTCTTAAGTTTGAAATTTACATTCCAGTTATAAATATGTCTGACACCGTTTTTATCTTCCATTTTTACAGCACCGGTGGGACAGACATAGAAGCATGAACCGCAGCCGATGCAAGCCTTTGCTCTCTTCAGGTAGGGAGGTGCCGGTTCTTTGTGGATGCCGCGGTTAACCAGACTTATTGCGCTGACGCCCACTACCTGCTCGCATGCCCGGACGCAAAGCCCGCACACAATGCAGTCGTTCTTTTCCCAGTACTCTTCGCGGAACGGAGGCTTCACAATACCATATTCAGCTGCCAGATCTTTGATTACCTTGTTTTCCGAACACCTTGCAAGCAGTAAATTAAGAAGCATTTTACGGTTTTTAATGATACGCGGTGAATTGGTTTGTACCACAAGGCCTTCCTCAACCGGATACAGGCATGAGGTGACTATGCGGGTCCTTGTGCCATGGGTAGCTTCTACTATACATAGCCTGCAAGCCCCATAGGGTTCGATGGCCTCGTGGTTGCAAAGTGTGGGTATCTCGATGCCATTTTCCCTTGCAACTTGAAGCACATACTGGCCCTTTTGAGTCGTATACTTGTTCCCGTTAATAGTAAGACTTACCTTTTCACTCAATGCTTACAGCTCCCATCCTGCAAATATCGTAACACGTGCGACATTTAATACACTTGGATTGGTCGAGAATGACCGGCTTCTTCTTGCCCATGAAAGTTATTGCATTAGACGGACAGGTTTTTACGCACATGCCGCACCCGGGGCATTTCTCATCGATGATGCTAAACTGTATCAGCGCCTTACATACTCCGGCGGGACATTTCTTATTTTTAATATGAGATTCATATTCACTGCGGAAATATTGTATGGTAGTCAGAACCGGGTTGGGAGCCGAACTGCCAAGCTGGCACAGCGAGCTCTCCTTCAGATGAACAGAGATCTCCCCAAGTAGTTCTATATCGCTCTCGCGCCCTTTCCCTTCCGTTATATCATTCAATACCTGGCGCATCCTTTTTATGCCTTCACGGCATGGGACGCATTTACCGCATGACTCTTCTTCCAGGAAGGTCAGAAAATAACGGGCTATGTCGACCATGCAGTTGTCCTCATCCATCACGATCATGCCGCCGGAACCCATCATGGATCCAGCCTTGGTAAGCTCATCGAAATCTACTGGCGAATCAAGAAGCTTTTCCGGTAAGCATCCGCCCGAAGGCCCACCTGTCTGCACAGCTTTAAATTTCTTATTTCCTCTTATGCCCCCACCAATACTAAAAATGATGTCCCGCAATTTAATGCCCATGGGCACTTCCACCAGGCCCGTGTTATTGACCTTGCCAGTGAGAGAAAATATCTTCGTTCCTGAATTGCCAGGTGAACCTATTTTGCTGAACCACTCGGGCCCGTTATTGACAATTAAGGGAATGTTAGCCCATGTTTCGACATTATTTAAGTTACTAGGTCTGTCCCAGAGCCCTCTTTCAACCGTGTGGATATATTTTGCCCTGGGCTCCCCAACCTTTCCCTCGAGTGAAGCCATCAATGCTGTTGATTCCCCACATACAAAGGCGCCACCACCCCTGTTGATCCTCACATGAAAATCAAAACCAGAACCCAGGATGTTATCACCCAACAGTCCATGTTTCTCTGCCTGCTCCATGGCAATGGTCATATTTTTCAATGCCAGTGGATACTCGTTGCGAACGTAAATAAAACCCTGATGCGCTCCGATGGCATATGCTCCGATGATAAGCCCTTCGAGGACACTGTGCGGATTACCCGTTAGAAGGCCCTCATTGGCATAAGCCCCCGGATCGCCTTCGTCGGCATTGACAATTACATATTTGATGTCGCCGTGCGCTTTCCTGCACGACTCCCATTTTGTGCCAGTTGAAAAACCGGCTCCACCACGACCCCTTAAGCCAGACTGCTTGACTATTCCAATCAACTTGTCTGGCTGCAGTTCAAATAGTGCTTTAGCAAGCGCAGCATAACCGCCTGTGGCTATATAGTCTTCAATCTCAGTGGGATCAATTAGTAAGTTGTTACCAAGTATGATCCGTGTCTGATTCTTATAGAACGGCAATTCATTCTGTGCGGTTATCTCTTTGCCGGTAGATTGCTCCTTGAACAGCAATTTGCTTATGACTTCTTTATTAAGGACTGACTTCTGGATAATCTCCGGTACATCATCAACTTTAATTTTCTGATAGAAGATGTTGCCCGGTTCAATAATGGCGATCGGTCCCTTCTCACAAAAGCCATGACACCCGGTGACTTTAAAATCAACCTTGTCTTCTAATCCCTGTTTCGCTATCTCCGATTTGAACGATTCAGCTACCGGGTTGCTGCCGTAAGGCCTGCAGGCGGTGCCGTTGCAAATCGAAATACGCGTCTTTCCAGTATCCAGCTTCCTGTGCAGCTTCTTCTGGAGTTCCTCGAGTTCTTTTCTGGATTTTAATTTAGTCCGCATATCGAATGTTGGCAATTAATATTTCTTTAGCATCGGCTCTACTTTGTCATTGCTCATCTGACCGTAATATTCGTCATCAATTTTAACTACTGGACCAGTTGCGCAGCACCCCATGCAATTAACAGTTTCTAAAGTAAAATTGCGATCCTCAGTTGTTTCACCACGGTTGATCTTTAGTTGCCGTTCAAGTGACTCCAGGATCAGCTCGGTACCCCTGACATGGCACGCCGTACCCAGGCATACATTGATGATATGCTTGCCTCTGGGCTTGAGGCTAAAAGCCTTAAAAAAGGTCGCCAGGCTGTAGATCTGGCTCTGAGGGATATCCATCCTTTTACTTAATTTGTCCAGTTCCACACGAGGAAGAAAATTATATTCAGCCTGTATATCCTGCAATATGGAGACTAACTGGCTCTCATCTTTACCGTATTTTTTAATTATGGCCGAAACTCTATCTTTCATTTCTTCGGTTTCCTAGAAGCAAATTCCTTGATCTTGCTATATTCGTCAGTTACCCTTTCCTGGATCTCTGCGATGGTCTCCCTGGTCAGGTGCCTGAACCTGCCCTGCAATTTGAGATAGTCTTCTATTGGCCGCAGTTTTGGCAAGTCAATATTTAACGTATATTTGCCATTCTCAATTTCGTAAAGAGGGAAAATGCCTGTTTCGACGGCCAGTCTGCCCATTTTAATAGTAAGATTCGAAGCACACCGCCATCCTGTTGGACATACTGAAAGAATATGTATGTATGATGGCCCTTTGACCTGCTTTGCCTTTTCAATCTTAGCCATTATGTCAAATGGATAGCTAGAACAGGAAGTGGCAACATAAGGTATGTTGTGCGCAGCCGCTATTGCAGGCATGTTTTTCTTCCAGGTATGTTGGCCGATGCTCTTCCTCCCGGAGGGAGCCGTGGTCGTTGATGCCCCGAACGGCGTCTCGCTGGAACGCTGGATGCCAGTATTCATATAGGCTTCGTTATCGTAGCAAACGTATATGAAATCATGACCTCTTTCCAGTGCGCCTGAGAGTGACTGCAGGCCGATATCGGCAGTGCCTCCATCACCACCCATGGCCACTACTTTAACCTCTTTATTGTAGCCGTGCTTGCGTTTCAACGTTTTTATACCTGACTCAATCCCGGAAGCTACCGCAGAGGCATTTTCAAACAGTGTATGAATCCATGGGACTTCCCACGAGGTCTGAGGCAACGGAGAACTGATGATCTCCATGCAGCCGGTGGCATTGGATATTATCGTATTCCTGCCTAGCGCTTTGCATACAAAACGTACTGCCAGCACTTCGCCACAGCCCGAGCAAGCACGGTGTCCGGGTGCAAGATATTCTTTTGCAGTAACTAAGCGGGGTACATATATGCTCAGGGTTTCCACTATTCTCTAACTCCAAACATAACTATTTCGTCCGTTTTTCCTGCCGTTGCCTTCTCTATCCCGAGTTCAATCAATTGCTCGAAATTGTCAGGTGATATATCCCGGCCGCCCAGACCGCCGACTATGCTGACCACCTGTGGCTTTTTCTCGAGCGGATAAAGCGCAGCTCTTATTTCAGAGCAGACCGGGGCTGGCCCTCCCGATGAAATACACCTGTCAAGGACTATTATATTTTTGGCGTTGGATATCGCTTCCAGAACTTCTGCATAAGGAAAGGGACGCCATAGTCGCAGCCTGACCAGGCCGACTTTTTTGCCTTCTGCCTGTATCTTGTCAATAGCCATCATGGCATTCTCGCTAAAGCTGCCCATGGTAATCAGGAGTGTTTCCATGTTATCCGAGTTGTATTTTTCAACGGGCTTATAGTATCGCCCGGTAAGATCACCGAACTTCTGCCAGACATCCACAATTACTTTCTTGGAACTCCTGAGTGCATCATCCAGGGCCTTTCTGGCTTCAGTATAGAGATTCGGCATGGCGAAGCATCCCATTGTCACAGGATTATCGGGATCAAGGGGAAAGGGGTACTTGTAAGGTGGTATAAATTCATTAACTGTTTTTTGATCGAGCAGGTAGAGAGGCTCAATAACATGTGATAAATGAAACCCGTCGATATTGATCATTGTGGGCAAAAGGACATCCTTATCCTCCGCAATGCGGAATGCGCAAATCATCATATCAAAGGACTGTTGTCCGTTTTCGGCAAAAATCTGGATCCATCCACTGTCTCTTGTCACCATGACATCGGAATGATCTCCCCATATGCTCAGCGGCCCGGAAAGTGAACGGTTGGCCACGGTCATAACAATGGGCAAGCGAAGTGACGCAGCCACAAAGAGCACTTCGTGCATCAAGATTAGTCCCTGGCTTGCTGTAGCGGTGAACGTCCTTGCGCCAACGGCGCTTGAACCCAGGCAGGCACTCATAGCAGAATGCTCGGACTCAACCGGTATATATTCAGCGTCAAGGAGACCGTCGGCTACTATTTCCGCTAGGCCTTCAACAATGTGGGTCTGTGGTGTGATAGGATAAGCAGCGATGACATCGACATTGGCCAGCTTTACAGCTTCGGCAACAGCTAGCGATGACTCCATGCCAACGCGTTTTGATGACATCGTCAGGCTTCCTCAACCATATTTATAGCGCTGGTCCAGCATTCATGGGCACAGATACCACATCCCTTGCAATAAAACATATCAGCCAGGAAATATCCATCTTGTTGCTGACTTATGCAAGCTTCAGGGCAAAACAAAGCACAAATTCCGCATTTGATGCATTTCTTGTTGTTCCATTGGGGATGTTGGGCTTTCCAATCGCCGGTATTAAAAGTCTTGGTATTGCCAACATCAGTCACCGCGCAGCCAACCAGCAGTTCCCGCCAGCTGGGCAGTTTTTCAACTTGGAAGGTCTTTGGTCTCTTCGTGCCTGAAGTAGATATTTCTGTAAGCACCGTGCTGTCAAAAGCACGTTTGCAGGCCTCAAAATTGGATTTTGCCCGGGCACCGAATCTTTCCTGCAGGGGCTCCATCAACGATTCGAGCTTCACGACATCCGCGGCTTTAATCAAAGCACCGAGCATCGTGGTATTAACGATGTTGACCCCAAGCAGTTCTCGTGCTATAGCAGAAGCATCGACTACGGCCAGTTTCCAGCTACCGCTGAATTCCTGCTGAAGTTCCTCCACGCTTCTGGTGCTGTTGACCACTAGTGAACCACCTGGCTTTAACCCCGATGCGACATCAAGTATAGTTACCAGTCCGGGATCGAGCACCGCGACTACATCCGGACTTGTTACACCTGAGCGCACACGGATCGGGGTTGAAAGACTGATCCTGTTAAACGCCAGTACGGGGGCACCGCGTCTCTCCGGGCCAAAGCTGGGAAATGCCTGGGCATATTTGCCTTCGTGTATGGCGGCCAGCGCAATCATTTCAGCAGAAGTAACGGCTCCCTGGCCGCCTCTGCCATGCCATCTGATTTCGATAGTGCTACCCTGTTTCATAATTAAAAATCACATTAAAATGGGGTTCGATGCGCCCCTGGAGGGATTTGAACCCTCGCACCCGGCTCCGGAGGCCGGCGCTCTATCCCCTGAGCTACAGGGGCAAAGAAGCTCAACAACTCGAATACCGGATATCCCTGTATCTATGCTATAGAGTGTTTAAGTATATCAATTTTATTTTTTATTTGGCAAATGAGCTAAAAGGCTTGTCCAAGAATTAATGGAAGCAAAACTAAAAAATAGGCCGCCATAATCACAAGCCCTATTGGGACTCCAATTATGGCCCATTCCTTCATGTTTATTTTTAGTCTTCCCGCCGCGACAATATTGGGGATATTCCCGGGTACCAGCATTCCGCCGGCAATCAGTAAACCCATTATTATGCATATTATCTGATCCAGGTGCATGGCAGGGCCTATTTCAACAGCTGTGAGCGTGGCATTATCAAGTATAGCTGAGATCATATTAATCCAATATAAGGCCCAGGCAGGTACATACATCAGATACCAGATAATCAATGGTTTCAAACCTTCACCGAGCAATATCAGTGCTGCAACGAAAAGGTAGACTCTCAACGCCCGGAAAATGGCAGTTTTTAGTGTTTCCGAATATTCAAATTCATGCTTGGTTGCCTTCAAATTAACATTTCTGCCTATATAGAAAGCCCCAAATAGTGATATAAGGACAACCCCGGGGATAATATATATACCAAAATAATTCAGCGGAAAGAAGAACCCTGCATGATAAGGCGGTCCTGAAAGCTTTGCCACCATGATGGTAGAAAGCGGCTCTCCGATCGGTGTTAGTCCCGCTCCCAGACCTACAGCAAAGCAAGCTACGACTGCGAATTTGACCTTTTCCTTTTTATCTATAGGCAAGGCAGCAAGAATTTCGGCAAGTAAAACCGCAGTGACAATAACTGAAACAATGCTTGAGCAAAGACCTAGTAATAATATAAGTAAGAATACGAACAAACGCCAGCCGAGCTTTGAGACGAAAGATATGATGCCGTTACAAAACGCTTTGTTATAAAAATGGATTATCAGACCAAAAATCAGCACCACTTGAAATATACCTACGGGTATTGAACCAATCATCACAGGTGCTTTCAGTGCTTCTAGCACAAGTTCCCAGCTCCACAAACCTGAAATGGTAACCGCTAGAAAACCCATGATTAAGAAGAATAATTCGAGATTTTCCTCTACCTTCTTAATAATGAACGGTAAGACAAGTACCAGAAGTGTAATAAAGCAGAGCCCAAGAACTATGTATAATACAGGTTCATCGGGAATATGAGTCATGATAATATGCGCTGCGATATCTTTAGGAATCACCTTCGCATCCCGCTGACTTGATCAATAAGACGGGAACATCCACTGCCCTTAGAACTTTCTCTGCTACACTGCCCCAGAACCACCTGGTGATTCCCGAACGCCCGTGGGTTGCCATAATAATAAGGTCTACATCATTGGTGTTGGCGTAATCCACAAGGCTCTCTGCAGTCTTGCCGGAAAGGATAACAGGATGTGCTTTTATACCAGAGCGATTCAGCCGTTTTGCAATGCTCTCAAGGTAATTGTGAACATCCTTCTTCATATCATAGTTAATTTGTTTTAAATCATCCTCGCTCAACGCAATTTTCCCACGTGTGGGTATTTCCACCGGCTCAACTACACTTACCAACTCAACTTCAGCATTCACCGGTTTGGCAATTGTCTCGATGTGCGGTATTACGCATTCTGCTACTGGTGATCCGTCCAATGGGACCAATATTTTTTTATACATCTTGAATACCCCCTTCGTTTTCATTGCATAGCTAGTTTTCTGTAGATTAGTTTGTAAACTTCAGCAACAATTATTATAGTAGATGCTCCAAGAATGGCAACCAGCCAGTCTATCCCGCCCAATGAATATGTGTTGAATGGTCCTTGAAACGCTGGCAGGTAAACAATAAGCAGTAATAAACAGAGTTCCCAGGTGACTGCAGCCAGCAACCATTTATTTACACGTACACCCAGGTTAAATAATGACTTTTCTAAAGAGCGGCAATTGAAGGCATTAAAAAATTGAATAATTATTAAAGTGACAAAAGACAGACACTGAGTTTCTATAAGGCTCTTTCCAGAATTTAAAGCCCATATAAAAACGACTAGCGGAATAATGCAGGTCCAGATTCCAACAATTGCCATATAACTGATCACAGGTAACGTAAATATATTCTGATTCCTGGGTCGAGGTCTTTCACTCATTATGTCTTTCGAACTAGGATCCACGGCAAGCGCTAAGGCTGGTAGACCGTCGGTAGCAAGGTTAACATACAATATTTGGATGGCTATGAGAGGCAAAACACCCGCATTTATACCTAATAGCGGACCTAATAAAATTACTACTGCCATTAGCAGTATTTCGCCAATGTTACACGAAAGCAGGTATACAAGGTATTTCTTGATATTTCCAAAGATGGCGCGGCCCTCTTCGACTGCAGCCACAATAGACGCGAAATTATCGTCGGTCAATATCATTTCTGCAGCTTCTTTGGTCACGTCGGTGCCTTTTATACCCATAGCTATTCCGATATCAGCCTTCTTTAATGCTGGCGCGTCGTTAATGCCGTCGCCCGTCATGGCGACTACATGCCCTTTCTTGGTAAGTGCTTCTACTACACGTAATTTATGCTCGGGAGAAACCCTTGCATAAACTTCGATTTGCTCAACCAGGCCCTCAAATTCCTCCTGGCTCATATTATTTATATCATGCCCGGTCACGGCTAATCCCTGCTTCAATATCCCAAGTTCACGTGCAATTGCCACAGCCGTCAATTTATGGTCACCGGTTATCATCACCGTCTTAATCCCCGCCACATCGCACGTTCGTATGGAATCCTTGACCTCCGGGCGTGGGGGGTCGATCATGCCTCCCAAACCCAAGAGAATCATCCCATTGTTTACTTCCCGTTCATTAATCTTCGTATCAAAACTATCCGGCAGGCGCTTGTAAGCAGTGCCCAGTACCCTGAGAGCGTTTTCGGCCATTTCATGTATAGCGCTGTGAATCCGGGCCCGCTCGTCTTGATCAAGTTTAACCACCATCCCATCTTGATAAATAAAATCGCACGAACTGAGAATTACTTCAGCCGCTCCATTTGAGTAGGCCACCACGCCATCGGGCTCGCGGTAAATAGCAGTCATCCGTTTTGTCTCGGAAGTAAATGGTATCTCTCCGATTCTCGGATTGACACTGCGCAATTGTTCTATCTGCAATCCGGCTTTGACTCCAGCCACGACAAAGGCCCCTTCGGTAGGGTCTCCTTTTATCATCCACTGGCCATTTTCGGAAATTAATTTTGTATCAACGCAGAGATTTGCCGCTTCTAAAAATTTAAGTAAAACAATTTCACTTGAATGATCAATCGCTTTATCATCAATATAAAAAGCACCTTCGGGATCGTACCCGGCCCCGGTTATGTCGATTATTTTTCCACTCACGCATATCCTTCTCAAGGTCATCTGATCTTGAGTCATGGTACCGGTCTTATCTGAGCAAATTACGGTTGTGCATCCCAGTGTTTCAACAGCAGGAAGTTTACGTATCAGCGCATGTTTTTTGACCATCCTGCTTACACCGATAGCAAGTGAAATTGTTACAACCGCCGGTAGCGCTTCAGGAACCGCCGCTACCGCCAGGCTGACACCCCAGATCAACATCTCAAGCGGTTCGTGCCCCCTCATGACACCCATGACTGCGAGGATGAAACACAAGACGAGCGCGCCGATGGCTATCCATTTACCCATGCGATCAAGATTTAGCTGAAGTGGAGTTTTCTGAGTCTTCACTTCCTTAAGCATTACCGCTATCTTGCCGAACTCGGTGTTATCCCCGGTTGCTACCACTACTGCTTTACATCGTCCATACACTGCAGCTGTGCCTGTATAAAGCATGTTCACCCTATCGCCCAAACTAGCTTCTCCTGCAACTGAATCAGACGATTTTTCAACCGGCATCGATTCACCGGTCAGCGCGGCCTCTTCAACCCTGAGGTTAAAAGATTCAAGTATCCGTGCATCGGCTGGAATTCGATCGCCAGTCCTGATTATAACGACATCGCCGGGTACAAGTTCGCGGGAGGGGATTTCAATTTCCTGTCCATCACGCAGGACCGAAGCCAACGGCGCTGCCATCTTTCTCAATGCCTGAATAGCTCGTTCAGCTCTGTATTCCTGAATAAATCCGAGGCCGGCAGCGAACAGTATTATAATGAAAATCACGACAGCATCAGTCACTTCACCCAGGAAAGCTGAAATGGCAACCGCAATGAGAAGGATAATGATGAGTATATTCTTGAACTGCTCGAATAATATTAGCCAGGGTGAAATTTTGCCTTCGTCTTCCAGTTCATTGTAGCCGTATTCATCTAACCTGAGGTTCGCCTCTTCCTTGCTTAGGCCTCTTTCATTGGTATTTAGAATAGACAGCACGTCAGAAGAAGAATGGTTGTGCCATAGTCTTTTTAATTGGTCGCTCATTCTACTATCGTTAAGTTAATCTGCTGATATGTTACTGCAGAACAGTTTGAATAGAAATTATAGCATCCCTAAAATATCTATCCAATGTATGGGTGACCGGTATTTTCCCTCCTGATGCTGCTGCTTTCATATGCTATAATTAACGGCACGCGGAGAGGTGACCGAGTGGTTGATGGTGCCGCTCTCGAAAAGCGGTGGGCGAGAGCCTCGTGGGTTCGAATCCCACCCTCTCCGTTTGTTTTTATCACGGAGAGGTGCTGGAGTGGTCTAACAGGCGCGCCTGGAAAGCGCGTGTAGCTTTTTGCTACCGTGGGTTCGAATCCCACCCTCTCCGCCATTTTGCGG
>Ga0163210_1000252_pt1 | contig 21542 bp, 20 predicted proteins | sample Kivu_220m_FD_113536 | JGI IMG/M metagenome (GOLD analysis project Ga0163210, IMG submission 113536) | Freshwater microbial communities from Lake Kivu, Western Province, Rwanda to study Microbial Dark Matter (Phase II) - Kivu_220m | ecosystem: Environmental > Aquatic > Freshwater > Lake ...
GTGATTGTCAAGGAACCTTCTTCAGGAAGTGAAGTTATCATTGATATAAATCAGTCAGGCATACAGCTTGACAGCCTGCAGTCGTTTAATAAGTTTGAGCCGCTTGCCAATATTAAGAATTACAGCTATTTTAATAATTACCGTTACAGCGAAATGGGTGCAAGGACCCTGGGTTTTAAAATGGTGGAGCGCACGATTCCTTCCGGGCAGAAAGTTTATGCACTTGGGGAGGCAAGTATTGATAACGGTAAAATAGTCATGGGCAGGCCGAAAGACAGCAAGCTTCCTTTCATATTATCAGTCAGGGATAAGAATGATATTGTCAGGACAAACAGGTCCGGCGCAAATGTCGCACTGGTTTTTGGCATATTGATTGCTATTGGCGGAATATTGATGATGATATTTGTGAGATAAATTGTTTAATTTCCTGGTTGGATTATAATTCAGGTAATAAATTTTATTGTTTCCTGAATCAAAAAATGGACAGAGACGAAGAATCAATTAAGAATTCATATAAAAAAAGGGTCGCCCTTTTTTCCCTTATTGTGTCTGTAGTACTGGTTCTTGTAAAAATCCTTATAGCTGTTCTTTCAAACAGCATGGGAGTATTTTCTGAGGCAATAAACAACGGGCTTGACCTTGTTGCGGTACTGATTACATTTCTTGCAGTGAGGATGGCCACAAGGCCGGCTGACAAGGACCATACATACGGGCACGGAAAGTATGAAAATCTCTCGGCTTTTTTTGAAATCATAATAATCACAATATTATGCTTATTTATAATCTACAGGGCCATAGAGCGCATAATCCTTAAGAATTTTGAGCTAAACCTGAATATTTATATATTCATAGTGCTTGCAGTATCGATAGCAGTAAATATTGTAAGAGTGTATTTCATTGGAAGCGCCGCAAAAAGGTACAATTCAATGGCATTCAAGTCAAACTTTTTAAATTACTCAAGTGATATTGTAAGTTCCATAATTGTAATAATAGGGCTCTTTGTTTCAAGCAAAGGGTATCCTCTTGCCGACCCCATTGCTTCTATTGCAGTGGCACTTATTATCATGGGATTTTCAGCAAGGCTTGCACTAAAGGTGATAAGGAATTTCCTTGATTACATTCCAGCAGAAATTACAGAAAAAGTTGCAAAAATACTTGATGCAATACCGGAAGTAAAATCCTATGGAAAAATACAGATACATGAGGTAGGGGATATCAGATTCATAAACCTTGGGATAAATGTTGACGACAACACATATATTACAAGGATCGAAAAAACCAAGGAAAAAATAAGACAGGAAATACTGTCAAGCTTGCCGGGTTCAGAAATAGTCATGGAGATAAAGCCGTCTCTTTCAGAGGATAACATTGACTGTACAGTTAAGGAGGTCCTTTTAAATGAAGCATTTGTTAAGGATATACACAATATTTTTATATATAATATAGGCAACAAGGTTGATATTTCTGTGCACCTTGAATTTCGAAGTACTCTTAGCCTTGCCGAGTCAGAAAGACTGACAGAAAAAACAGAAGCGGAAATAAAGGAAAAAATAAAGAACCTGCGAAACCTTTACATCCATATAGAGGATGCCAAAAAAGATGAAAGATGGGATGATATAACTGCAACATCAGAGCATCTCATTGAAAAGATAAAGGAGAGAATATCCGCGCTCGTATCGCCCGATACGTGCCATAAATTTACAATACTTGAAAGAAACGGAGCATATAATGTGGCTTTCCATTGCAGGCTTGACCGCGACATGGAAGTCGAAAAGGCACACTCGATTATAAGCGATATTGAAGACAGGATAAAAAGGATTTCCTCTAACATCAGGGAAGTCTCTATCCATATGGAGCCCATTTAATCTTCTTTAACCGGACCCACAATCATTTTGTACGAAAATAATCAATTTTTCATAAAAAATGCCGATAAATATTTAAATAGTATTTAAATAACAGATATTTTATTTTTATAAACCGCGGCATTGGAGGGACAGTGAGTTTACGCGCAAGGATGCTTGCAATAACTTCTTCCATTATTTTTGCAATGATTGTGATTATTTTTACAGTGACAGGTTTTGTCTTCCTGCGAAATTTTGACTTGCTCCAGAACCAGAAATCTGCAAGTAACATGCTTTCAGCTGCTGAGCTTCTTTCAAATGATATGGCAAAGCTTGAATCAACTGCAAGGGACTGGGCATCCTGGGATGATACTTATGATTTTATAAATGATCCCAGCCAGCAATATATAAATACGAACCTTATTGATAACAGTTTTGAAAACCTCGGGTTAAATTTCATGCTGTTTACAGATGTAAACGGCAATATTGTGTTTAAGAAATCATATGATTTAGAAAATGCCCGGGATGTGGAAATACCTCAGGACCTGCTTGATTATTTTGCACCGGGCAGCAGCCTCCTGAAATATCCTGGTAGTTCCACCGGCAATACAGGAATCATAATGCTAAAAAAAAATCCTATGCTGATTACTTCTCTTCCGGTACTGAGAAGTGATGGCACGGGCCCATCCAGAGGCTCAATGGTCTGGGGCTACTATATAAATGAAGCTGTAATGGCAAATGTCTCAAGAACACTTGGGCTTGAGCTTCAAATCATAAAAGTCAATGACAGCGCCGGTTATGACAGCAGTATCGCAGGCATAATCGATTCAATAAAGTCTCAAGTAAATCAGACAAGTATGCAATCGGCAGTTAAAGAAGTTGCTGACACCAGGACGATTTATCTTGAACCAATTGACCGTAAAAATATAAATGGTTACTTGCTTGTCGATGATATTTTTGGCAAACAAGCCCTGCTTGTCAAATCAGCAATGCCAAGAGATATTTACAGCCAGGGTTTCAGTTCGCTTATATTGCTATCCATCATGATACTGGCAGGCGGATTTACAATTGGAACCGTGCTGGTGCTGATACTTGACCGGTGGGTTTTAAAAAGGATATGGGGGCTGTCACTGGAAACAAAAGAAATAGGGGCTTTGCCTGACAGTAGCGACAACCTTAAAGTTGAGGGAAGAGATGAAATCTCAAATCTTGCAGCAGAGATAAACTCTATGCTGGATTCCATACGAAAACATAAAGCTATGCTGACGCATCTTGCAACACATGATTCACTTACCGGAATAGCAAACAGGAGGATATTTGAGAGTGAACTTTCAAGGGCCATTGCAAAAGCTTCCAGGGGCATTAAAAGCTTTTTGATTTTTCTGGATATTGACAATTTCAAGATAATAAATGATACATACGGCCATGCTTTTGGAGACAAGGTACTGATTTCAGTATCCCAGGAAATAAAAAATAACATAAGGACCGAAGATGTAGTAGCCAGATTCGGGGGAGATGAATTTACGGTATTGATAGAGCAGGACAGTATTGAAAAAGCAAGAATTGCGGGGGAGCGCTTAAGGGAAGTAATCAGCCAGTTCAATATAGGATTTACTGAAGAGAATTTTAATTTCAGCGCCAGCATGGGCATGGTCCCGATTGAAGGATTTGAACCGCCCAGCCTTCTTCTTTCGTGGGCGGATAAGGCAATGTATGAAGCAAAGACAACAGGTAAAAATAAACTTGTCCTTTTTGATAAGGGAAGTGAGATCAAGGGGGACAGCCTGGAAACACTTGAACATATAAGAGACGAAATAGACAATAACCGCATGGAGCTGCACTTCCAGCCTATCCTGAATCTTTACAGCAGGGAAGTATTATACCATGAAGCACTTGTAAGGCTTAAAGATAAAGACGGCGCCATTTTAATGCCGGATATGTTTATAACACTGGCTGAAAAATACGGGCTCATAGGAAAACTAACCCTGGGAGTATTAAAACGTGTAGTGGAGCTGATTAAAAAAGAGGCATGCAAATGCGTGTTTATTAACCTTTCAGTCAAGTGTTTCCTGGACGATGCGCTTCTTGAGGAAATGGAAGATGTAATAAGGCAAAGCAGGATCGATCCGAGCCTTCTGGGTTTTGAGATTGCAGAATCTGCCATGTTTAATGATATTGTCCGAGTTACTGAATGGATGAAGAAAATGGAAAAACTGGGGTGTAGATTTGCTATTGATGATTTTGGAACAGGTTTCAGATCTTATAGTGTATTGAATGAGCTCCCATTTGAATTTTTCAAAATTGATGGCTCAATAATAAAGGCTATAAGCAATGACCATCATCATTCTTCAATGGTAAAATCAGTAAATATCCTTGCAAGAATACTTGGCAAAAAAACAGTAGCTGAGTGGATAGAAAGCAGTGAAGCTGTAAATGCAGTAAAAGAGCTTGGTATTGAATACGGTCAGGGATACCACTTTGGCATGCCCGGACCAGAAATTAAAACAAGCTAAAATTATGACAGGCCAATTTTTTTCCTGAAGTTATTCCAGAAGTTTTCAAGGTTTGCCAGGTAATCTGTTTCAAATTCATATTCCAGCTCAAACACGGCATATGCCTTATTTTGCTCCAACTGTTTGCATGCATCAGGAAGACCATTACATTCAATGCTGTTAATAGCTGTAAAGAATATTTTCATCTGTCCGACAATTGCATCCATCTGATGGCAGTATATCTTAATCCTTTCAATTCTGTTGCATGACATTACAAAATGTGATATTCCGAGGTTTGCTGCTTTAAGGTAAATATGCTGCTGGGTTTCCTGCTCAATATATCCGCCCTCTCCCGAGAAATACCCGTTATAAGGGAGGTCGCCGCAGACAACAGGCAATAATTGTATGCTATTGCATTTATTTACGATTGATTCAAGTGCATTCTTTCCTGAAAGCGGCAAAATAATTATGCCGTCAAATCCACATGATTTTATGGCATCAAGCATTTCGAAGGTACATTTATCGACAATATCACTGCCGAATTTCTGGTGGTCATATATCACTGGCTTGCTGTTTCTGTCTCTGATTATTTCTTTTATGGAGTCGAGCCCATTTTTTAAAACTGGCAGACTGCCTATCCTGTAACCCACGACATAATCCAGTTTTTTTGTTGTTCCTATTATTTTTTGGATCAATGCTTTCTCTGGATTATTTATACTTATAAGAATACCATTTTTAGGGACAAAGATTTCCATAAGCACTCCTTCCGGCAATTAATGCTTATTTTATTATAAGTGTTTTTTTGCCAAATATAAATTTTAAAAAATAACAATAAAAAAAATAAATAACATAACGTTTTTGATTTTCAATACGTTTATATAGACAGCAAAAATAAAACTTCTTTAATTTAAAAAGAAAGGAAAAAAAATGTGGAAAAAAATAATTCTTGGAATAGTAATAAGTGTTATCGTGCTGACCATATCAGCAGGTGCAATATATGCATTCCAGAAAAATACAGCAGATGATGAAAATGATAATGTAAAACCTAAAGGTTATGCTTTCGCAGCCGCAGGCTGTCCAGGTTTAAAATTTTCCAGTGAAACCATTGCAACTCAGCAAAAAAACATCTGCCCTAATTGTGATAATAAAAATTGTGCAAACTCTATTTGCGCAGGTGAAAATTGCCAGTGTTTAAATAATAATAATGGCAATTGTCCAGGCGTAGATTGTAATGAAGAATGCAACCAGGAGCGTAATTGCAATATGGAAAAGAACGGTTATTGCACCCAGGAAGCAAACATGGAAGGGTTTTGCCATCAGTATAAAAACTCCAACCAGTGCAAAAGCAGTGATAATGAAACCAACTATGCAGGCTGTGGACATTTAAGCAGTGTCGGCCAGGCTACTTCCGGAAACTGTTTTGGAAAAAACAAATAATAAATTATCCGGCAATAAAATAAGAAATAATTCAGAAATTTTTAGTGAAAGTAAAAAAATCTACAAAATGAAAAGAACAAAATTAAAAATAAAGCTTGGTATTGATCTTGCAATGATTGCAGCTTTTTTAATCAATATTTTTACAGGGTTTGCTATTTTCTTCGGATTTGTAGCAGGCGGCGGTAGGCAATACGGGGGTTTTACAGGGTTTAATGCAGCTGATATTTCAACCCTTAGCGCAAAGGAGTGGTACCGTTTTTTACATGACTGGACCGGTATACTGATAGTTGTACTTGCTCTTATACACCTTGGCCTAAACTGGAACACGCTATGGTGTTATTTCCGCAATCTTGTCAAAAGCAGCCGTACAGTAAAAGCTGCAAAGAATGATGCAGTTATAACTACTGATGCAAGTTGCGGGAACATCTGACATGGACCGGTGCAATTTTAAGGCACTTATAAATTTTCAGCTGCCTGGGCACAGGATTTATGAGATAATAAGGAAGTTTTTATTTAGTTTATCTCATTAATTACCAGACTGTATTTATGGAAGATAAAGAACTTGATTATTATATAAAAAGTTTTAAAAAAACTGGCGATAATTCTGCTTATGAAAAAATATACCGGTATTATTTTGCAAAAATATACAGGTTTGCTCTTTTAAATATATCTGACCACCAGGCAGCTGAAGATATAGCAATAGATGTTTTCTATAAAGTATACAGTCATTTGCGTCAAATAAATCTCGATTATGCGGCATTTAAGGCCTGGATCTACAGGATTGCCAGGAATCTGGTTATAGATTTTTACAGAAAGCACAGCAGTAAAAGCGATATTTCACTTCAGCAATATATAGAAGAGACCCATGCAGGCGAATGCGAAGCAGAAGTTTTTATAGAAAATGAATATGAGGAAAAAAATAATTTTACATGCACCAGTGATTTATCAGGGGAGGAAGGTTTTAGTAATCCCGCACTTTTAAAAGGGCTGGAAAAGCTTCCGGAAATACAGAAGCAGGTCATAATACTGCGTTATGTCGAAGACCTTGATTACAGGTCAATAGGGAAAATAATCGGCAAGAGTGAAATATCTGTAAGGGCAATGAAATTCAGGGCCATTTTAAAATTAAAGGAGCTGCTTTACAGTTGAAAAGAAATACTGATATAAATAAAAAAATATTAAAAAGATTTTACAAGCTATTGGACTCCGGCGTAGCCATTGAAGAATGCCTGGAAAAATTTCCCGGGTATAAAGATGAACTTGCAGCTTATGCATCGATTACAAGGAATCTGAAATACATGCAGAACATAAAACCGGAAAAAACTGTTGAGGACTATTGCCTTAAAATGGTTTATTCAAAATCAAGGATTTCCAATATTGCCGATGACAAAGAAACTTTAAAAAGAGACGCTGCTATTGTCAGGATGCGGCCTGCTTACCTGAAACCACTGGTCATTTTTCTTGGTGTCTTTATATTTATCAGCTTTTCATTTACAGGCACCATTTATGCTTCAGACGACTCCCTGCCAGGCGATACATTATATTCTGTAAAGAGGGTTTCTGAAAGCGTTGCAGTCGCATTTACTCCATACAAATACGAAAAATCGATTTATCTTAGAATGCTCGATGACCGCCTTTTTGAAGCAGACATGATACTCAATAACCCTGAGTACAGTAATACTGAGGCAGCAGAAAAACTCATTTCTGATATTGATGAGACATTCAACCGTTGTTCCCAGAGAAAATATCTTGACTCAGGAAGCAATACTTATTTTGAGGAGCGTGTCAGGCATATGAAGGAAGGCCTTCATAACAGATACAGGATGCAGGGTCCGGGAACTTCAGAGTGCACAAACCATCAGGGTAAAAATGGTACTCAATACCAGAACGGAAAATAGGCTGTTTTAAAATTAGTTTGCTTTAACTTTTTTTATTAAATAATACCTTTTTTTAATGCCGCTCCTAAAATGTATCCACGGAATACCAATCTTTGCTTTTAATTACCCGCATCATTTTAACTTTTAAATGCCAGCTCCTTTATTGGCAGTTGACAAAAAACCGGTTTTTTTATAAAGTTAGACTAGTCTAACTTTTATTGGTTTTTATAATTAAATTCTGTAAAACTAATTACTTATTAGTATATTAACAGGGAAGGTTTATAAACCGTGATTTTCTTAAATGTATAGCAGCAATGTTTCAGACAGTAGCCGGGTGATCCTTCTCAGCCAGTCTGAACAGAATAAAGACTACAGGGTAGTAAGGATTATCGGCGGCTCTGTCCTGCAATCAAGGTTACATTCCATGGGCATAGTCCCTGATGAGATATTAAGAGTTGTTTTAAAGACTGGAGGAGGTCCGATAGCTATAGCTATTAAAGGAGTAAGGATAGCCCTGGGAAGGGGCATATCACATAAGATCGAGCTAACTGAACAAATCAGCAAATAAAAGCAGTTTAAAAATATGACAATTTCAATTAAAAAAAAGAATAAATCGTCCTATTACGAAAAGTTTCAGGATAAGCGGGAAATAACTATTGCTATTGCAGGAATACCCAATTCAGGAAAAACAACTATTTTTAACAATCTTACCGGTGCAAGGCAACATGTCGGAAACTATCCCGGAGTTACAGTTGAACAAAAATCAGGTGAACTTAATTTCAGGGGTTACAGGATGCAGGTAATAGACCTTCCCGGAGCTTATAGCCTTACTGCATATTCTGCGGAAGAAGTCATAACAAGAGATTATATTATGAAGCAAAAACCCGATGCAGTAATAAATGTTGTTGATGCCTCAAACCTTGCACGCAATCTTTACCTGACAACACAGCTCATAGAGATGGATACCAATCTTGTGATTGCTTTTAATATGTCTGATATCCTCCAGAAGGAAGGAATAAAAATAGACACCATACTTCTTTCCCAACTACTTGGTGCAAGTATTGTAAATACTGTGGGCAGCAAAAATACCGGTACAACCGAACTTCTGGAAATTGTACTTAAATCAGTAAAAGAAAAGAATAATAAGAAAAAAGTACGCATCAGTTACGGTGACGAACTGGAAAATGAAATAACAAGGATCTCAGGATATATTGAAAGTGATTTAAAACTTCTGACTAAATATGATATAAGATGGCTTTCAGTTAAGCTGCTTGAGCAGGACCAGTCAATAATGGATGAATTGGAAAGCATTACTGACAGTGAAAATCATAAAAAAATTACTTCTTTCATTGAAAATTCAATAAAGCATATCAAAAACATAACCGGTACAGAACCAGTGACCCTTATAGCAGAGGCAAGGTATGGTTTTGTGAACGGTGCTTTAAAAGAATCAATTAAAAAAGCACCCGAGCACAAAATAACATTAAGTGACAGGATAGATTCGGTGCTGTTAAACAGGTATTTGGGCCTTCCCATTTTCGCCCTTATTATGTGGGGCATATTCCAGCTTGTATTCAAACTTGGAGATTACCCGACAAGATGGCTGCAGATTGGCTTTGATAAGCTAGGCTCGCTTATTTCAGGTGCAATGGGCCCGGGTTTGCTGCAGTCACTTATTGTCGATGGAATTATCGGCGGCGTTGGCGGGGTCCTTGTTTTTACACCAAAGATAATGCTTCTGTTTATAAGCATTGCTGTACTTGAAGATACAGGGTATATGTCAAGGGCAGCTTTCATTATGGACAGGATTATGCATGGAATAGGGCTGCATGGCAAATCGTTTGTGCCAATGCTTATAGGTTTTGGCTGCACCGTTCCTGCTTATATGTGCGGGAGGACACTGGAAAATAAAAATGACAGGCTCATAACTATGCATATAAATACCTTTATGAGCTGCGGCGGAAGGCTGCCTATATATATACTTTTTGCAGGCGCATTTTTTGGCAGGTATGCAGGAAATGTTATTTTTTCAATTTATATTATCGGAATATTGATGGCAGTGGCGTTTGCAAAAATACTAAGGGTGACAAGGTTTAAAGGGGAATCTGAACCATTTGTAATGGAGCTGCCGGTATACAGGCTGCCCACCTTTAAAGGCATACTAATGCATATGTGGGAGCGTACATGGTTATATATTAAGAAAGCCGGAACAGTAATACTTGCAATTTCAATTATTGTATGGATATTATTTACGTTTCCTCAAGTTACAGCAGCAGAAAAGCAGCCATTTCAGGACAGGCTTGCTTTGGCCCGGCAGCAATATGAAGATTCCAGTATAAGCTCCGGACAGTTAAGTGAAATAGAGTCACAAATAGATGCAGGGCTTGGGGCATTAAAGCTTGAGAAATCTGCAGCAGGCAAACTGGGCCATTTCCTTGAGCCTGTTTTTAAACCGCTTGGTTTTGACTGGAGGCTCGCTATAGCATCTATTGCTGGAATTGCAGGAAAGGAAGTGGTGGTATCCACACTTGGTACCATTTTCAGCATTTCGGATAGTGACAGAAATTCCGGGGAATTCATGGGCGCAATAAAGAATACATACAGTCCGTTAATAGGGTACAATTTTATGATTTTTTCACTTCTGTATTTCCCATGTATTGCAAGCCTGGCAGTGTTCAGAAGGGAAGCCGGCACAAAAGAGATGTTGTTCCAGGCGCTTTTTACCCTTGGCCTTGCCTGGGTGGTGTCACTTATTATTTACCAGGCAAGCAGGCTGTTTTCATAAATTAAACATAAGCAAGATTTTGAATTATTAGAAGAGTATTTTATGAGTTTAACAGTTGAAATAATTATAATTATCATTGCAGGAGCTGTTTCTGCTGCATTTCTTGCATGGTATTTTTATTCATCTTCAAAAAAGCCGGCCAGGTGCCATGGATGCCAGGCCTCCCGACTTGAAGAGATAAAAAAGTATTTAAAACAAAAACAGGCAGGGGAGAAAAAACCGGTAAAAGATCCCTTTATTAAAAAATAGGTAATTTTATTTAAGGCGGGTATTATGAAGTCAAATACGCTTAGCCACAGCCTTGAAGACTATCTTGAGGCTGTATATATCATAAGTAAGGATAAAAAAGTAGTTAGGGTTAAAGAGCTCGCAGAATTCCTTGGCGTCAAGACCCCATCGGTTGTAGATGCCATATCCAAACTCCAGGAAAAAGAGTTACTGGTGCATGAGAAGTATGGTTATCTTGAACTTTCAAAAAAAGGCATTGATAGAGCAAAAAAAATATACAAAAAGCATGAAGAGATATTTAAATTCCTGAACCTCTTTCTCGGAATGGACGAGGAAACTTCTGAAAAGGATGCATGCGGCATGGAGCATCATGTAAGCGGTAAAACTCTTGGTAAAATAACGTATCTCATGGAGTTTATAGAAACAAGCCCGGAAGGTTATCCCCAGTGGCTTCAGCGTTTCAATAAATTTATTGAAAACAGCAATAGTTAAAAGGCTGATGCCTTATTTTTATATTTAAATATTTAATATATTTACAACCAGATATATTATAATTATAAGCAGGATTATAAACGGGTTATTACTGATTAAAACATTATTTATCTTAACAGGAGGTTTAAAAAATGGCAGAACGAACTGCAAAAGATATAATGACAACTAAAGTAATAACTATAAGCAAAGATGCAACCATAGGGGAGCTTTCAAGAATGCTGCTTAAAAACAGGATAAGCGGTGTTCCGGTTGTAGATGGCGAAGGCAAGCTTATAGGAATGGTAACAGATGCAGATATAATAACTGAAGACATGGAGCCGATGTTTCCAATTTATTTTGATCCCCTGATTATCTCATATGCCTTTATTGAGAATTTTGAAAAATACCAGAAGGATGCAAAAGAATACCTTGAAACTAAAGTCGAGGAAATTATGGCAAGAAGGGTAAAATCAGTAAAAAAAGAGACCCCAGTAAATGAGATAGCCAGGATAATGGTCAAAGACAGGATTAACCGGATACCTGTAGTTGATGAAAATAATAAAGTAATAGGGATAATTGCCAGGGCAGATATATTAAAATCAATGGTTGTTGATGCAGAGAAGGCTGACTGAACTGGCAATCATGATCTAGAACCATTTTTTACGCTTGAAATAAAAAATCAGGAAAATGCCCACCCCTATTATAATTGCCCATACTATAAGATAGCCATATTTAAATGATAATTCTGGCATCCACTTAAAATTCATACCATAAATGCTTGCAATAAAAGTTAGCGGAATAAATACTGCAGAAAAAATTGTAAGTATCTTCATTATTTCGTTAAGTTTATTGCTCATGCTCGAAAGATATATTTCTATCATTTCTGAAAGCATTTCACGATATGTTTCAACGGTGTCGATAACCTGGGTAATATGGTCATAAATATCCCTTAAATACAGCTTTGTATTGCTTTTTATGAGTTTTGATGTGCTGCGGTCAAGGCTGGCTATTACTTCCCGGAGGGGCCAGACAGATTTTCGTATGAAAAGCATATTTCTTTTAAGTTTATAAATACCTGCAAGTGTTTTCTGTGTGGGGTTGGCAACTATTTTATTTTCGAAATTCTCAATCCTTTCCCCGATTACTTCACAGACTTTAAAGTAATTATCAACTATTGCATCTATTAACATATATGCAATATAATCTGGCCCCTGTTTTCTTGCTGGAGATTTTTCATTCTTTAACATTTTCCTTATTGGATCGTATATATCAAGCGGTGATTCCTGGAAAGAAATGATATAGTTCTTCCCGAATATTATACTTACCTGTTCTATTGTGAGTTCATTTGCTTTTGAGTCCGAATCTATCATTTTTAACACCACATAAGTATATTCATCCATAACCTCTGTTTTCGGCCTCTGCTCAGTATTTAATATATCCTCCATAATTAAAGGATGGAAACCAAAACATTTGCCAAGTTCTTCAAGGACATTTATATCATGGAGCCCATCAATATTTATCCAGGTTATAGACTGGTCATCTTTATAAGGGAAACATTGCGAGATATTCTCAAGATTCTTTTCAATAAAATCTTTTTTGCTGTAGTCAATAAGCTTTATTTTAGTTTCCCTTAACTTTTTTTCACCAATGTGAATAAGAGTGCCAGCCGGAAGGCCCGATTTTTTTGATCTTTTGTTCGTAATGTCAACCATTTCTCATCCCCTTGATATTAAATCCAACCTGCATCTTTAAGCAGGTTTTTTTAATTATAAATAAATGTTTTTACTAAAAAAACCGCTTCTATTTTTTCAAATAAGAACCGGTTAGCAAGTTATTACCCGGCAACTAATATTTTAAATCCAAAAAAATAACTTGACAAAAAAAAATTAAAATTATAATTTATTACTATATAACAATATTGTTATATATATATTATATTCAGGGGATAATATGATTAAAAGCAATTTTTACAATCTTCATGCAGAGATCTGCAAGACAATATCTAACCCCAACAGGCAGGCGATACTTGATAACTTGAGGGATGGAGAGATGTCAGTAACAGAGCTTGTAAACAGAACAGGTATTTCGCAGGCAAATCTTTCCCAGCATCTTTCAATCTTAAGGTCGAAAGGAGTAGTCAATACCAGAAGGGATGGCAATAATATTTATTATTCCATTTCAAATGCCAAAATAATCCAGGCCTATGACCTTTTGACAGAAGTACTGCAGGACTCATTTGAAAGTAAACGGCAGACAATAACTGACGCAAAAGACGATAAAATATAGAAGCCATTTAAATTACTTAATTAATCACATTATATTTCAAGGAAAAGAGAAATAATTATGAGTAAAACTGACTTTGCTTACATAAAAGAAAGATTTCGAGACAGGGTGACTTTCAACATGGTGGAAAGAAAATTATACAGCCATGATATTGCAGCTATGCCTGGCCTGGTAAAACCACTGGTTGGCAATAAGACTGCAGAGGCAGTTGTCCAGCCAGTAAATGAAGAAGAACTTGTTGACCTGGTAGTTTGGGCATCAAAGAATAATATTTCAATTGTGCCGCGGGGGAAAGCTACTTCAGGTTATGGCGGAGTTATTCCGTTAAAAAAGAGTATTGTAGTTGATTTTCACAGAATGGATAAAATATTTGATATTGATATGGACAATAATACTGCAACGGTTCAACCTGGTATAATTTGGGAAAAGTTGGACTCTGAGCTAGCAAAAAAATCACTGACTCTAAAATTGTATCCTTCAAGTTATCCCGGGTCTACGGTAGGAGGTTGGCTGGCTCATGGAGGTTCAGGCATCGGTTCATTTGAAGCAGGAGAATTCAAAGATAATGTTATAAGTGCCAGAGTGGTTCTTGGTGACGGAACTGTCAAAGAATTCAATAGTAACGAGATAGATTTAATAGCAGACGCTGAAGGTATAACAGGGCTGATAAGTGAAGTGACTTTTAAGGTGATGAAGCTTGAAGAAATGGAATTATCTGCAATTGCATTTAAAGATACAAAATCATTCCAGAAATTTGCAGAACAAGTAATTTCCATGAAATTACCAATCTGGTCGCTTCTTTTTATAAACCCAAAAATGGCAGAGTTAAAGAATATATCTCCGCTGAGGCAACACGAAGGACATATAGCAGAAGAAAGGGTTAAATTACCATCTGCATATATTGTTACTGTTACATTCAGAGCAAAAAATAAAAAAACTGTAATGGATGGTCTTGAAACTATAGTCAATGAATGTGGCGCTGAATTCTTAAGCGATGAGATAGCACAACATGAGTGGAAGAATCGTTTTAAGCTGATGGTTGTTAAAAGGCTTGGTCCAAGTCTTGTACCTGCAGAAGTGGTTATACCTCTTGAAAATATTGGTGATGCATTAAAAGAAATAGAAGAGAAAATAAAGCAACCCCTGGTAAAGGAAGGAGTCGTGGTTCAGAATAATTCCGGCAAGCCTGAAGTAGTACTGCTAGGATTTATTCCAAGTGACCAGAGAAAATTCAGTTACAATTTTGTTTTCACTCTTTCCCTTTCTATTATAAAAATTGCAGAAAAATATGGTGGCAGGCCTTATGCAACAGGCATCTATTTTACAGCATGGGCAAATAAGATATTTGGTAAAAAAAGGATTGAAAAAATAAGTTCTTTCAAATCGAAAGAAGATCCTCTTGGAATAATGAACCCTGGTAAGGTGATCTCAAGAAATAAACTAGGTTTCCTAATGAATCTTGCAATAAAAATGGAATTCTTGCTTAGACCAATTGCAAACAGCGTTATCCAGAGAATAGGAGAACACCCTAAAAAACTAATAAAGGGTGTGCCGGCTGATGTTGTCTGGTACGCTTATGCCTGTTCACAATGCGGGTATTGTGTTCCAACCTGTGACCAGTTCTATGGAAGGGGATGGGAAAGCCAGAGCCCCAGGGGAAGATGGTACTGGCTAAGAGAATTTATAGAAGGAAGGGAAAAATGGGACCAGTACATGGTTGATTCATTTATTGCCTGCACAACTTGTGAGTTATGTAATCTAAGGTGTTCGGCTAATCTGCCAATAGAACCCTCCTGGATGAAATTACGAGGCGAGCTCATTAATGAAGAGCATAAAATGACTTTTCCACCTTTTGAGATAATGGCAGCTGCTTTAAGCAAAGAAGGAGACATATGGGCCGGTTACAGAAAAAACAGGAGTGACTGGTTCCCTGAGGATTTACTGGAAAAGCACGGGCCAGGTAAAAAGCACAGTGCAGTATATTTTGCTGGCTGTACGGCCAGTTATGTAGAAAATGATATAGGTATTGCAAGTGTAAGATTGCTTGATGAAGCAGGGGTAGATTTTGGTTATGTAGGTAACAAAGAAAATTGCTGCGGAACACCAGTACTGGTAGCAGGCAAATGGGATGTATTTTCTGAAACTTTAAAAAAGAATGTTGAGGCCATAAAAGAATCTGGAGCTGATACTGTTATTTGTTCGTGCCCTGCTTGCGATATGATGTGGCGCACTGTATATCCTGATTGGGCCAAAAAACTTGGAATCGATTATGATATAAAGGCAAAACATTACAGTGAAGTTATTGTTGAGAAGATTAAATCAAAAGAGTTCAGTTTTCCTGATAAGGCATTAAAGAAACAAAAGGTCACATGGCATGATTCCTGTCATATTGGGCGAGCCAGTGGCATATATGAAGAACCAAGGGAAATATTAAAAGCAATACCAAATGTCAATTTTGTTGAGATGGAATATAACAGAGAAAATGCACACTGTTGCGGTAGTGTGCTGACATTGATAAAAGACCCCCCTGTTGCTGCTGAGGTTGGAAAAACAAGGCTTGACGAAGCAATTCAAGCAGGTGCAGAAAAAGTGATTTCATTGTGTCCATGTTGCCAGTTCCAGTTCAGGGTTACAGTGGATAAAAAGAAACTGCCAATCAGGATACAGGACCTTGCCAGTTTATCGTGCCAGGCTTTGGGATATAATTATCCTGATCCTGATCCGGAAGTGCAGAAACAATGGGCAGTATTTGAGGCAATGATAGCTCTTATGACACCGAAAGGTTTTGCAGAATTAATGGGTACGATGTGGCCGCAGTTAATGGACGCGATGCCAATGAAAATGGGTAAGATAATGCATGCAATGGGCAAGGTACCATGGATGTTAAAACTTATGAAACCCATGTTTCCGATACTTTTTCCATTACTGCTTCCAAAAATGATGCCTAAAGTAATGGATGTGATGCTTCAAAGGATCTCTGAGAAAATACCAATGCCTGATTACATGGCAGAGCAAATGCCAGAAATGATGCCAAAAGTTATGGGCAATCTTATGCCGCACATGATAAAAGACCTTGTGCCTCTGGTAACACAACCAATGATTAACTATTTAATTTTGGGCAAAAGAAAAGAAATCAACGGAAATACTGCTGTTGATAATAAAGATTAAAAGCGAAATTTTCATTATACTATAATAATATGCACTGGTTTTCAGTGCATATTATTATATAGGGGCAATCTTTTGTATAATTACTAAATGAGTTTACTTTAAAGTTATTTTGCTGAAAGGGAATAGAATATGTCAACTGGAAATACAGTAGAGAAACAAATAGCAGGGACAAGGATAATTATTATTGGCGGGGTTGCAGCAGGCACATCAGCAGCAGCAAGGGCAAGGAGAATGTCTGAAGATGCTGAAATAGTGGTATATGAAAAGTACAAATATATTTCTTTTTCAACATGCGGCATGCCTTATTATGTGTCGGGTAAAATAAGTGACATAGGGGATCTTGTGATAAATGATGCTGCGCAATTTGAAAAAAGGTTCAATTTAAGCGTAAAAACCCAGCATGAAGTAAAAAGTATTGATGCCGGCGCTAAAAGAGTTGAGATTATCGACCTTTCAACAGGCAGGGTATTTACTGATAGTTACGACAAACTGATAATTACAACCGGTTCCGACCCGGTTATTTATACAAATGGGATAGAGGGCGCGCCAAATGTTTTCATGCTTAAAACAATTGATGACGCAGCAAAACTGAAAGACCATATTGATTTTTTATACGACAGTAATGCTGCCACGGAAGGTCCAAATAATATAGAAAGTGGCGATAGAAAAGCTGGGCCCGGAACTGATGGGGCCGCAAAAGATAGAGTTAATGCTGTAATACTTGGAGGAGGGTATGTAGGGCTTGAAGTCCTTGAGGCTTTCCTTTTAAAGGGGTTTCATGTCACAGTAATTGAAAAGACAAGCCAGGTTTTACCGATGTTTGATCATGAGATTATCGAATACATGGAAAACTACCTGGCCGAAAAGGGTGTGGAGCTTATTAAAAATGAAGAGGTAAAAGATATTGTAAAAAATGCTGATGGCCAGATTACTTCAATTTTTACTGCAGCAGGCAGGCAATTGCCGGTGGATCTGGTATTTATCGGCACAGGTACAAAACCGCAGGTAAATTTGGCAAAAAATTGCGGGCTCGATATCGGCCAGTCCGGTGCAATTTCTGTAAATGAATTAATGCAGACAAGCGAACCTGATATTTATGCAGCAGGTGACTGCTGTGAGTGCATCGATTTTTTAACCGGAAAAAAGCAGGCATATAACCTTGCATTCATTGCCAATATGCAGGGAAGATGTGCGGGCAGCAATGCTGTCGGCGGACAGGAGAAATTTGGCGAAAGCATACCCACTTCAATAATAAAAATACTTGATGTATCAATCGCAAAGACCGGGCTTGGTTTTTTACAAGCAAAAAAGTTGCAAATAGATGCGGCAAAGATAGAGCTTCATTATCTTAACCATGCAGGGTATTATCCGGGTGCTTCTATGATTCATATGCTTGCAGTCTATGAAAAAACCGCCGGCACAATAATAGGTTTCGAGGCAATAGGCCGCGAGAGTGTAGACAAGAAGCTGGATACCATGGCTGTTGCAATAAGGTCAAGGATGAAAATCTGGGAGCTGGCTAACCTGAATCTTGGTTACCATCCTGTATATGGCTCTGCTAAAGATTCATTAAATATTATTGGCATGATAGGCGAAAATTTAAAAAATGGCCTCCATGACACCATTGATGTCGAGGAATTGAAGGGCAGAATTTCAGGGGGTAATGCTCCTGTTATACTTGATGTCAGGACAAGGCGTGAATTTGCAATGGGACACATTGAAGGTGCAATAAATATGCCTGTTGATGAGTTAAGGTCAAATATTGGAAAGCTTGATAGGGACAGCGAAATAGTCGTTCATTGCAGGACAAGCTACAGGAGCTATCTTGCTTACAGGATACTCAAAAATAATGGTTTTAATAATGTCAAAAACCTGAATGGTTCATACTTGAGCTGGATGAGAAGATTATAAATATTGTGATTTGTATTTTGATTCGTGATGGAGGATGAATTGGATAAACCCGATTTAAAAGATAAAAAAGTAAAGTTCATAACCTGTGATGTTGTTTATGATGAAGTAAAAGACAGGCTGCCGCAGGGCTGGGAAATAGTCAAATTTGAAAAAAGGCTTCATGAGAGAAGTGATTACCTGCGTGAGACTCTACAGAAGGAAATTGATAATTCCCAGGATTATGACATCATAGTGCTGGGGTATGGCCTGTGCGGAAAATCTGTTGACGGCCTTGTTTCACAAAAAGCAATTATGGTCCTTCCAAAATGTGACGACTGTATTTCACTTTTTCTGGGCTCTTCACAGGAGTATAAAAAACAGGTTGCAAAAGCGCCAGGCAGTTATTACCTTACAAGGGGTTACATAGGTGAAAGCGAGAACCCGATGCTCAGCAATTATGCGGAAATGAAGGAAAAATATGGCGAAGAAACTCTTGAGTGGCTGATAAAAGAAATGCTCAAAAACTATACAAGGCTCGTTTATGTAAATACAGGAAATTATCCTCCGGAGGAGTGGCGCGAAATTGCCAGAGAGCAGGCCGAAAAGCTCAACCTTTCTTTTGAGGAAATAGCTGGAACTGATGAATTTTTTTCAAAGCTGGTATCCTGCGACTGGGATGGCGGATTTTTAATCATTGAGCCGGGCCAAAAAATCAGTTATGAAATGTTTCTTGATAATGAAAGGGTCAACCATTGGCAAAAATAAGTGATTTTAAAATAGTGGCATTATATGGCAGCCCCAGAAGGGGAGGAAATACAGATGAACTTTTAAACAGTTTTTTAAGGGGCCTTGGCGATAATGATAAACTGGGGAAAAATCCAAAAATAAATATGATTATTGACAAGGTTATGGTTTCAGAGATTGGTATTTCACCATGCAGAGAATGCAGGCATTGTTCAATGGACGGGCAGTGCATTGTAAATGATGGCATGCAGCAGATTTATCCGAAGATAATAGATTGTGATTTACTGCTTGTAGGAAGCCCGATCTTTTTTACATCGGTATCCGGCCAGCTTAAAGCATTTATAGACAGGTTCCAGAGGTTCTGGGCACTAAAATATGAACTTGGCAACAAGCTTGATGTAAAACCAGGAAGGAAAGGCATTCTGTTTTCATGTGCGGGTTCTAAGCCACAGAGCATTTTTGACTGTACAAAAAAAATCATGCGGGCTTTTTTCGATGTCATATATATTGAATACTATGCAGATTTTCTTTATAACTGCATAGATTTTAAGGGTGATATACAGAAAAGCCCGGACTTACTTCAAGAAGTATATGATTTTGCAAAAACCAATAATTTTTAATATGAAAGGCGGTAATAGTGAAGTTAGATAAAAAAAATAAATATAATTACAAAACAGGAAATAGTGTTCTGATGAAAAGCTTTAGTTCAGGTAAAAAGGTCATTTATGCATTTTTGGGTACAATGATTTTATCAGTTTTGGTGATGCTGGTATTTACGGGCTGCCTGGCAGATCTGCCGATAAAACTTAATGATAAACCCGATGGGAGCCAGGTGGAGACATCTGAATCGGAAACGACTCAGGAAACAGGCACAGAATCTGCGTCAAATACAGAAACTGCAAAAGACAGCGGCACAACAGAAACAGAAAAAGCCTATGCCAATGATTTTACCCTTTTGGACCTGGAAGGAAACGAAGTCTCATTACATGATTTCGAGGGAAAAATAGTGGTACTTAATTTCTGGGCCACCTGGTGCCCTCCCTGCAGGGCAGAGATACCTGATTTTGTAGATACTTATAATGCATATAAGGACAAGGGCGTTCAGTTTCTGGGGATCTCTGATGATGATGTAAAATCTTTAAATGATTTTATAAAAGAATATAAGATTAATTACCCAACGCTTATTGACGGCTCAAAAGACACTATAATGGGCAAATGGGGCATTACTGCTATACCCACAACTTTTGTGCTAAACGGCAGTGGCGAAGTATTTTTTAACCAGGTGGGCATGATGTCAAAAGACATGCTCACTAAAGCTATTGATGCTGCATTGAATGCAGAAAGCGGGCAGTAAGACGTTTAAAATAATAAAGAAAATATTATTTCAGGAAAGTTAAAATATGCTGGAAGTCGGGATTTTTTCAGCTTTTCTTGCAGGGATACTCTCCTTTATAAGCCCGTGCGTGCTTCCGCTTGTGCCGGTATACCTTGGCATAATGTCACGCAATGCAATATATAAGAGCGAGAAGATAAGGTTTTCTGACAGGCTGTATACATTTTTTAACAGCCTGCTTTTTGTACTGGGCTTTTCTATAGTGTTTATTGCGCTTGGCTCAACTGCTACTTTTTTTGGCCAGCTCCTAAAGAATTACCTTAGCATTATAGGCAGGATAGGAGGGGCAATACTCATAATTTTCGGGCTCCACTATGTAGGGCTTTTTAAGATACCATTTTTAAATATGGAAAAAAGGCTTCACATGCCAGAGTCTTTAAAGACCGGATACCTCTGGTCCTTTCTTTTCGGTGTTATTTTTTCATTCGGATGGGTGCCGTGTGTAGGCATGATTCTTTCTGCAATACTGCTGCTTGCCAGCAGGATGGAAACACTTGGACAGGGAATTTTACTGCTTGTGGTCTTTTCTGCAGGGCTTGGGCTGCCATTCATTCTTGCAAGCATATTTATAAGTTTTTTTTCGAATTTATTAAAAAAGGTAAACAGGCATTTAAACCTTATTTCTATAATATCAGGAGTTTTTCTCATTATTCTCGGTATAATATTTGTCCTTGATTATATGACTAAAATCATGGGATATGTAATGTCCTGGTTCCCCTTCCTCTCAAGGCTCAATATTTAAGGAAGCATTTAAAAAATAATACTGATTTTTTTTGTTATGTGTTATTATTTTTCTTTGTTTTTTAAAAACGCAAACTTATTAATATAAATTATTTTTTTCTTTTAAAAAGGAGGGTCATTTTGACAGCTGTTGATCCAATTGCTTTTACTATTGGTAATTTTGTAGTCAGATGGTATGGAATACTTATTGCA
>Ga0163210_1000253_pt1 | contig 21478 bp, 25 predicted proteins | sample Kivu_220m_FD_113536 | JGI IMG/M metagenome (GOLD analysis project Ga0163210, IMG submission 113536) | Freshwater microbial communities from Lake Kivu, Western Province, Rwanda to study Microbial Dark Matter (Phase II) - Kivu_220m | ecosystem: Environmental > Aquatic > Freshwater > Lake ...
GCCCAGGCCTATGCCGCCGAAAGAGGCGTGGGCGATGCTTCCGCTCATGGATACGATTTTCTTGACCACCACGTAGACGCCCACAATGCCGCAGGCAACCGAGGCCAGCAGGCCGGCCGCCAGCGCGTTGCGCATGAACTCATACTGGAATATTTCAGGCATCGTCAATGCTCCCGGAGGACGCGGTGAGGTATGTCCCCGTGCGCTATAAGCTGCACCGGGCACTTATATGTAGCTTCCAGTATCTCCGGCGTGATCTCCCTGGAACCGTGGTAATAAAGCTGCACATTGAGGCAGGCAATCTTATCCACAAATACAGATACGGCGCCTATATCGTGAGAAACCATGATGATGGTCATCTCCTTCTTGAGGTCTTCCAGCAGTTCGTAGAACTCAGTTTGCATGGCTGAGTCGACGCTGGCCATGGGCTCATCCAGCAATAATAATTCAGGTTCAGCTACCAGCGCCCGTGCTATAAAAGCGCGCTGCTGCTGACCGCCGGACAGTTGACCTATCTGCGCTGTGGCATGGTCGAGCATACCGACCCTGAGCAGCGCTTTCTCAGCCGCCTGTCTGTCAGTCCCGTTGTAATGCCTCAACAAACCCGCCTTCCCATAGCGACCCATCATTACCACCTCCCGCACGCTCACCGGGAAGTTGCGGTCGAAATTGCTATGCTGCGGCACGTAACCAACCTTATTGCGGCTCTTTTCCGGCGGGTTGCCCAGCACGGTCACCATGCCGCGGCTGGGAGTTACCAGCCCGAGCAGGACTTTGAGTAGAGTGCTCTTGCCCCCGCCGTTGGGCCCGATGATACCCAGGAAATCGTGCTCGCTCACGCGCAGGTTGATGCCGTCCAGGGCAGCCGTGCCGTCATAGCTTACCCAGACATCTTCCAGTCTCACAACATCACTGCCCATCATTGCCTTTGTGTGGCCTCCTTCAGTGCTGCCGCTATCGCGCGCATGTTTTTAACATAGTCCTTCGCCAGCGGATCGATGATTACGACGCGTCCATTTATTTCTCGGGCGACCGCCTCCGCGCTCCTGGTATCGAATTCCGGAGAAACGAAAACCACTTTTATATCCTTTGCTTTCGCCTGATTTATCATCCTGGTCATGTAGGCCGCCTTCGGCTCCTTGCCCTCCTGCTCGATACCGAGTTGCTCAAGACCGTAGTCCCTGGCGAAGTATCCCCAGGCAGGATGGTAAACAATGAATGTTCTCTGCTTCGCGCCGTCAAGCGCTGCCCGGATGTCCGCATCCAGTGCATCGAGCTTTTCCAAGTAAGCATCCCGGTTTCCCTCGTAGTATTGCCTGCTGGCGGGGTCGACCTGTACCAGCCCCTGGCAGATATTATTCACCATTATTTTAACATTGCGCACGGATGTCCAGATATGCGGATCTAAACCGGGCTCATCCAGATCGGTGCTCTGCGCCATCTGTATGCCTTTGCCGCAGTCGACCACCAGCATGTTTCTATTGGCAGCAATCAGCTTGTCCAGCCAGGTAAGCTCGAACTCGATGGGCGAGCCGACCTTAGCATACATCTTCGCCCGGCTCAGCTTTGACATTTGGAGCGGGGTCACCTCGTAAGTGTGGGGACTGGCACCCGGTGGCACCATCACCGTAACATCCACCATCTCGCCGCCCACGCTGTAAACGAATTCTTGTTGCGGCAATATGGTAACAACCACGCCGATTTTACCGCCCGTACCTTGTCCTCCTGTCGGTCCGCAGGCTGCCAGTAACAGTGCTGCAATCACCGTGCAGACAAAGATAGCGGCCCGTTTATCGATGGATATATCGGTGATCATACTGTATCAAACCTCCGTTTGACGGCACTTGTTGCAGCGGCCCATGAACTCCAGCAGATGCCGATTTATTTTGAATCCCGTCTCTCTGGTGAGCCTGTTCTCCAACTTGTCAAGCTCACAATCCGAAAAGTCGACGACCTTCCCGCAAACGTCGCAGACCAGGTGATGATGATGGTAGCCACCCACCCTTGTCAGGTAGCTGCGACACGAATCGCCGATATGGATCTCGCATAGCAGGCCGTTTTCCTGCAGCATTTCCAGGGTGCGGTAAACAGTGACCAGCCCAATCCCTTCATTTTTCTCTCTAAGCCTCGAATAAATATCGGCCGGTGTGAGGTGCTCCCGGCTGGCGCTGATAACCTCGATGATCGCCCGTCGCTGGGGTGTCAGCTTAAACCCGTTCTTCCGCAACTCTGCCGCAATGGCTTTTCCCGTCATACGATTTACAGCCTAAATGAAAATGATTTTCAATTGTAAGAGTAACAGGAAGCCTGATTCTTGTCAAAATTCAGGATTTCACACGTAGGGGTGTAGCTTTAGCTGCACCCGCCAACCGGATAGGCCTGAAGGCCTGTCCCTACGTTTTCAGTTCCAATCCTATTTTAAAGGCCTTAGCCACCACTTCGCCGAGACCCTGGTAAACGTTGGCCGGCACGGTGGTCCAGATCAGAGGCCTGACCTTTCTCACGTCAGGCTCCTCATCCGTGAAGCAGTTGCCGGAGACGTAGACCTCCTCGATTTTACCGATGACCAGCACGTGGCTGCCGAGGTCCAGCATGTGCTCTATTTTGCACTCCATGTTGACCGGGCATTGCTCGATCATCGGCGCGGTTTCCAGCTTTCCGTAGAACACCTTGAACTTACAGGTCTTCACTTTGTCAACCTTAGCGCCGGTGGTGATTCCGCAGTAGTCAGTTTCCTTAACCTGGTCGGTGGAAGGCACGTTGACCGAGAAGGTCATGTTCTCCTTCATCCCCTTGAGTGTGTAACGCGGATGGCGTATGGCCACCGATATCATTGCCGGTTCGCCGCAGGCAATGCCTCCCCAGGCGACTGTCATGAAGTTGGCCTTGCCCTCAACGTTGGCTCCCACCAGCAGGGCTGGCATGGGGTAGAGCAGTTGCTGCGCACCGATCTTGATCTTTTCCATTGATAATCTCCATTCCTTTAAGTTCGGTATTTTATTTCTCCAGCATTTCCTTCATGGGAGCCCAGTAATAATCGATCCATCCCTGCTTTATATCCGCGTAGAACTTCTCGGGCACGCCGGTCTGCGTGAAGGTCAGTTTCGTTTTGCCTTCAGATTTTTTCAGTGCAAAGGTCGCCTTCGAATAATGATCTTTGGGCCAGTCATTGTAGCGCCATGTCTGAGCGATCTTTTCATCCGGCACCAGTTCCAGATTTACACCTTCGATATAGTTTCCGACGTTGAACTTACCGCCCACCTTGCGGCTGATTCTGGCACCATCCCCGGCCAGTTCGGAGTGCTTTTTGGAATCCATAAGGATCTCGTAAACCGCGTGCGCGCTGGCCTTGAAAGTGACCGTCTGGCGTATATCTTTTGTATCCATTTCCTACCTCCGTTTAGCCATACGGCAGCTATTCTATCATAAAATTATTGCAATCTACTTGACTATCGCACACAATTGCTATACGCTAGAACATAATAGGTGTCCACAATTAAGCCATGCTCAGATACTTCATAACCTCTAAAGCCAAGCGCAACCTGCTCAAGCTATTTCTTTTGGACCCGGAGAAGAGCTACTACACCAGGGAGATCGCGCGTCTTACTCATGAACCCCTTAATGCAGTACGTCGTGAGCTCGGCTACCTCGAAAAAGCTGGTTTGCTTCGCTCGCACATGCAGGGCAACCTCAAATACTTCGAGGTAGTAAAAGACTTCACCTTGCTCGCCGAATGGCAGCGAATAATTCTGAATACGCCTGATGTCACAGTGAAGAAAGAAAGGAAACCTTCCATCGCGAGCGAACCCCTGCATGCCATTGCAGGGAGCGAAACAACGAAGCAATCTCCCGGCCTGACCATACCAACCCTCGTCAACCACCTCAAAGAAAAATTCACAAACATCGACTCCATAACGATGGCAATCGTCCACGGTGAAGCAGCGCGTATAGAAGGAATCCCGGCAGAAGGCATAGACCTGCTCGTGATCGGTGATATTAACAAGGATAATCTCCTTGAGCTAATTGCCCGGGCAGAAGATGAAACTGGAATTAGTATTAACTTGACCAGCATGTCACGCAGCGATTTTGATTACCGGAACGCCCGCGGCGATCCCTTCATCCGCCGCATCTGGAGCGAGAAAAAGCTGGTTATCAAGGGAAGACATTAACGGCAAAACTGAACTATGAGGTCGACTATTCCAAGACTGTATAGTAGTTATCGCATCTCAATCAATGTAGAATTTATGCCAAGCTTCAATGATGATGGTAAGTAAAATGAAAAAGTCCCTTTTTCCCCTCTTTACCGGGCTACTAATGACGGTTTTGATAATACCTGCCTGCACCGGTACTCCGAAAACCAAACTCACGGTGGCCTGTGATGCCACCTGGCCGCCGTTTGAGATGGTGAACGAGCAAACCAAGGAAGTCGAGGGGTTTGGAATTGAACTGATGAAAGCAGTGGCTGAAAAGGCCGTACTGGACATTGAGTTCGCCAACGTGGGCTTCGACACGGTCCTGGCCGGCATAGCACAGTGCCAGTATGATATGGCGGTTTCCTCCATAACCATCACCGAAGAGCGCAAGAAGGAGATCCTTTTCTCAGACCCCTATTTCGCAGCGGGACAGATCGTTACCGTCCGCAAGGATAACGCGGATATCACAGGCAATGACAAGCTTACCGGCAAGACCGCAGGAGCCCAGATCGGCACCACCGGAGCCATCGAGATAGGGAAAATGCCGGGCGTCAAGCTCAAGACCTATGATGATATAGGTTTTGCCTTCCAGGATATGATGAACGGACAGCTCGATGCCGTCATCGCTGACAATCCAGTGGCCATGGGGTATGTCTCCAAGAATTCCGATAAGCTGAAGACTGCGGGGGATATCTTCACCGATGAGTACTACGGCATCGCCATATGTAAGAGGAACGCAACCCTGGTACCCAGGGTGAATGCTGCGCTGAAGGCCCTCAAGGAAGAAGGATACATCGATAAACTCACCCAAAAGTGGATAACTGCTAAATAACGGCTTGATTTTCCCGCTGCACTGGTTTTAAATTAGTCATCACCATTTTCCCCTGCCGGTAAATTAGCATGGAAGCTGGACAGAAGCCCAACCCCACGGAAGAGGCGCTGGAGCACGTACCCGGAGCAGAGCGCAGCGCCCGCATAGACGCCTGGTGGTGGCTGCTCATACTTGTAATTGGGGCGGCGATACTGCTCATCACCACCATGCCCGACCCCTACCTGAACATACTGCAATTCGTTTCTGACGGCCTGGGTGTAACTGTTCTTGTCACAGCCGTTTCCTTCATCCTTGTCCTCATCATAGGTATGATCGGCGGCCTGGGCCGGCTGGCTAAAAACCGCATTATCTACTTCATATCCACGCTCTACGTCGAGATCGTCCGCGGCATCCCCCTGCTGGTGCAGCTCATCTGGTGGTACTTCGCCTTCCCCGTAGTCATCCAGCAACTCGGCATATTGCTCAAAATCCAGGCCCTGGCTGACTTCCAGGCCAACCCCATTGCCATGGCCATACTGGGACTTGTCTTCTGCTACGGCGCCTACATGAGCGAGATCTACCGTGCCGGCATACAGAGCATACCGAAGGGACAGATGGAAGCGGCGCGCAGCCTGGGCATGTCCTACTTTCAGGCGATGCGCCATATTATCCTACCCCAGGCGATCCGCGTGGTCCTGCCGCCCATGGGTAATGAGTTCATTGCGCTGCTCAAGGACTCCTCGCTGGTCAGCGTGGTAGCCGTGGCCGATATGACCCGCCGCGGGCGCGAGTTCATGTCCACCCACTTCAACCCCATAGAGGTATGGACGCTGGTGGCATTGCTCTATCTGGTGCTGACGCTTTTCTCGGCACGCATGGTGACCTGGATAGAGAAGAAATCCCGCATCGAGAGGTAAATTTTGGCCGAACTAATAATCAAGATCGAAAATATCTACAAGCGCTTCGGCAGGGTGCAGGCACTGCGCGGGGTCAGCCTGGATGTAAAAAAAGGCGAGGTCGTGGTCATCGTCGGGCCCTCCGGCTCTGGCAAATCAACCCTCCTGCGTTGCATCAATCGCCTCGAGCAGTATGAATCCGGAAAAATCGCGGTGGACGGCATACCGCTGGACAGCACTAAAAATATCAACGCCGTGCGCATGGAAGTGGGCATGGTCTTCCAGTCATTCAACCTCTTCGCCCACCTCACAGCTCTGGAAAATCTCACTATAGCCCAGCGCGTGGTGCGCAGGAGGAAAAAGGAAGAGGCGGAAAAAACCGCGATCGCGCTGCTTGCCAAGGTGGGCATACCCGAGAAGGCAAATGTCAGGCCGGGGCAGCTTTCAGGGGGCCAGCAGCAGCGGGTTGCCATTGCGCGGGCACTTGCCATGAACCCCAAGATCATGCTATTCGACGAGCCGACCAGCGCCCTCGACCCGGAGATGATCAAGGAGGTGCTGGACGTGATGCTGGCGCTGGCAAAGGAGGGCATGACCATGGTGGTGGTCTCCCACGAGATGGGCTTCACGCGTGCCGCCGCCAACCGCGTCATCTTCATGGACGAGGGTCAGATACTCGAACAAGCCCCTCCGGATAAACTCTTCAGCAACCCCAGCCATGAGCGGACGAAGCAGTTCTTAAGCAAGATCCTTAGTCATTGATTTCTTCGATCAAAAGATTGCTTCGCTAACGCTCGCGATGACGCGATTTCTCAGACCCCCAACAATCCCCTCAACAGAATCACCGCGGCCTTTTTATCCAGGGGTACGTTGTTGTTGCCGCACTTGGGCGACTGGATACAGGCGGGGCAACCGTCGCGGCAGGGGCATTCCTCGATCGCTTTGAGCGTCGCTGCCCAGAGCTCATCAATAATTTCATAGCCTTTTTCGGCGATGCCGATGCCGCCCGGGTAGCCGTCATAAATAAAGACCTGCGCCCTGCCCGTGTCCAGGTGAAAAGGCGTGGATACGCCGCCGATATCGTTGCGGTCGCACATGGCGAAAAGTGGCAGTATGGCGATGGCCGCATGCTCCGCGGCATGTAACCCGCCGTGGAAATCGAGCTTCCCCTGCTCTATCATATCCACCGCCTGCTGGGGCAGGTCGAACCAGAGGGACTGCGTGATAAAGCGCTGCGGCGGCAGGTCAAGGAATTCCTCACCCAGAACCTCGTCAGTGTAGTGCTTCTTCTTTCTGAAACCGTCTACCTGGTTAGTAACGTCCACTACGCCCAGGCACACACGCACGCCGTTGCATTCCTTTTCACCAATCTTCTGCAGCACCTTGATATCGGTGAGCTCCATGGTCTGCGTGTAATAAGGGACCGTTGCGGGCTCCACCACGGCGATGTGCTTCGTCAGGTCAAGCTCCTTCACGAAGTACGAATCTCCCTGGTGCAGGTAAATCGCGCCCGGGTGCACCTGCCAGAATGCCCTGTCCTCCTCGATTGTTTCCACAAGCTCGTAGCCCCGGGAAGCGTCCAGTATCTGGTAACCCTGGCTGGAAGCCGACCTGATGTTCACGTCCTGCGCCGGGTGAGAAAGCTGCGGCGCAATGTGCCACCTGTTACTTACAGATCTCAACCTGCCCTCGTCCTCAAGCTCAGAAACCGCTTGAGTAAAAACGCCGCCAAAATATTTTTCGTCAGCCAGATCGAGCGGCCTTTCCCAGGCGGCGCAGAGCAGGTGCGGCTTGAGGATATTTTGGTTCTCCCAGTTGATGAGCGCATTCTCGAAGGGCTTGCCGAAGAAGAAGTCGGGGTTGTTCATAAAGTGCTGGTCGAGCGGATTATTTTGTGCCACCAGGAAACTGAGCGACTTCTCACTGCGGCGGCCGCTGCGTCCCGCCTGCTGCCATGTGCTGGCGATGCTGCCGGGGTAGCCGGTCAGGACCGTGGCGTCCAAGTCTCCTATATCTATGCCGAGCTCCAGCGCGTTGGTGGCCACGGCGCCGAGGAGCTCGCCGCTGAAAAGCTCCCGCTCGATCTGCCGCCGGTCCGACGCCAGGTAGCCAGCCCGGTATGGCTTTATTCTATCTCCCAGCGGATGCCCCAGCTGGTCACGGCTGTAAACATAGATCAATTCAGTTAGCTTGCGGGTCGCGGCGAAGGTGAGTGTACGTATGTCCATGCGTATAAGCCCGGTGAAAAGATAGGTCGCCTCGCTGTTGGCGCTGCGGCGTGTGCTGCGTGCTTCGTCGATTACCGGCGGATTCCAGAAGACGAAAACCTTGCCCCCGTAAGGAGCGCCGTCGTTATCGATAACCTTGAAGGGCAAGCCGGTCAGCCTTTCCGCGTGCTCGCCGGGGTTAGCGATGGTGGCTGAGCAGAAGATGAACTGCGGCCTGCTGCCGTAGTGGTCACATATGCGCCTCAGCCTGCGCAGTACACAGGCCACGTGGGAGCCGAAGACGCCGCGGTACACGTGAGCCTCGTCCACCACCACGTATTTAAGGCGCCGCAGGAACCTGGACCAGGACTTGTGGTTGGGCAAGATGCCCACGTGAAGCATATCAGGGTTGGTGAGCACAATTCGTGCTCGTTTCCTTATACCACCGCGGTCCTCTGAAAGAGTATCGCCATCATAGGTGGCACACTCCCAGGGAAGATTTATAGTCTTACCACCAAGTTCCTTGAGTCCGCGCAACTGGTCCTGGGCCAGCGCCTTAGTGGGAAACAGGTAGAGCGCACGTGTGTTCGGATCTCCCAGCATGGCATCCAGCACCGGGATGTTGTAGCACAGCGTCTTACCACTGGCGCTGGGCGTGGCCACCATCACGTTGCTGCCAGTACGTACGGCATTGATGGCATCAACCTGGTGTGAATAGAGGGTGGTTATGCCGAGCCGGTCAAGCCGTTCCTGAAGCACCGGATGAAGATGTGCATCCAGCCAGCCGGGTTTAGCATCTCTGGGAGGTATGTACTGGACATGGACTATCTGATCCTTATATTGGGGGTCGTTTTTCAGGTAATCGAGGAAGATATTGGTGTCCATATGCAAATTATAGAAACTCTAAGCTCTAAATACTAAACAAATTCAAAGCCCAAAGCATAAAACAATTTGGATATTTGTATTTTAAGTTGATTTAGAGCTTAGAATTTAGAATTTAACTATTGTTTGAAATTTAATCAGTAGGTTTCTATCTCTTTCTCGACGATCTCAATGGTGGGGTAATCACGGGTGATCGTGTTGATGATGGAGTTGATGACTTCATCAACCCGGTAGTTGTGGTTGCTGACGCAGGCAATACCTATGGTGGTCATCTGCCAGAGGTCATGGTCAGCTACTTCCGCAATGGAGATGTTGAACTGCTTCTTCAGTCGTGCCACAAGGGGTTTAACAATGCTCCTCTTGTCCTTGAGAGACCGGCTCTCAGGGATGTGGATCTTGAGTTTGCACACGCCGATGTTCACGAAAGGTGAAGCTTTCCACTCTGCAGCTATCCATTTGTGCAACCTCCCGCGGGAGACTTACGGGAGGGTTTTATATATCAGCGGGCCGGTTTTTCGGTCGCGTAACAATTGCTGCAGTAGACCGGCCGTTCCTGTCTCGGTTCAAAGGGAACTTCGCATTCACTGCCGCACCTGGCACAGGTCGCCTTGAACATCTGCCTGGGCCTGCCAGACCCGCGTGTCTGCTTCCGGTTTACCCTGCAATCAGGGCAGCGCTTGGGCTCGTTCTGCAGTCCTTTGGATTCGTAGAACTCCTGCTCTCCAATGGTGAAGATGAAGGATTTACCGCACTCGGCACAGGTTAAGGTCTTGTCCTCTAGGGCCATTGATGCCTCCTTGTTGAAAATCGCTATGCCCCGGTGGTTCTGATACGGTCTTTCTTCCGGCTCAAGCCCTCTATAAACATATGCAGGGAGTCTTAATCCCGGCATTATGGTCTCCCTTTTTAAGAGGTTGCCAGACTAAGACTCGCACTAAACCATGGTTTGCATACGATCTCTAGTGTAGATTATAATGTTCGTCAAGTCAAGACCTAATTCTTAATACAAGGACATACCATGCCGCTTTTTTATGAATACGAAAAACAGCCCATGGTGCGCAGCATTATCAGCATCGTGGCATGCACGCTCATCGGATTGACTCTTCTCGCCGCCGGTGGAGGCAAGCTGGCTGATTTAGGCCAGATACCCGGCCAGACCGAGTTCCTCGATAAATTCATCCCGGACTTTATGCTGACGCCGGAATTGGCCTATTTTGTAGGCATGGTCTTCATACCCTGGATACTGCCTATAGTAGAGATTATTATCGGACTCTTATTAATCATAGGGATCTGGCCGAGATTTGTAGCTATCCTGTTCCTCCCTCTTGTGCTGGGATTTATGGCCAATAATTCTTATATGATAGCCACAGGGGTAGATAAATATCCCACCTGCGAGTGCTTCGGCATCTGGGAGGTATGGTTCGGCGGCCTGACTCCGACACAATCAATATATTACGATATTTTACTATTGATCCTGGTAATCATTATAATAGTAGTGCATCCAGGACCCTTCTTTTCGCACCAGTTCTGGATCAACAGGATATTTCCCAGGGATAAAATATAAACGATATCCTCCCATTAGAACAGGAGTCAATCACACCATGTGCTCAAAACGTATTTTACATATTGGTTTTGCATGCGTTTTTTCTTTATTATTGATTTTTAGTGGATGCGGAATTTTCGGTCCACAGAAACCTACACCTGTACAGCCACCACCCGACCAACAACCTGAAAATTTTCCACCCGTGATCATCGACCTTAAAGCCGATCCCGCCCAGGCACAGCCGCTGGGAAAGACGCAGGTCATTTGCCAGGCCAGGGATGTCAACAGCGATAATTTGACTTACCGCTGGACGGCAACCGGCGGCAGCATCGACGGTTCCGGCCCAGCGGTAACCTGGACAGCTCCCGAGAAAGGCGGGGATTACATACTCACAGTCGTAGTTAGCGATGGTAAGGGAGGGGCAATAAAGAAGGACCTCACTGTCAATGTACCTGAAAAGCCCAATAATCCACCGGCCATCACGGCTATTAAGTTCACCCGTCCGGGCCGTTCACCAATCACGGTTAAGACCAACCCGACTGATGAGGAAAAGAAGAAAACACCCGAGCTCATCATACGAAAATACGAGACAGCCGATATATCCTGCCTGGCCAGCGACCCTGACAATGAAAACCTGGATTATAAGTGGTTGGCTAGCGGCGGTAAACTCATCGGGGAAGGGGCTAGCATTCAATGGATTGCTGCCGGAGAGGCAGGCCAATATACTATCGTTGTCGAGGTTTCAGACGGCAAGGGCGGCAAGACCAGCTTCAGCATCCTGGTGAGCGTCCACTGCTGCAGCGGTTAATAATAACCTAGAGTTTGACCAATTTCACATCACCCCAAGCTCCCAGCTTATCTCCCACAATTATAACTATGCCCGTCAAGCCGTTGATTCCCTGGCCGTATTCCAATGCGCCTTCGATGTCGTCCGCGGATTTGACCCGGTTGCCCACCGCCGTGGCGGCGGCATCAGCCAGCGCGGCTGAAGGCGATACTGCTATGGTTGCATCGGTTATGCCCAGGCTCAATGAGGGCCCCACTGTGCCGGAGGAAGTGCAGATTCCAAGCGGGTCACGCGCCGGCTCTACCTCTATTGCCAGCTTACCTGTGTAACATGATTTGCCTGCGCAGATGCCGATCAGGCGCTTCGTCCCGGTTTTCATGAAAATATCCCCGCCGTTCTCCACGATTATTTCAGGGGAATAATCGAGCAGTTGCTTCCCTACCATCTCTGCAACGGCACCCGCCACTGCCGCCATTGGCCCGACGCCCACAGCCTCAGCCACTTCCGCCATCAGCCTGACGATATCGGGGGCATCCTTTTCCACAGGCACGGGCTCCAGGCTGTGCAGGAACAGGGGATGGAGCCTTATATAGCGCTCCAGCGGGCCCCGCACTTCATTGATGGCAGCCACAGCTTCAACGCTCAGGTTCTTTACGGCGCGTATATAGAGGTCGGTTTCCTTTACCACTGCCTGGAAGGAGACAAGGTCCCGGCCCTTTATGTCATGACGGTAGGTGCGCTGCTCGTACATTTGGTTCTCACGGGCGCACCTGAAGGTGCGCCCCTATGTGGTCCCATGGGATTGCCACGGCCTTTCAGCCCCCGCAACATTACAATCCGCTATTATTCAGAAATGCAATTCCATGGCCCTCGGAGGGCAGGCCCTCACACAGAGCTCGCAGACTATGCACTTTGAATTGTCGAAGAGCACATTTCTCGTCTTCGCATCCAGCGTAAAGGCACAAGTAGGGCACATGGTGATACAGGCGCCGCAGTGGGTGCACCTCTCTTCATTGCGCACCACGTCCTGGCTAAGTGATTGTATCTCGAGACCGACCTCCTGCAGGTACCTTATACCTCTGTCATAGTCCTTCTGCTCGCCGCTGAGTTCCATCACCATCAAGCCCTCTTCGCCGGGCGAAATGGAAGCCTTGAGTATATTGAAATCAAGCCCGAAATCCCTTATAAGACTGCTCACTACAGGCTTGTCAACCGCCTTCTGCGGGAAATGCAGTACGATTTTCTTGGCAACTTTCATCTCTCACACCTCCTTCAGGGCAAAGGCCTTTCATCAAGCGCCTTAAGCTTGATGCCGGATTCGACTCCCGGCAGCAGAGCCACCGGCTCGCTGAGCAGGAAGGCGCCCTTCTTAATCCAGTCCTTGAGGATGCTGGCGATCTCGACCGCACCCGGGTAGCTGGAGAGGGAAGCAGTGGGTATCTCCTTGCCCTTCACCGTTATCTTGCCGGACTTCAACTCGGCGTAGCTGACCTCGGCCAGTACGTCAGCTTTGCGCTGGGGATAAGCGTCCGAATAGTCCACCACCGGCGCGAGTATGTCCGCGTCGGTGACCAGCGTATATTGAAGTGTCTCTTCGTTAAGTATAGGTATGGGCACTCCGATGCCCACGGTAATGGTGGCGCCGTAGCCCAGGAAGCTGGTACCAACCAGCCATCTGGGCTTCATCTGCTTGAGGTCGCCGATGACTGCCAGCGTGCCCGCTCCGCGTGTGGGCACACCCTTTTCGGTTCGCGGCGCGGAAGGGTTGTGCTGCGTACCCTGCCAGGCCACATAGCCGGTGCCGCCTCCGAGGAATATCCTGGTGCCGATGCCTATGGTCCTGTAAAGAGGATCGTTCATCAGCGGCGAAAGCTGCCCTGCAGAGCAGAAATTGGCATTGCCCAGCCTGGGTTTGAGCACGCCCATGTAGGTGTAAATGATCTTTTCGCTTGCGTTCACTGCTACGTTGTAGTTCTGGTAAGCATTGCGCATATTGAAGAGGACCGCTTCATTGACCGTGTTCAGGTTTATCCACGTCTCCAGTTTTTTCCGGGGATAGCAGTCGGTGCCGTAAGCCGTGGCTACCAGCCTGACGTCCTTGCCTGCCACCAGTTCCTCGATGACATGCCCACCCCCATACTTGAACTCGCCGGGATATATCCTGTTCTTGGGGTCATCATCGGGTATCGCGGTCGCCCCCAGGAATACATCGACAGCCGCTATCCCCGTATAAGCCGGGATGTCGTTGAGGTACACCCTGCCACCACCCACCTTTATCCGCGGGCTGGTATGGCCAAGATTCATATAAGCCCCTGAAGAGCACATCGGCCCGAAGGTGCCCGTGGTTACTACGTCGATCTCGCGCGCAGCAGCAGCCACGCCCTTCTTTTTTGCGATCTCGATCACCTCTTCCGCGGTGACTACGACCGCCTGGCCTTTTTTAATTTTCTCATTGATTTCTGCGATCGTCCTGGCCATATTTTCGCTCCTTAAAAAAATTTTCAGCCCGTGCGGTGAACTTTTACATCAGTTTTGCCACAACGGGCGGAATAAGTGTTTCAGGAATACTAATTAATTCTAATGCCTGCCGTACTTTTCGTAAAATGCTATCTCAGATAGCTCCTTCCGCCGCGGCGCCTTTACCTCAATCGCTGGGTATCCCAGCGGGGTCATCTCCACGGCAACCACCCCCTCCGGGATTTCAAGAATCTCTCCCACTTTCCTGGCGTCAGGTATATATCCGACGTGCACAGTGCCCAGGCCCAGCGCGTGCGCTGCCAGCGCCAGGTTCTCCATGGCGATTCCGACATCAAACATGAACCAGTCGCCCTTGTCAGTCACCATCTCACCCCTGTAACAGCCTGATTTCTTAAGCTCGGCGCAGGCCACAATGACTAACGGAGCACTTTTTATCGCTTCCGTTGCCGGATTGCCCCTGTTGAGGGCCTCCGCCAGCTTTAACTTGGTTGCGGAGTCCTTGACCACCACGTAGCGCGTGCACTGCGTATTAGCCCAGGATGGCGCCCAGCGGGCGGCCTCGAGTACTTTATTGAGAACCTCATCCGTAACAGGCGTATCTTTGTACTGGCGGATGCTGCGCCTGGTCGTAATAGCTTCTAAACAATCCATAAAGGAAATTCCTCCTGTGTTTATTGCTGCGCACCAAGCATTCGCTTAAGGTCATCCGGCTGCACTTCCTGCTGCTCGCCGGTCTCCATGTTGCGCAAGGTAACCGTGCCTTCTTTTATCTCGTCATCGCCTATAATGGCCGCGCAGGTCGCACCAACCGTATTTGCCTGCCTTAGCTGCGCCTTTAAGCTCCTTTCCCCTGAGGAAACCACTACGACTATGCCGGCATCACGAAGCTCCGAGGCAGTTTTAAGCGCCTCGATTTTAGCATCCCCACCCATGCAGGCGATAAACACTGCCGGCTTCTCCTGCCGCGATACTTCAATGCCATATTCTTTTATGTTGAATACCATGCGTTCCATACCTGTTGCGAAGCCTATGCCCGGTGCGGGCCTGCCGCCCAACGCGGCAATGAGGTCGTCATAGCGGCCGCCTCCTCCCAGGGCGCTCTGCGAACCACCGTCAAGCGGCTGTATCTCAAAAACGGTTTTTGTATAGTAGTCCAACCCCCTTACCAGTCTATGGTTGAGCGTATATTCTATCTTCAGAATTCCCAGGTACCTCTTCAGCGATTCAAAGTGCTGGCGGCACTCGATGCAGAGGTAATCCGCGCTCTTAGGGGCCTCATCAGCCGCTACCTGGCAGCCCGGTTTCTTACAGTCGAGCAGGCGCAACGGGTTCTTGGCAAGACGCGCGCGACAGTCATCACACAGGCCCGGCGCCAATGGAGCGTAGTAGTCCTTGAGCTTGTGCAGGTGGTTGGGGCGGCATTCCTTACACCCGATGCTGTTAAGCTGCAGGCAGAACTGAGAGAGACCCATCGACCTGAAAAAGCTGAGCGCCATCTGTATTACCTCAGCATCCAGCATGGGCGAAGCTTCGCCAATCGCCTCGCAGCCGAATTGATGATGCTGGCGGTAGCGGCCTGCCTGGGGCCTTTCGTAGCGGAAGATATCAGCAAAGTAATACAGCTTGACAGGCTGCGGGAGATTATCCATCCCGTGTTCCAGGTAGGCACGGCATACGGAAGCAGTCCCCTCCGGCCTTAGGGCCAGCTCGTTACCGCTTCTGTCCTTGAAGATATACATTTCCTTATTAACGATGTCCGTTCCTTCCCCGACGCTCCTGGCGAAGAGGCTGGCCTCTTCGAATGCGGGGGTGTCCATGCGGCTGTAGCCGTAAAGCCTGCAGGTGGCCACGGCTTTTTCCTCGATGTAGCGCCAGTAGGCCTGCTCCTCCGGCAATATGTCTTCTGTTCCGCGCGGCGCTTTAAACAACCAAATACTCCCTGAATTCAGGCCATCATTATAATACAGGGGACAGATAATATCACGTGCAGCGACAGATATACAGGCATTGTGCTCGTCCAGTGCATCATTGACAATTTAATTACATGTGGTTAATTGTGGTTATACGGCGGGCCCAAAGACCCGCCACGGGATTGTAATGCTGTGTACGGGCGGGTATGCCCGTAATGACGAGCAGAATAGTGTTACCTATTCCATGACTTCCCGGCCGATCCAGTCGAGGTAATCCTCGTTACCTCCAACTATCGGTAAAGCGATGATCTCGGGGACTGTGTAGCTGTGAATTTTTTTTACCAGTTTAATAACGTCAGATAAAGCAGAGGCCTTCGTTTTGATAATGAGGAGAAATTCCTCGGCATTATCGAGCTTGCCCTGCCACCAGAATTGCGATTTCACTTTGGGGGCTACGTTTACACAGGCCACACGGCGTTTTTCCAGCAGGACCTGGCTTATTTTCTGTGCTTCCTCCTCGCTGGATGCCGTAATCAGTACGACTATATAGCCGGTCTTTTCCACAAGAATCACCCCTCGACCTGTCCTTTTCCGCCATCCTGCCTGATTATAGAGTACCGGTACATGTAAGCTACAGTCCTTATTGCTTCATTCAGGGTCGGATATACGGGGAAGTCCTGTGACTGGCAGAGTTTCTTCAGGAAGAAAGACAGTTGCCTCTCCTGTTCGTGATCTGTATACGGGTCAAGATAAACGGTGATAAGGACCAGTTTGCCGGCCTCATCGCGGGCATAGCGGCACCCTTCCAGGAAATTCCTGGCTATGACCTCAAGCTGTTCACCCGCCTGCCCGCCCCACATGCGCACCATGAACTTAATGACGTCGAACTGCAGGATAATGGAATGGATATGTTTTTCGGCAGCAATGATCCTGAAAACGTCGGCCAGCCTGCCTTCATTTCCCGAGCACCTGTAAAACATCTGCCATGCATCCAGGGGGTTCCCCATAATCGTGCCGGCGGCGGGGACGATTTTCCTCAGCTCACCTACGGCTTCTTTTGAAAACTGCGGTACCTCCAGCCCGGCCTTCACGCACATATCAGTCTGCACAACGCTGAAACCGCCGGAATAGGTTATGATGGAAACACCTTTCCCAGCGGGCGGAGGCGAACTGCTAAGGGCAACCGTAGCATTCATCAGTTCGTCGATGTCTTCTACCTGGATAGCCCCGCTCTGCCTGAACATGGCCGACCACGTCTCGCCCGTGCCGGCAAGGGTGCCTGTGTGCGACGAGGCCACTCTGCCGCCCTCCCTGGTGACACCGCCTTTAAGTGCGGCCACGGGCTTCTTGCCCGCGGCGTATTTTAATGCCGAATGAAGGCATGTTCCTTGCCTGGTACCTTCAATGTAGAGCGCGATCACGCTGGTGTAAGGGTCGTCCGCCAGGTATTCCAGGAAGTCGGGGCAGTCCAGGTCGACAGCGTTCCCGTAGCTTACCAGCTTGCTAATTTTCATGTTCATCGACCTTTCAAAGTAATTAAACAACTGGGCAAAGGTGCCGCTCTGCGATATGACCCCGATGCTTCCCTCCTCGTTGGTAGCAGCCGTGTTAAACGACAGCCCCGATTTAGGGCAATATATGCCCATGCAGTTGGGCCCGATCAGCCTGATTTTGCCTTTAGCCAACGATGCTAGCTCTTTTTCCAGCTTAATGCCTTCTTCCAACCCGGTCTCGCTGAAACCGGAGGCGAAAACGTGGACGGCCTTCAGCCCCTTCTCGATGCATTCCCTGACCGCGCCTATTACCAACTGCGAAGACACCGCTATCACCGCATAGTCGATGGGATCCTCTACATCAAGGATGCTGGCATAGGACTTTTTCCCCAGTATCTCCTGGTAGTTGGGGTTGACCATGAAGAGCCTGTCCCCTATTTTCGTGCGTACAAGCGTGTTAGCAAAGCCATCGCGGGGCGAGGCGCCTATCACTGCGGCACTGCGGGGCAGGAATATCCGGTCGAGTTGGTCGAATTTCGAGGTTTTCATAGGTTTTCCTTTCTGAAGTTCGAAGAATAAAAAGACGGCTAAAAGCATACTGCCATGAGGATTTTAGTTCAAATTTAGGGTTAGAGATCAGAATATAAAAATAAATCCACCGGGTGGGACGGTGGACTTATTTTATTTGACCAGGGCAAGAATGATTTAAATTTCTTTCGCGAGGATCTTTTCTTTCAGGATCTCGAACTCTTCAAGGGTGAGGACGCAGATGTTCTCGTTCTCGCCGATCTCAACCTTATCAGTGGATACGGTGACTGCCGGGCAGCAAGAACCTTCACGGCAAAGCTTTACAATTTTCATCAATTCCCTCCAAGTATTTGATTGAATTTTTAACGGCTTGACCCACCAGCAATCGTGTTTTTCATGAAGTTGTGCAACCGTTAACTACCATATGATAATGCCATTTAACTGTGCCTGCAAATGACTAAAATCACATTCCAGGCGGAAATCATTTGCCATAGGTATCAGCCTTGCTCTATTATACAGTTGAACCGGTGAATGTATGGATCCTTCCCCACTGTTTTCTAAGGCCAAGGAATACCTGCCTCCCGAGAAGCTGGCCATCGTGGAGGCAGCGTATAAATTTGCCTGCAATGCCCACGACGGACAGAAGCGCAAATCCGGCGACCCGTACCTTGAACACCCCCTCCAGACTGCCATAATTCTCGCCAATTTACAGCTTGACGCCTCTACCCTCGCTGCCGCCCTATTGCATGATGTTCCCGAGGACTGCCATGTACCGATTCCCGAGTTAGAAAAGAAATTCGGCCCGGAGGTCAGCAGGCTTGTAGACGGTGTGACTAAATTAAGCAGGGTGGCATGGAGGCGCGATGTTGCGGTAAGCAGCCAGGAGTCACAGGCCGAAAACCTGCGCAAGATGCTCATCGCTATGGCAGAAGACCTGCGGGTGGTCTTCATCAAGCTGGCCGACAGGCTCCACAACATGGACACATTGGGAGCGCTGCCTCCCGAAAGGCGGCAGGCCATAGCACAGGAAACCCTCGAGATATATGCTCCGCTGGCACACAGGTTGGGTATATGGCAGATAAAATGGCAGCTTGAAGACCTGGCCTTCCGCTATCTGGAACCGGAGCAGTACTACGAGATAGCGCGCATGGTGACCGTACGCCGCACGCAGCGCGAGGGTTTCATCGAGAACAACGCCGGTACCCTGCGCGAGGAAATGCGAAAGGCCAGCATCGAGGGTGAGGTTACGGGCAGGCCCAAGCACATCTATAGTATTCATAACAAGATTAAAAAATACGCCGCCATCGGCCGGGATTTCGGGGACATCCATGACCTTTTTGCGCTGCGGGTACTGGTGAATACAGTATCTGACTGTTACCAGGTACTTGGAGTGATCCACAACCTGTGGCATCCCATTGCCGAGGAGTTCAACGACTATATAGCCAACCCCAAGGACAACGGATACCAGTCGCTGCACACCACGGTGCTGACGCAGGGTACCACGCCGCTGGAGATACAGATACGAACTTACGAAATGCACCGCTTGTCGGAATATGGCGTAGCCGCTCACTGGAGATACAAGGAGGGCGCCAAGCCGGATCTCCACTTCGAGGAAAAGATATCATGGCTGCGCCAGCTTATCGACTGGCAGAGCACGCTGGACAGCGAGGAGTTCCTCGAGTCGCTCAAGCAGGACTTCTTCGCCGACCAGGTATTTGTATATACGCCCAAGGGTGAGATCAAGGCTTTCCCCAAAGGCGCAACTCCGCTGGACTTCGCCTACCGCATTCACACCGAGCTGGGCCACCGCTGCATCGGCGCCAAGGTCAACGGCAGGCTGGTATCCTTGAACTATGAGATGAAGAACAGCGACATCATCGAGATTGTTGTGAGCAAGACAGAGAAAGCGCCTAGCCTGGACTGGCTCAACCCCGACCTCGGCTTCGCCAGGACCGCGCATGCCAGGGAGAAGATACGCGCCTGGTACAAGAAGCAGGAACGCACGCAGAACATCGAACGCGGCCGGACACTGGTAGAGAAGGAACTGAAGAGGCTGGGTATCGATGTGACAAACTACGAGGATCTGGCAAAACAGCTGGATTTTGATGACGTCGATGATTTCTTTGCGGCGGTCGGATACGGCGGCATAACCCCGCACCAGATCGCGCTCAAGGTTGCCGGGGAGCCAGAGGAACTTGAGCCCGCGTCCATTAAAACAGGAGCTCCAACCAGGCAAAAGAGCTCCGGCATCCAGGTGCTCGGCGTCGGCGACCTGCTCACCCACCTGGCTCAATGTTGCCATCCGGTGCCCGGTGATGATATCATCGGATACATTACGCGGAGCCATGGCATAACCGTGCACCGCAAAACCTGCATCAACATAATCAACGAGGAAGAGAGGGAAAGGCTGATCGAGGTCAGCTGGGGCGAGGTGCAGGACGTTTACCCGGTCACCATACAGGTTGAATCATGGGACAGGGTAGGTCTGCTGAGAGATATAACGACTGTAGTAGCCGAAGAAAAAATTAATATTACGAGCGTGAGCAGCCAGCATAAAGACGATATATTCACCATGTTCGCGACTATCGAGATAAAGAACATGGCCCAGCTGACCCACATACTCAATAAGATAATGGCCCTGCGCGGCGTAATCAACGCCACCAAGGCCCAATCCGACAGGATAAACATCAGTTCTTGAGACCAAAGGAGGTAGGCAGAATTGCCCAAGACTAAGACAGCAGAAAAATCAGCACGGTCCGCCGCCAGGAAAGCAGAGCATAATAAGGCGGTCAAAAGCGTAACCAAGAGCAGAATCACAAAAGCTGAAAAGCTGATAGCCGGCAAGAAGATAAAGGAGGCCAAACCGGCTGTGACCGAAGCCATAAGCGCTCTGGACAGGGCCGCCAAGAAGAAGGTTATCCATCCCAATACCGCGGCCAGGAAAAAGTCCCGCCTCATGAAAAAACTAAACAAGGCATCCAAATAGGAGCGTCATTTAAAGCGAAACGTGGTAATCAGTGTTAATATGTCATTACGAGCGAAGCGTGGTAATCCCTTAAACGAAGGTGTTAGCTGAATGCCAGGAGATCACCAAGTCGCTTCGCTCCTCGATGACATAAAATTAGCGAAATGATTAATAAGCTACTCCCCCATTTCCAATCAGTCGGTACTGACCTCTATTCCCGCGGCATGATCTCCATGCATGGGGGCAACCTCAGTATCAAGAAAGGGGAGAACCTCGTTATTACGCGCAGTGGCAGCAAACTGGGGTATCTGCAGGAAACCGACCTGATAGAGACAGGAATCCTCAAAGATGATGCCAATACAAGGTTGGCCTCCACAGAAGTGGCTGTCCACCGTACAATTTATCAAACTACACTTTTTTCAGCAGTGGTGCATTCGCACCCTGTACACGCAGTTGCATTATCTTTTCTCAGCGATCAAATCCTACCACAGGACGAAGGTGGAAAACTGTTCATCCCGGTGGTACCGGTAATAGGTTTCGGCAAGGAACCCCAACCGGGAGGATTTGCGCAGGAAATAGCCGAAGCCCTCAAAAGCCATGCAGTAGTTTTAGTCCACCGCCACGGCAGCTTCGCCAGAGGTATGACGCTTGAAGAGGCCTACGTTATAACCGAACTGCTCGAGTTAAGTTGCCAGATACTTTACATCGTGAAAAACTTAAAGGCCTGATAATCGGTTTCAGTACGTAGGGGCGGACTTTAAAGTCCGCCCATGTCTGTCCATGAA
>Ga0163210_1000254_pt1 | contig 21467 bp, 22 predicted proteins | sample Kivu_220m_FD_113536 | JGI IMG/M metagenome (GOLD analysis project Ga0163210, IMG submission 113536) | Freshwater microbial communities from Lake Kivu, Western Province, Rwanda to study Microbial Dark Matter (Phase II) - Kivu_220m | ecosystem: Environmental > Aquatic > Freshwater > Lake ...
ATTCAACTGGGAAGCCCGGATTGTGGATGAGGAAGGACTGGATGTAAAAAAAGGAGAGGTGGGAGAACTGGTAGTCCGGGGTGATGGCGTGATGAGGGAATATTATAAGAATCCCGAAGCCACCGCGAAGACGATCCGGGACGGCTGGTTATTCACAGGGGATATGGCAAGAGTGGATGAGGAGGATTTTATCTACCTGGTGGACCGGAAAAAGGATCTCATCATCTGCGGGGGCGAGAATGTCTTTCCCGTTGAAGTGGAAGACTTCCTTCACACCCTGCCGGGAGTCAAGGATGTGGCGGCCATCGGGTTACCTGATGAACGGCTGGGAGAGATCGTCGGAGCGATTATCGAGGTGGTGCCAGGGAAAAGGCTCACGGAAGAGGAGGTCTTAAAATTCTGCGAGCAACTCCCCAAATATAAAAGACCCCGCAAGGTCTTTTTTGGGGAGGTCCCCCGGAATCCGACCGGAAAGATTGAGAAACCAAAACTTCGAAAGAAATATATCGGGATGGAAGGGGCCTTTCATATCAAGTAGGAAGCATGCCCATTCCCCTTTTAAATTATTTTACAATTAACTTCTGGATTTCGTGACGCAATGCAATCGTGGTTGAAGCAAGCCGCGAGCTGATCAGGGCACTCAGGTTTTTCATTAAAACGTAACCGATACGGGTTTCTTTCTCAAGGAGCTCCATCAGGGCTTTTCCATTGATCGTAATGACATCGGCTTTCCCTTCACATCTGGCGGAGGCGGTCAACCGGTGGGGCGGGACAAGAGTGGACCAGCCGAAAATCTCGCCCTTCCCTACGGTGTAGACCGTCGCCCTGATCTCGTTCTCATAAATCTTGAATTCAATTTGAATGTCCACTTTCCCGGCCTTCAGCAGATACACATCTTTTGCTGAACCACCGATCGTGAAGATGACAGAGCCCTCCTCATAGGCCCGTTCACTACAGAGTCTGGCTATCTTTGCCAATTCTGACTCATCCAATCCACCAAATAGATTAAAGGACTTTAAAATTTCGGTTGATACCATTTCTTCCTCCTTCCCGCCCCTGAATTCATCGGGGGCTTTGAGCGAGAGGTCTCTTTTCGTTTAAATCCCTTTCTTCTTAAAGAACCAATGAAAATTTTTATTCGGAGACCTCTCCGGTTTCAAAAAGGAGTTCATCTCGCTCGAAGTCATCCAACTGGGCCGCCCGAATCGATTCCCATCCTTTCCGGAGATCGGGGGGTGAAATATCCGCTATCTTTTGGGATAGTTCTTCCCCGATAATTAATTTGGTCAGGGAAATCACTGCCTGAGCCGCCGCATCCGCTTGTTTTAAATCATTGAGGTTTGCCATCTTCATCACAGCTTCAAGAAATTCTTTTCTTGTTTCCATAAGATCCCCTCCTTCTCAAGAATGGCAGGCCTCTGGACGAAAGACCTGAAGAGGTGGATTTTTTAAGAGCGACAAAGCGCAAGGATTTTTTTCATTCAACACTCCTAAGATTATTAATCACCCAAATTAATTTTTTGTCAATATTAAAAGTGAATTTGTGAAAATTATCTTTTTCATTAAGAGGATTTGTGTTATCTTTAATCCAAGAGGTCAAGGGGTAATAAAAAAGGAGGAGGCCGGTCATTGATTCACTCAGAGGAAAGATGGTCTTTGTATTAGGAATCGATATTGGTTCATCCCAATCCAAAGGAATCTGCGTTGATGATAGAGGACCCTTGGGTTCTTTTGATTGTCCTTCCGGTGGGAACTTCAGAGGGACGGCTGAGAGGATCAGGGAAGAATTACTTCGACAGAGCGGGAAATCGGTCGATGATATTTCACGAACGGTTGCGACAGGATATGGATCCAAACTGGTCTCCTTTTCGAATGAGATCAAAACGGATATCGTCTGTCTGGCAAAAGGAGTCTCATCCCTTTTTCCCTCTGTAAGGACGGTCATTGATGTAGGGGATCTTTATACCAAGATTGTCCGTACGAATGGCAGGGGAAGTGTTCACGACTTTATATTGAGCGGTAAATGTGCCGGAGGAAGTGGTCGAATCCTTCAGGTGATTGCCAGGGTGCTTCAGGTCAGGGTTGAGGAGATTGGGGAGTTATCCCTGAAGTCTGAAAAGAGAGTCGATTTTAATACCGGATGTGCGGTCTTTTCGGAGTCTGAAGCCATCTCAAGGATCGCCGAGGGGACAAGGAAGGAAGATCTTCTGGCCGGTCTGCACCGGGCCCTTGCGGCCCAGATCCACAGTCTGGCCCAAAGGGTTGGAGTGGAGCAGGAGGTGGCTATAGTAGGCGGCGGGGCAAGAGATTCAGGTCTTGTCCGGGCCTTACAGGAGGTCAGCGGATACGAGATGAAGGTTCCACCTCAGCCCCATATGACGGCGGCATTGGGGGCAGCCCTGATCGCCAGGGAAAGTTTAAAGAGATCAATTGAAGCGGGAGGATGAATCGGGTATATTTCTTTTTATCATTAGCCCTCACCCATGGACCTTCCACCAGACCAGCTTCATAGCCCTTACGGGATAGCATTGGATTAAGGAGAAACTTTATGATTGACAAAGAGAGTAATATCTTCGACAAATTAAAAAATTATTATGACAATTACGGCCTCAGGGCAAGGGAACTTAAAGAGGAAGGCAAAAAGGTGATCGGTTATGTCTGCTCCTTTGTTCCCCTCGAAATCATTACGGCCTCTGGATGTATCCCTTTTCGAGTGAGGGGGGATCTGCGCGAACCCATTACCACAGGGGATACTCTTCTGGAGACCATTGTCTGTCCCTATTACCGGAGTTGCTTCGATCTTTCCGTCAAAGGGAGATATGACTTCCTCTCCGGCATGGTCATTCCCCATGCCTGTGACAGCATGGTGAGAAGCTACAGCGCCTGGAGTTATTCACTTCCCTATCCCTATTCCCATTTCGTCAACATTCCTTCGGTCTGTGGTGAATCCTCTTTTGAATTCTTCGACGAGGAATTAAACACCTTCAGGAGGAGCCTTGAGAGATTTGTTGGAAAGGCAATCCGGGATGAAGATCTCCTCAGGGCCATTGAGGCCCATAATGAGAACAGGGATAAGGTGAGGGCCCTCTATGAGCTGAGAAAGAACGATCCGCCTCTGATCTCCGGAACAGAATTGACCATGACCCTAACCGTGGGATCGAGCCTCCCCATTGATGAATCACAGGGGTTACTGGATCAGGTCCTATCAGAGGTCAGAGAGAGGGCTTCCTCTCCCCTTAAGAGAGGTCCCCGGATTTTGATTGATGGTGCCTGTCTCGACAATATTGAATTGATCAGACTGGTAGAGGAGCTGGGAGGGAATGTCGTGGCCGATACCATCTGCAATGGAGCCAGGGACTGCTTTCCACGGACCGAGATGGATGGAAATCCCATCCGTGCCCTTTCCCGCCGTTACCTGGATAGGGTCAACTGCCCAAAGACCTACCGGGCTAATAAGTCGAGCACCTTTGAGGGAGATATCGCAAACCGATTCGGTGATATCGGCGCCTATGCCAAGGAGTTCAAAGTGGATGGAGCAATCCTCTATGTCTACAAATACTGTGACCCTTTTGGATTTGAGGTTCCTGGACGAAAGGCCTACTATCAATCAATTCATGTACCCATGCTCCACCTGGAAGATATCTATTCCGCAGGAACGATCGGTCAACTGAGGACAAGAATACAGGCCTTTTTGGAGATGATCGGCTAAAGGAGGTTTTAGATCATGGCTGAGGAGCGGAAAGAGACAAAACCGAAGAAGAGGATGACAGCGACCCGGGCGGCTGCATCCATCGGGCCGATGGTAAAGGAATTTATTACCGGTACCCTTCAGGCACGGGCAGAGGGTAGGCAGAAATTGGCCTACACCTTCATCGTCTGCCACCATGAGGAGATCTTCAGGGCGATGGATGTCCTTCCCATCTGGACAGAAAATTTTGCCGGCATCTGCGGGGCAAAGAGAGACGCCGAGAGATTTCTGCAGAGAGCGGAATCCCTGGGGCTTTCGCGCTCCCTATGCACCTATGCCCTTTGCGGGATCGGTTTTGATCAATGGAGAGAAGAGCTGGGAGAGATGCCTCCGGATGCCCCCTGGGGCGGCCAGGCAAGACCCGATTTTATGATCTCGAGCGGACAGATCCTCTGCGATCCGAGGTCGAAATGGTATCAGGCCTCTCAACAATTTATGCCGGACGTTCCCATCTATAATATCGATCTTCCCTACCCCCTCTTTGAAAAGGATCAGGACCACAGGGAGGTCCGGGGATATTACCATCGATATATTGTCCAACAGCTACGGGGACTGGTGGCGTTTCTTGAAGAGCAGACCCGAAAGAAGATGGATTATGATCGTCTGGAGGAATTGGTGGACCTAAGTGATCGAACCTGGAATCTGATCGATGAAACTTACAGACTCCGGAGTGCGATCCCCTGCCCGATGGGGACGGGCGATGCCATGAATACGATGGTCCCCATCTGTTTTATGATGGCGACTCAGAAGGCATATGATTTTTTCGTTGACCTTAAGAAGGAGTTGGAGGAGAAGATCGCCAAAGGGGAGGGAGAGGTTGAAAAAGAGAAATACAGGCTCATGTGGGGGGGAGGATTGCCCGCCTGGTATGCCTTAAACGATTTCAATTACTTCAACAGCAAAGGGGCTTCCTTCCCTGCTGAGACAACCTATCGGATGATTGCGTCTCTCCATGAGATGGATCTCCCTGAGACGAAGGATCCCATTGAACACCTGGCCTGGAGGTGGCTCGGATACTGGACCTTCTGGTATGACAGGGCCAGGAAGCGGCCGGGGTCAGAGCCGGATGTGGAGAGGTTGATCAACTGGATTGAGGAATATAAGATCGATGGGATTGTGATGCATGAGGCCTTTTCCTGCCGAACCTGGCATGTGGGTCTCATCTGGCAATTACATCAGCTGGCAAAAATCTACAAACCCATTCCGGTCTATGTGATCGGGAAAGATGGAATGAAGGAGAAGGTTTATAGAGAACTCCCTTCCCTCATTCTGGAAAGCGATATTATTGACATTACTTCCTATTCAGAAATGGATACGAGAAATAAGATTGACGCCTTCATTGAGACCCTGGAATCCAATCGACTCAACAAGGCCGCCTGATTAAACCCAAAGGCAATCGTAGGGACTGCCTATAGGTGTTCCCTAAAGGGAATGGACATTGACCTCCTACGCTGGCATTGATATCGGTTCTACGATGACAAAGGTGGTGATTCTGAAGGATGGGGTGATCGCCTCGATCATTGGACCTACAGGCCCGGAACAGCGCCGTCTCGCCAATAGGGTCATGGAAGAGGCACTGAAGAAAGTGGCTCTCCCTTTCTCCGATATTACCTATATCATTTCCACGGGTTACGGCAGGATTAACGTCCCTTTTTCTGATAGACAGTTCACGGAGATCACCTGCCATGCGAAGGGGATTGCCTATCTCTTTCCCGAGGCCAGGACGATCATTGATATCGGGGGCCAGGATGTAAAGGGGATCAAGACTGACGGGACCGGAAAGATTTTAGACTTTGTAATGAATGATAAATGTGCAGCAGGGAGCGGACGTTTTATTGAGGTGATCGCAGATACCCTTGGAGTTCCTCTGGGAGAAGTTGGAGAGTTATCTCTTCAGAGTCAGAACCCTGCAAAGATTAGCAACATCTGTACCATCTGGGCTCAGCAAGAAGTGGCGGCCAGTTTAGCCGAGGGGATATCCATCCCAGACCTTCTCGCTGGAGTTCATCTCTCCCTTGCAGACAGGATTTGCCGGATGGTCAACCGGTTAAGAGTGGAGAAGGCGGTGGTGGTGACCGGAGGAGGGGGCAAGAATAAAGGCCTCCTTCGCGCTCTTTCAGAACTGCTGGGACAGGAAATCCTTGTGCCTGAGGAGCCCTTGATTACCGGTGCCCTTGGCGCTGCCTTGCTCGGAGAGGAGATTGTCGAGAAGGCGAGGCAGAATCATACCCCGCTTGAAACAAAAGAGCGAATGTTAGAAGAGATCGAGGTTTTATGAAAGAATAAAATTCAGGATGATCATATTCCAATATTAAAAGTTCCTGAATGTTGAACCATTAGGTACTTTTTTCTGGAAGGTATAAAGCCACGAATCCTCCAAAAGATCCCAAAGTAAACCATGAGTTGACGTCGATGATTCTTCCTTAATACTGAATAAATTTTTTCTTGACAATAAATATATTGTATTGTATTGTGTTTTAAATTATTTTGGAGATCCAATTGAGCCAGACCAAGACTGCAAGGACTATTTATATCAATAATGAACAGATAGAGGCCTTAAAAAGGCTTTCTGAGAGAACAAAGGTCCCTCAATCCGTTTATGTCAGGGAAGCATTGGACATGCTTTTGGAGAAATATTCCGAGCAGTTGAAATTTGAATTCAAAAGTACCTTTAAAAATGTGGATTAATCCATGATGCAACGAAAGGGATAGCTTTGGCAGAGAGCTTTCGGCTCCTCTATTTAAAATCGGCTGATTTTGAGAAACCGCCATTTGTAGAATCTTCCCCGTCTTTCAAAGATGAGTTGGATTCAGAAAGATCCCTGTCGACTTCCGAATATCCTCTTCCGGAAAACTTCTCCTCCCGGGAAGTTTTAAAACAGGCAAAGGCCGACCTCAAACATCCCGATCCCAAGGTAAGGATCTTGGCCGTTCAATATTATTTGGAAAAATCGAATCTCTCCATTACCCTGCCCGATCTTCAGGAGATTTTAGAGGATGAGGATCCTGGGGTTAGAGCCCAGGCACTCGCCTCATTAATTAAGTTCGGAAACCCCGTCGTTTCTCCCTTTTTAAAGAGGCATCTAAAAGATGTTGATCACAGGGTAAGAATGATCGCTCTCAGGGGAATCTTCCAGCTCAAAGAGAAGATAGATTCGAACCTCCTAAAACAGTTCACAAGCGACGATTCGCCCTGGGTGAGAAGAAAAATGGCTACCCTTTTAGGATGGAGAGAGGTCGAGGGTGGTCTTCCTCTATTGGTCGAAATGGCGAAGGACAGGGAACCCATGGTGAGGAAAGCAGCCCTCTCATCCCTTCTCATCCTTTACCCTGAGGAAGGGGAGAACCGCATGCTGGAAGCGATGGCCGATCCGGATAAAGAAGTCAGAAAGTGGGTCAGGGATCAGTTGAATCGAATGCTCCAAAGACCCCTCCGAAGAAATTCCCATGGCCCTTTGAGGTGAAGTGGAGGAAAAGAGAAGATCCATGATATCCCCATCCCTTCCTTCGGTTCAAACGGTTCAGATATTTGGAGATAGGGTCTATTCTCCTGCCGCTTTTGCCAAGCTTCTCGGGATATCCAAACAGGAGCTTCTTGAGAAGGAAGCCAAAGGAATCACTCCTCCTGCTCAACGCAATGCCAGACATGCCCGATATTATAAGCTAGAGGATGTGGTCAAATACCGGTCCTGCCTGGGAATTCCATCACCGGTCAAATCGATTCGAAAACAGCTCTTCCTCAACTTCAAAGGGGGAACCGGAAAGAGCTCCCTCTCTGCTTCTTATGGATTTCGCCTTGCCCAGATGGGATTTCGAACCCTTCTGATTGATCTTGATCCGCAGGGCCATCTGACTCAATGTTTAGGTCTCAACAATGAGGTCTTTCCGAAGACGCTTTTCAACTCATTGGTGGAGAAGGAGGAGATTGAGAAGGTCATTGTCAGGACAGACCTCCCCACATTGAATATCATCCCTTCCAATCTGAACCTCTCACCCGTGGAGCTTTCGCTCTTTTCGATGAACTCAAGGGAGTTTCGATTGAAAAGGCTCCTCAGCACCATCGAAAAGAACTATGACGTGATCGTAATGGACGCCTCCCCAAGCATCGGCCTTCTCAATCTCAATGCGATCCTGGCCTCCAATGACCTGCTCATTCCTGTCCTGGCTGATTTCCTTTCTTATCACGGGCTCAAGATCCTGTTTGAAACACTTTCGACCATTGAGGAAGATTTCTCTTTTGTCTTTGAAAACATCTTCATCTTTTTAAATCGATATAATGAATCCCATCGGATCTGCAGACGGTCGAAGAAGGCCCTGGAGACCCATTATAAAAAATACCTCATCAATACCATGATCCGGCAGGATACGAAGATTGCAGAGGCGACGAGCCTGGGGACCCCCATCTTCCTGTTCGCCCAATCCTCCAAAGGAGCTTCGGATATCCAGAGCCTGATCGATGAAATCTTCGGACTGAAAGGAAATGGATATGATGGATGAATTCACGAACAATGTGGCACAGAGATTCCCCAACACCCAAAGCAAGGAGAACATAGAGAGACCGTGGGATGTGACAGAATCAAAGGTGGTCTCTCCGATCAAGAGGGGAGGGGAGGAGTTAAGGCGGGAGGAGATTGCGGACCGCATCCATACCCTTTACTCTGACCTTCGTTCCTCTCTGACCATCCCTTCGGCTCTGGAATTCGATCTCAGGAAGGCGAATCGAGTTCTGGAGGAGATCAATAAGGTTAAGGCGGAGGTGGAAAGGATCGTAGAAATGTTAAGAGCAATGGAAGAGTATATGAAGGAACGACTCAAATAGGAAAATGAGGATGGCTGAGGAGGTATCGGGATGAAGGTGAAGAGCCAGGTGCTGACAGCCGATGGGTTCGATAAGATTGTGGCAGAGAAGATGCCGAAGATGAGAAAGCCGGAAGAACCTCTTCTCTCAGAGCAGGAGGGAGAGGGCCCACCTCTCGAAGAAGATCGCAGCGAAGCGATTCCGGAGAGGAAGCCTGAGAAAAGGGCCATCTTCGAGGCCCCTCCGTTCGCCACAGAATCGGAAGGAGATCTTGATACGTTACGCCTCATCGAAGACCTCCATACCCAGCTTCTCGCTTCCAGCCGGGCCCAGAGAACCTTAGAGCTGGACAGGGCCTCTTACCAGAAAACGATCCATCAACTCTCCCGGGACAATAGAGATCTACGCGGTCAACTGGAGGACCTCCGGAAGGAGATCCAGAGGTTGAAAGAGGGCTCTTCTGAATTGGTCTACCTTAAAGAGGAGAACGAAGAGGCTTTGGAGAGGATCAGGGAGTTTCAACAGGAATTGAGGGTGATGAAGGAGACCTTGACCGTCATGATCAAAGAGAAGGAAGACGCCTCCCATCGGGCACAGGAGCTTGAGCTCCAATTGGACCAGATGGAATTGGCGAGGGTGAAGGGGAAGCTGAAAGAGAGGGAGGCATCTCATTTTAACGAGGAGAATCTGGAACTTCAAACCAAACTGGAGGAGACCCTCGCTCAAAATATGGAATTGGAGAAGAGGTATGAGGTGCTTAAGAAATCCTTCCAGGAGGTGAAGGAATCTCTCACCCTCCTGAGGGATTCCTTCAAGAAGAATTATTATCAGCCTTCGGAGACCCCCGAATAGATCTGATGTCCTTCGATTGACTCCCACCGGTGAATGCGTTATAGTTTGAGCACTTAAAAAATTCTGCCATCACTTTCCTCCCATCCATATAAAAAGATCGGATGGCTTCAAGGAGAAATAGATTTGAATATTCGACTCATCGATCCGGCTTATGATCATCCCACCATCAGCCATTCCCAAAAAGTGATCAAGACCATCTGGTTTGCCCATCTCACCCTGACCACCCTTGCTGCCCTCACCCCTCCGGAGATCAACGTCAGGATCACCGATGAGAATGTGGAGCCCATCGATTTTGGTGAAGAGGTTGATCTTGTCGGGATCACCGGGATGGTCATGCATTCCAAAAGGGCCTATGAGATTGCCCAGAGGTTTCGTCAGAGAGGAATCCCTGTGGTCATGGGAGGCCCCCATGCCTCAAGCCTTCCCTTGGAGGTCAAGGAGCATGTGGATGCGGTGGTGATCGGCGAGGCAGAGCTGGTCTGGAAGGAATTGCTTGAAGATCTTCGAAAGGGGTCTTTAAAACCCTATTACAGGGCCAATGGCTTCTGCTCCATGAAAGGGCTTCCCTTTCCGAGACTTGATCTCCTCCGTCAGGATGCCTATATGACGACCCATTGTATCCAGACCACGAGGGGTTGTCCCCATCAATGCGAATTTTGTTATGTCACCCATTTTTTCGGGAAGACCTACCGCTGTCGACCGGTGGAGGAAGTGATTGAGGAGGTCAAGCGTTTGGAAGGGGATTTTCTGGTCTTCGTCGATGATAACATCGCGGGCAATCGCCGTTATGCAAGAGAACTCTTCCGCCAATTGATCCCCCTTAAAAAGAAATGGGCCGGCCAGGCCAGCCTCACCCTGACCCGGGACCCCGAACTTCTGAGACTTGCCGCAGAGAGCGGTTGCGTCTCCTTATTCCTGGGGATTGAATCTCTCTCCCCGGAAAATTTGAAAGAGGTCAACAAGACCTTCAATCGCGTGCCCCAATTTGAAGAGGCCATCAGGGCCCTCCATGATCATGACATCATGATCTTGGCAGGTTTCATCTTTGGCCTGGACCATGACGATGAAGGGGTCTTTGAGAGAACGCTAAGATTTTGCGAAAAGAACCGGATTGAACTGCCAAGCTTCTTCCTCCTCACCCCTCTTCCCGGGACCCCCCTATTTAAAAAGATGGAGTCAGAAGGGAGACTTCTCCACAGGGACTGGAGTCAATATAATGGAGCCACCGTTGTTTTCAAACCCAATTTGATGACAGAAAAAACGCTGCAACGGGGATTTGATTGGGTCTGTAAGGAGGCCTATTCCTGGGGTTCCATCTTTAAGAGGGTCTTCCACCCACAGCAACGGTTCTATACCCGTGTCCTTTCCAATATGGCTTATCGAATCATCGCCAAGAAAAAACCGGAAAGTCCCCTCCCCAGCCTTTCGAGGATTCTCCAAAGAATGAATGATACGATTCCCATACACAATCATCGGGACCTCATTCAACGATTGGGAGAAAGGATTGCGGAGCAGAGACAGCTCATCAGCCAAAGAGCCTCCCACACCCTCAGCCTTTATTCTGTTTATAACGAGAGGTTAAAGACCCTTTTTATCCGTCTGGAGGGGTCCATTGATCAGAAAGGGGCGAAGGAGCTGGTCCGAAGGCTGAAAGAGACGATATGCGAAAAGGTCGATCAGGTCATCCTTGACTTCAAAGATGTGGGGGCATTTTCTTCAGAGGCCATGGCCTTCCTCTCCAGGCAGGGTTTCCTCCAGAAGGATGTGAAGAGTTTTTGGGTGGCTATTAATATACCCGATCAACCATGGTAGGTTTCCGGGACTCCATCCCGGGAGTGCAGGCGGTAAAAAGTGAAGATCTTTATCTTGAATACCTGCGGGCGGCTTTTTGTCTTCTTCTCCGTGCTTCCTGCTGTTTCCTTTTTCTCTTAACAGAGGGTTTCTCATAGGCCCTTCTCTTCTTTAATTCCTTAAGGATACCATCCTTCGCAATCTGGCGCTTCAGGGCCTTGATGGCATTCTCGATCTGGTTATTTTGAACTCTAACCTCCAAAGGTCTCTCCTTCTTTCTAAATAGAAAGGTTTAACTTTTTCAGACCGGCTATCGGTCTCTCTCCCTTCTTCCCCTGAACTCTCCTCCCTTTTTCTTCTGGGGTCGAGCTTCACTTACGGTCAAGGTGCGTTCCATGAAGGTCTTGCCATTGAAAAGCGAGATTGCCTTTTCCGCTTCTGTCGTTGAGGACATCTCGACGAAACCAAAACCTCTCGACCGTCCCGAATAGGAATCCACCACTATCTTGACTGACTGGACTGTTCCTGCCTCTGAGAAGAGGTTCTTGAGATCATCCTCCGAGGCTCCAAAAGGAAGATTCCCTACATAAAGCTTCTGGTTCATCTCTTCGTACCTCCTTAAAATTGAACCCCCGGGTCTTTTTAAAGAGTCTCTGGGGGTTCCCAAAAACCTTTAAAAGTTGAGAAATTTAGCCTGGTAAAAAATATTACATTATTTATATTCTAAATTTCCCATCCCTGTCAAGTTAAATCGTTGGCTCTGACATTTTTCCCCTTGACAAAGATTGAATTTTTGTTAGACTTCTTCGGTCTAAAGAAATAGGGATGAATAGATCCAATTCGAGAAGAGAGGGGGTGAACAGGAAATGAGAAGAGGCTTAATCGGCATAGGGATCCTGGCAGGATTTCTGCTTTCCCTACTGATGGTTACCGGCATCTTCGCAAAGGATGTGGTGGAATTCAATCCTTCCTTCGGGAAGGTGACCTTCGCGCACAAGAAACATGCGGAGACACTGAAGATTGATTGTTTGAAGTGTCACCACACCTGGAAGAAGGGCGAGACCAGTGGCAAGATATGTAAAGATTGCCATAAAGCCAAAGCAGAGGGAAAGGCTGTTGCCGCAAAAGATGCCTTTCATAAGGATTGTAAAGGGTGTCATGAGGAGGCAAAGAAGGCTAAAAAACCTGCCGGTCCAACTGCATGCACTCAGTGCCATGTGAAGGCAAAAAAGTAGACTGAGATTTTTCTCTAAGAAAAAAGGGTAGTTCATTATTGAACTACCCTTTTTTCTTCTAATTGCATTTGACAATAAATAATTGTATATGTTAGATATTTCAATTAGTTACCCTCCTGCCGCAGATAAGGCTGGAATCCTTACGGGCAGGCTTACCTTCTCCGGATAGGGTGGGGGCATACGGGTCTTATCTTAATTTATAAACCTCGATGAAAGAGAACGAGATCACCGTGAGCGAAAAAAAGAAAGGATTTTTCGATATCCTCTATGATTTTTTTCGTTCTCTTAAGCTCACCATCTCTCTTCTCATCCTGCTGGCTGTCCTTTCCATTATTGGAACGCTGATCAAACAGAACGCACCCAGTATGGAATATATCCAGCGATATGGAGTGAGCCTCTATAATGTATTGGACTTTTTCAACCTCTTCGATATGTTTCACTCCTGGTGGTTCAGTGCCATTCTCCTGCTTCTCGTCTTCAATTTGATTGCCTGTTCCCTTCACCGGTTTCCATCTGTCTGGAGGCAGATCTCTCGAAAGACCGACTCAAAGGAACTGAAGGATTCGATGCTCAAGGCACTTCCCTATGTGGAGCGGATTCGTCCAGAGGGGAAGGAAGAGGAGTTTCAAGCACGGATGAAGAAGTGGTTTAAAAAAGCGCAGCGGGTAGAGTCAGAATCATTCTTCACCCTCTACGGAGAAAAAGGAAGGTTTTCAAGATTGGGGGTCTATCTAACCCATCTCAGCGTCCTCATCATCCTGATCGGCGGTCTGGCCGGCTCCATCTATGGTTATCGGGGATTTGTCAATATTCTCGAAGGGGAGACTGTGGACCATATCTATTCAAGAGAGAAAGACCAAGATATCCCAAAACCTATTGGTTTTTCCATTCGCTGTGATGATTTCAATATCAGCTATTATGACCTTCCCGGTACAGAAAAGCATGTGAAGGAATATTCCAGCAACCTCTCTGTTCTTGAAAATGGAAAAGAGGTTCTGAAGAAGACCATTAAAGTCAATCATCCCCTTCACTACAGGGGACTCTCCTTTTATCAATCGAGCTATGGGTCGATTCGCCATATCACCCTAGGCATTCAGGAGAAAGGAAAGGGGGAGAAGATAATATTAAAGGCATCGGAAGGCGAGGATATTCCCATTCCCGGTTCCAATGCCTTCATCCGGGTGTTGAAATATGTCCCACAAATTCATAACCTTGGGGAAGGGGTTCAGATGATTCTGCTCAGACCCAACCAGGCACCCCAGCCCTTCTGGGTATTGAAAAACGAATCGAGATCGAAACCCGGAAGAGAGAATGATGGGGTTCTCTTCACCTTAGAGGAGGTCGCCCAAAGAGACTATACGGGCCTTCAGGTGACGAAAGACCCCGGAGTCTGGATCGTCTGGGTGGGGTGCGGGTTGATGGTCCTTGGTCTCATCATCTCCTTCTTCTTTTCCCATCAAAAGGTCTGGGTCAGATTTTCGAAGAAACCCGGAGGAGAGATCGTCCTGGCAGGGGCCACCAACAAGAACCGGGTGGGGTTTGAAAAGAAGTTTAAGCAGTTGGCGGAAGAGGTTCGTAACACAATAAAATTCCAATAACCAAATTACCAATAACCCAATGGGTTTTGGATGTTGGAATTTGGACATTGGTGATTGGTGATTTAAGTTGAAGTAATAGGGTTCGTTGCATTATCCTGAGAAGTGTGTTTTATCGTTTAACCCTGAGAAGGAGAAGGGAGGAGCTATGAACAAAGCAGAACTCATTACAAAGGTTTCAGAGAAGACGAATGTAACGCAGAAGGTGGCCAAGGTCATCGTGGACACCCTTTTCAACGGAATGAAGGACAGTTTGCAGAAGGGAGAGAGGATAGAGATCAGAGGGTTTGGGAGCTTTGTGGTTAGGAATTATGGGGGTTACAAAGGCCGAAACCCTAAAACCGGAGAGATTGTCGATGTTCCTCCCAAAAAGCTTCCCTTCTTCAAAGTGGGCAAAGAGCTGAAGGAAATGGTCAATATCCCCGGAGAAGCTTAGAGGCTTTTCCAGTATTGTTTTTGAATCTCTTTGATCTGCTGGAGGAACCGCTCGATTCGGGGAAAGTCCTTCTTCTCCTTATCCAGCAGGTCTTGCTTATTGATCGGTGAGACCCGGGCGAGTTCCTTCAACACACACTTTATCGATCTTCCCTGTCCATTCACATCATAACCGCCCTCAAGGGTAAGGACCAGTCTCCCCTGAGCAGTGGTTTCGGCGATCTCCATCAGGACCTGAGTCATCCTTGAAAAACCTGCCTCTGTGACCTTCATCCCTCCCAGGGGATCATCGTAATGCGTGTCGAAGCCGGCAGAGACCAGAACCAGCTGGGGTTGATATTCCAGGGCAATGGGTTTGAGAATCTTTTCGAAGATATTCCCGTATTCTGAATCACTGATCCCGGCGGAGAGTGGAACATTGACTGTAAATCCCGTTCCCTTGCCTTTCCCGACCTCTGTAGCAGAACCTGTTCCCGGGTAGAAAAAGCCGTAACGATGGGTGGAGAAGTAGAGAACCCTTGGATCATCGTAAAAAGAGTTCTGGGTTCCGTTTCCATGATGGACATCCCAATCTGCAATCAGGATCCTCTCAAGAGAAAATCTCTCGAGGGCATCGTAGGCACCGATGGCCACATTATTGAAGAGGCAGAATCCCATGGCACGGTCTCGCTCCGCATGATGACCGGGAGGCCTCACCAGGGCAAAACCGTTTTTCAGTCTTCCCTCCATCACCGCTTTGATTAACTCTAAGAAACCGCCAGCAGCAAGCAGGGCGGTCTCATAGGATTTGGCGCAGGTCGAGGTATCCATGTCGAGCCGGTAATAGGGTTTGCCTGCGGTGCTGGCGACAAGATCGACGTATGGAGGGGTGTGGTTCATCTCCAATTCCTTCCGTGTGGCCGGCCTGGGTTTGACCTCTTCGAGGAGGCCTTTCAACTCCGGCTCTTCGAGGATCCGGTAAATCACTCTCAATCTCTCCGGACTCTCAGGATGACCCGGATCCATTACATGGTCGAGGTACCGTTCATCTTTCACAATACCAGTTCGGTTCATCTTTCCTCCTTGTCCTCCTGATTTACCAGATCGGACGATCATCTTTGATCTCTTTTCTGACGGTTGGACCTTTCTTTGCTTCCGGTTCTTTCCTGAAGACGGGTTTTAATTGAATGCGAAAAGGAGTTTCCATTCCTTCCTTCACCTGAACTTCGTTCTCCCAATTCTGGTATCCCGATAGGGTAAACTTTACCCGATGCTTCCCCAGAGGAAGTTCCATTTGGACAGGAGTTTTTCCTTTCATCATGCCGTCCACAAAGACTTGAGCTCCAGGAGGAATGCTTTCCAATTTCAAACCGGCAGAGGCGGGCTCCACTGTTTTTTGCTCCACCTTTGGTATCGGCTGAAATTTCGGGAGGCTCGGAGGAGCCTGCTCCTTTGGGATCAGGAGCAAGTAGAAGAGGATTCCCAAGATCAAAGCCCCGAGTCCGATGGGGATCAAGAAGGGGGTGTATGACCTTTTTTTAACCTTTGGAGCGGGGGTAATCGAAGGTTCAATTTCCTGAAGCGTATTGTTTAATGCGTCGGATAGACTCTTCCCGCTATCGTAACGGTCCTCCGGTCTCTTATGAAGACATTTGATAATGATCTGAGAAAGGCCCAGGGGAATGGCCGGGTTGATTTTGGATGGTTCAGGGGGATCGTCATGGACAATCGAATGAAAGAGTGCGGCCATGTTTTCCCCTTTAAAGGGTCTACCCCCGGTGGTCACCTCATAGAGGACGATTCCCAGCGAGAAGAGGTCGGAGCGGCCATCCACGGGATGGCTTGATACCTGCTCGGGGGACATATAGGCAGGCGTGCCGAGTATCTCTCCTGCCTGGGTGAGTTGGGCCATCAGGGGGTCTTCGATATGAGCGATGCCCAGATCCGTGATCTTGATCTCCCCTGTGGATTGAATGAGGATATTCCCGGGCTTGATGTCCCGGTGGACTATTCCTTTCTTATGGGCATAGTCGAGAGCCCCGGCCACCTGGATGGCCAGGCTTACGATCTCTTTTAGGCTCAACCTCTTTCTCTCCAAGAGATGAGCGAGCGTTTCTCCTTCGATATACTCCATCGCGAGATAGATGGTTCCCTGTCCCTGTCCGATATCATAGATGCTGACGATATTGGGATGAGAAAGCCGACCGATGGCCTTGCCCTCGGTGAGGAATCGGAGAACATAGGCCTCGCTCGTGATCCGGTCACTTCGTAAAATTTTTAATGCGACCGGTCTCCCGATCACAGGATCGTAAGCCTGATAGACCACCCCCATCGAGCCTTTCCCTAACTCTCTGACGATCTGATAGCGTCCGAATCCCTCTTCTCCTGATGTTTCGGTCTCCTTTCTTGCTTCTTCCGCCCCCTTGATAAATCCTCTGATGGCAGACAGGATATTTCCGAACTCAAAACGGGAGAGGAAGCTTTTGCTGGTTCTGCGAAGCCTTTCGGACATGACCCGGTTGATCGACATCAGAGTGGTCATGGCGGTTTGGGGATCTTTTCCGGTAAGGGCGAGGAAGTCCTCTTTTTTCAGGATCAACACCTTCGACTTTTTTGACGCATAGGCTGAGCCGGAGCGGGGCTGATTGTCGAAGAGGGCCATTTCGCCGAAAAAATTTCCTTTTTCAATCAGGGCAATGGTCTTCTCCTCCTGGCCGGGCTGATCGATCCATCTTTTGATCATCACCTCACCCTCTTTGACAAGGAAGAGCGAGTCTCCCTGATCGCCTTCTCGAAAGATGGTCTCATTCTCATCAAACTCTTTCTCAATGATGACCCTGGAGAGTTCGGCCAGCATTTCGTCAGAATAGTCCTTGAAGATCTCGAAGGTTCTTAAATTCTCCATAGGCACGATCATATCATTTCAGACGGAACGATTCTTATAGGATCAAATCCTTCTCCGTATTTTCGAGCCCAGTCAGCCTTAGCAGAGGAATTGATCCAGGCACATGGATAATATACAAAATAATTGAAGAATTGAAAATGATATTTTGCTTGACCCCGAAGTTTTACGGAGTATAATTTAGATACTTTTAAAGGAGTGATCCGTCGAACCGCTCTTTTCACTCCAGTTTAGGTCGTCATGAAAATACCTCCGATGATTGTTGTTCAACTCTTCCATATCAAGGGAGCGGCTCCCCTGGGCGGGAAGGAGCAGGAATTTTCCGAACCCTCCGTCCTGATCGGTCGCCATCCCTCCTGTCATCTCCGTTTTCCCGCGGAGCTCTCCCACATCTCCAGGAAGCACGCAGAAATCATCAGGGAGGGAAATCAGTTCAAATTGATTGACCACAGCACCAATGGGACTTTTGTGAACGGGAAAAAGGTCAGGGAGGTCTATCTTAAGGACGGGGATGTTCTGATGTTTTCAGAAGGAGGACCCCAGATCAGTTTCCTTACCCAGATGAAAGAGGGGATAGAGGTCCCGTTGGAAGCTCCGCCTCCTCCCGAGGGAAAACCCCTTTCTGTTTCACCGCCGAGGGAGGAAACCCCGGAGGTTTCGTCGCCCTCCTCTAAAGCGCCCCTTATCATCCAGTATGGTCCCACCATTCGTTCCTTTAAACAACTGCCCATCACCATTGGAAAGAGCCCGAAGTGTGAGTACCCGCTGGATCATCCGGCAATCTCTGACCAGCATGCCCAGATTTTTTTCAACCAGGATCAATACTGGGTCAAGGACCTTACCGGTCAGAACTCGATTCGGATCAATCGCCAGCCCATCGGACTTCAGACTCCCCTGAGGCCTGATGATGAACTGGCCTTAAGCCCTCAAGGCCCTCTCTTCCGTTTCTTTGGAGAAGGACGTCTGGGCGAGATCGAAGGGGCTCTCGATGAGAAGCCCATGGAATCCCCCGGAAAGACGGGAGAGATGGCTGAGGGGAGAGGCCGAAAGAAGATCCCCTCCAGATTGAAGAAGATATTCGGGGCCTGAAACAGACTTCGAGAAATAAATCCCGCAAGGGAATCGGGAAAACAGGAGATCATGATGCAGATCCCCTCATTATCCTTTAAAGTATTGGCCCTGGGGCAATTCACCTCCCAGGAAAGAGAGACCACCCCCCATGAGCCGATGCGGGTCGATCCGGACCATCCGGATCAGATCATGGAGGAGCTGGGTCCTTCGCTCTCCATCTCCCTTCCTCCGGACCTCTGTCAATGGGATCGTTTAATTTTTCGTTTTAAGAGGTTTGGGGATTTCCATCCCGATCGCCTCCTTGAAAACCATCCTTCTCTCAAGAATCTCCTGGAGGCGAGGAGATTTATTGAGGAGGCGAAGACCAGAGGCATTCCCGAAGCAGAGGTCTATGGACGGCTTAAAAAGTGGCCGGACCTTCCCGTGGAGATTCGATTCGAAGGGACAAAGCCAAAGGAAAAGGTTTCAAGCCCTCTCGATCACATTTTAAAGATGGTCGCTACGTCAGGAGAGGATTCGGTTTCTCCCCCCGAAGGCCAGCCCTTTGCCACACAGATCAATCTTCTGCTTCAACAGGTCTTGAGACACCTCTTTTCGGATCCTTCTTTCAGGACACTCGAATCTGCCTATCAGGGGCTACATCATCTGATGAGACAGAGAGGAGTCAATGGAGAGACCTCTTTTGAAATCGTCCCCGTTTCCCTCGACACGCTTGAGGAAGCCCTGAATCATCTCATGCTCCTGCTGGTTGATGATCTCCCTTCCCTTATTCTCATTGACCTTCCCTTTGACAGCTCACCCAGAAGCCTTGAACTCCTTGAGAAGGTCGCCCTCTTTTCGGAGACCTTACTGGTTCCCAGCCTTTGCTGGATCACCCCGAAGTTTTTCTACCTTGATCGATGGGAAGACATCGGAAGACTTCCCTTCCTGCCCCATTATCTCGAAGAACCTGCTTTTGCCAAATGGCGCCGCTTAAAGGGATCTTCCGCTGCAAAATGGGTGACCATTACCTGCAATCGCTTTTTAACTCGATATCCCTATGGTCCGGACCATCAGCCTAAGTGGGTTCGTTTCGATGAGCTGGAGAAGCCCTGGGTCAGCCCGGTCTGGGGAGCAGGGAGCCTCATCCTTCAAAGCTTTCTCAAGACAGGCTGGCCAACCGGATTTACCGGGTGGGAAACGATTCGATTAAATGATTTGGCTCTTCATACGATTGAGGGCGGAAGGTCCATCCCCACAGAGACGAATTTCAGTGAGGAGAGGATCGAGCAATTCATCCGGGGAGGAATCACCCCTCTTATCTCACCTCTCAATAAGGATTTTGCATTCATCCCGAAGGAGACGACAGCAGGAGGAGCTTCCTTGAGCTATCAACTCTTCCTCTCCAGAACCACCCAATTTCTTCTCTGGTGTAAGGACCATTTTGAGAAAGATATTGCACCCGATCTCCTCGAGGAGAATCTGAAAAGAAGCTTTTTCCTGTTCTTTGAAAAATCAGGCCGCCTCAGGCCCAGAAGTGTTGAGGTTTCAGCAATCCGGCTTAAACCGGAACAACCCCTCCGGGTCAAGATGTTGATCGAACCTTCCCGCCAGCTTTTACCTTCAGGAGATAGAGTGGAATTGGAATTGAACTGGTAGGGTAACGGGAGCCATCATTTCAGTTGAACCACAAAGACCTCCGCCTCTTTTTCTGTGGAATAAGGGCCGAAAAGGATCGATTCAGGAAATCCCTCGATTCTCACGAAATACGAAGTTTCGGAATTGAGCTCGTTCTGAGCGGCCCAGGCCGTATATTCTTTCTGGTCCAGATTTAATTTCAGACCTTTTAAAGGATAATGGAGGGTGGATTGGTCGGGGAGGAACCCCTTGGGGCCGACTGCATGAAAGGTGATCTCCGCACCTTCCACTCCAAACATCACTCCGGGCCAGGTGGTATGAAACGGGCCTACTTCCAACCATTGTCCGATATGGGGATTTCCGTAGGTATCGAGACGATAATCCAGATGGATCTCTTTGACAGGTGTATTCACCTTGACGACCAGTTTGGCCGCCATGGCCGGATCGGTCAGGGACAGGGAATCGCAACCCTTTAAAGGGGTGGGAAGGATTTCGGCAGAGGGGATCTCTCCATCGTCGAGGAGAATGATGATCGGATAGGAGATGCCCCTTTTTGCCTGAACCGTCAAGGTGAGAAGGGAGAGACCGTAGCGGATCGAGGGGTTCTTCAAATTTTCGCCCGATGTGAGAATGAGCCAGAGCGTAACTTCGGGCCTGATCAGTTCCTCCCTCACCTTTGCCCATGCCATCTTGCTATTCTCATCCTCCCAGAAATGTCCTTTGACCTCCAGGCCATAGGTTTTGAGTTGAGCGATCAGATTCCTCACCTTCTCTTCCGAATGGATGATGGAAGAAAGCCACAGGGTTTTCATATTTTATCCTTTCTCAACTTCAGGTATTCTATTTCACCGCCGCCAGGCTCATCTTGCCTTCTTTACTCACATTGAAAGAATAGACATTCCTGGCCTGAGGCTTCAGTTCGATCTCATGTTCGAAGGGTTTTTCGGTATCGGTTCGAAGAAGATATTTTCCCTCCTCCACTATCAGAGGAATGCCCACCTTTCCCCTGGCCACCAACTGCCCCCTTTTTTGAGATTCTGTTGAGTAGAGGCCATAGCTGAATGACATCATCTCCGCATCCATGAAGGCATTCAAAAGCTCTTGCGGGGTGACTGCCTCGAGATAGGCGCTGCCGCTCGCGGTGGCAAGCCTGTGATAGAAATCCCTGATCTTCTGGGACTCCTTATCACTGGAACCCTGAAGCCCGTAAAGGATGGGGCTGAAATGGATCTTCTCATCCACCAATCTTTTAATGGCATCAAAGGCTGAAAGGGTCATCTCATCGAGGTTGGGATATTGCCTTCTCAGTCTCTGCTCCCAGGCCTTATCCCTTGAGATGCCCTGTGCAAGCAAAGGACCTGTCTCCTCCCCATCCGTAATCAAGATGGCCGTGGAGTTGGGCAACCCCCTGAGAAGGCCGTGAGCCTTCAGGACACTATACCCG
>Ga0163210_1000258_pt1 | contig 21388 bp, 25 predicted proteins | sample Kivu_220m_FD_113536 | JGI IMG/M metagenome (GOLD analysis project Ga0163210, IMG submission 113536) | Freshwater microbial communities from Lake Kivu, Western Province, Rwanda to study Microbial Dark Matter (Phase II) - Kivu_220m | ecosystem: Environmental > Aquatic > Freshwater > Lake ...
ACCCATTACAGTTGATAACCCTGAAAACTTTCTCTACAATTAAATCGCATACTTTCTCCAGATCCAGTTCGGATCCGATAGAACTGGCAATTCCAAAAATAGCTTTTAGAATTTTTAAATCAATACTCTCTTTGCTTTCCATCATCAGCCTTTTTTTATTTTCTCAACTACAGCATTTGCAAACTCACTGGTGCCGACTGCAGTGGGGTCATCTCTGCGGGATTTTAAATCATATGTCACATATTTTCCCTCCCTGATATTTTCTGCAATAGCCCATTCAAGCATATCGGCAAATTTTTTTTCTCCAATATGCTTTAACATCATCACTGCCGAGAGCATCATTGCGGTAGGGTTTACCTTATTCAAGCCTTTATACTTCGGAGCGCTGCCATGAGTGGGTTCAAACAAAGCAATATCCTTCCCGATATTTCCCCCAGGAGCTACGCCCAATCCCCCAATCAACCCGGCAGCAAGGTCAGACATTATGTCTCCATATAAATTTGGCAGTACCAGGACATCATAAAGCTCTGGTTTCTGTACCAGCTGCATACTCATATTGTCTACGATTCTATCTTCAGATTCTATATCATCATACTCTGATGCAATCTTCCTGAAGACTTCCAGAAACAAGCCATCGGAGTATTTCATTATATTTGCCTTATGCACTCCTGTGACCTTTTTTCTATTATTTTTACGTGCATACTCAAAAGCGAATCTGATTATATTTTCAGATCCCGTTATCGAAATTGGCTTAATGCTTATTCCGCTGTCACTTCTAATCTGAATATCTTTCTTTTCCTTTATAAAATCGATAAGTTCTTCTGTATCTTTGCCATCTTTTTCAAACTCTATTCCCGCATACAAGTCCTCTGTATTTTCCCTTATTATAACTAGATCGATATTGCTGTATCTGCTTTTTACTCCCTCGTAACTCTTGCATGGCCTTACACAGGCATAAAGTCCAAATAATTTTCTCATTGCGACATTTACGCTTCTGAATCCGGTTCCAATAGGAGTCGTAATGGGACCTTTTATTCCCACTCTGTTCTTCTTAAGTGAGTTAATAACACTGTCAGGAAGGACCGTTCCTTCCTTCTTGTAAACTTCAGCACCGGCATTTACGATATCCCATTTGATATCTACTCCTGTTGCTTCTACCGCCTTTACTGTAGCCTCACTTATTTCCGGTCCTGTACCATCCCCGGGTATTAAAGTTATTACGTGTTTCATAGATTAAATCCCTTATTCCTGGTAATATGACTGGCAAGTCCGCCGTCATTTAAAATTTTTATCATCACTTCCGGCAAAGGATTGAACTGCAATTTCAAATTCCTGGTTTTATTATTGATTATTCCTTTTTTTAAATCGATTTCCAATATATCTCCTTCATCGATTTTATCGGTGTCGCAAATCAGGGCGGGAAGTCCCACATTAATACTGTTCCTGAAAAATATACGGGCGAAAGATTTGGCCAGAACCGCTCCAACGCCGGCCATTTTAATAATCAGCGGAGCATGTTCCCTGCTTGATCCCAGTCCAAAGTTCCTTCCGCCAACAACAAAATCCCCCGGTTTTACCTTTCCGGCAAATTCCGGATCGGCATCTTCGAGGACATGTTTTGCAAGTTCGGGCAAATCGGACCTGAGATGATACAATCTTCCGGGAGCGATAAGATCAGTAGAGATATCATCACCAAATTTAAAACTTCTTCCTGTCAAAATCTCAGAGTTTTTCTTACCTTCGGACATTACAATAAAACCTCCCTCGGATCGGCTATATAACCTTTGACTGCGCTCCATGCCGCGGTAGCAGGAGAACAAAGATAAATGAATGAGTTGGGGTTCCCCATTCTCCCCTTGAAATTCCTGTTCTGCGTCGATAGACATACCTCTCCGTCGCCAGGTATTCCCTGGTGTATCCCCACACACGGGCCGCATCCCGAAGACTCGACAATCGCACCGCTGTCTATAAGTGTTTCCAGAATTCCAGTTTTTAAAGCTTCCAGATATGTATCTTTTGATGCCGGGATTACGATCAACCTGACCCCCCTTGCTACCTTTTTATTCTTAAGAATTTCTGCGGCTATTTTTAGATCGCTTAATCTTCCATTTGTACAGGTTCCTATAAATACCTGGTTGACCATGATTTTTTCCAGATTGCTTACCGGTAATGCATTATCAACGGTATGGGGCTGAGAAACCATTGGTTCTATTAACAAACAGTCAATATCCATTATTTTCTCATATTTTGCCCCTTTATCCGCAGATATTTCCCTGAAGCAGTCTCCTCTCCCCTCGCTTTTAAGATATTCTTTTGTGATGCTGTCAGACGGAAATATGCCTGTTTTTGCTCCGGCTTCTACTGCCATATTCGATATTGTAAATCTTTCATCCATACTTAACATGCTTCCAACTTCACCGCCGAATTCAAAAGCTTTATAGGTTGCACCGTCTGAAGTGATTTTACCGATCAGATAGATAATCAAATCTTTTGCAAATACTCCTTTATTGATTTTTCTTTCGAAATTTACTTTTATTGTTGCCGGAACCATAAGCCAGGTCCTGGCAAGTGCATAACCAACTGCGATATCCGTCGAGCCCATTCCTGTGGCAAATGCTCCCAGCGCTCCCGAGGTACATGTATGCGAATCTCCACCCAGGACGATATCACCCGGACATGTATATGACTCCGCCAGGATCTGATGGCAGACTCCTTCCCCTGCATCACTTATTACCGATCCTGTCTGGCTTGCAAATTCTTTTAAAACAATATGTGAATTGGATAGTTCCTTTCTCGGACTGGGTGCAGCATGATCAATAAAAAATATAGATTTTTCCGGATTTTTTATTCCGCTAAAACCCATTCTCTTGATCTGACTTACTGCCAGTGGTCCGGTTCCGTCATGAGACATGACCAAATCGACATTCACTACCGCAATATCACCGGCTTTAAGTTCTCTTCCGGCATGTTCACTTATTATTTTTTCTGAAATTGTTTTATCCAAAAAATACCTCCGTCTTAATTCTCGACTTCCTGCTCTTTTCCACTTTTGTTCTTCTTGCTATATTCATTATAGATATACATAAGCTCTTTTTCAAAAAGAGGCCTTTTGAGATCTATGGACATAGCCCTTGCAAGGACAAGTATTTCATTTGCCTGTTTATCAGTAAGCTCTATATCGAATTCTTTGAATTTATGAAGAATAGTATGAGAACCCGAATGTTTTCCTACAACCAGCTGTCTGGTCAACCCTACCTCACTGGGATTGAAAACTTCGTAATTCTTCGGATTCTTGATTACACCATCTGCATGGATTCCGGACTCATGAGCAAACACATTGGTCCCCACAATAGCTTTCCATACCGGGATGGCTCTTGATGACGCTCTTGCTACATATTCGGCAATTTCCCTGAATTTTGATGTCTCTATTCCCAGTTCTATATCTTCAAGATATTTGAGAGCCATGACTATTTCTTCCATGGCGGCATTTCCTGTTCCTTCTCCCAGTCCGCCCACACTGACAACAAGACTTGCTGCGCCGCCTCTAATAGCGGCTACTCCATTGGCAGTTGCCATTCCGAAGTCATTATGATTATAGACCTCGAGGGGAAAATTTGTGGCATTCGAGATAGTACTGATATACAAAAAAGTCCTGAAAGGATCGAGCTTGCTTACAGTGTCACAGATCCTGAATCTATATGCATCTTTTTTCTTGGCAATCGAGATCAGCTTTAAAAGAAATCCGAGATCGGTACGGGTAGCATCTTCAGCGCTTACAATATAATTCAGGTTATTCTGTCTGGCAGCTCTTATGGTCTCTTTCAACTTATTTATGACCCATGTTTTATTTTTTTTATATTTTTCCTTAAGGTGAATATCAGAAGTAGAAATATTTATAATGACATTTTCAGCTCCGCACTGGACGGCATATTCAATATTTTCCGGTTCGGCTTCGCAATAGACAAATAGTTTTGAATTAAAACTATCTTTTACTATCTCCCTGATTATTTCCCTTTCGGCAGCACCAAGCGAAGGAGTTCCTATCTCGATCTCAGGAATACCTATCTCATCAAGCATCTTGGTTATTCTTATTTTTTCATGTTTGGAAAAAACCACTCCGGCTGTCTGCTCGCCATTCCTTAAAGTAGTATCAATAATATTTACATATCTTTTACTTTTTGTTACTGCCATCACTTACCTTCCTTTTAGCCTCTTTGCTTTTTCCGGACCTGCCTTTATAAGATTTATAGGTATCTATGATTTCACTATCAAAAAGGGCTCTCTTGAAAGATATCGTTTTATCTCTAATGATTTCCGCCAATTCCTCCGCTTCTTTCCTGTTGATTTTAATACCCAGTAAACCCATCTTATAAGTTATAGTTTTGACTCCCGAATATTTCCCCAGTATTACTTTTCTTTCAAGCCCGACATCATTTTCATTGAACAACTCATATGTTTCAGGATTGGAAAGTATTCCCGAAGCTTTGCTTTCACTTTCATAAACGAATAAATTACTCCCGACGATTGGTTTCCATGTGGGCAGAATCCTGTCTGAAGCTCTGGCGACATACTCAGATAGTGTCCTGAAAAGAGCCGTATTAAATCCAAGGTCCACTCCTTCGATGTATTTCAGCGCCATTACCAGTTCTTCAAATGCGGCATTCCCCGCTCTCTCTCCAAGTCCATTTATAGTAGTATTGACATAAATCGCTCCTGCCTTGATACCCGCTATTGCGTTGGCAATGGCCATTCCGAAATCATTGTGGGTGTGCATTTCTATATCTATTCCTATGATGTCGATGATATTCTTTACCCGCATAAATGTCTCGAAAGGATCAAGTATGCCCAGTGTATCGCAATACCGGAGCCTGTCTGCGCCGACATCCCTGGCTGTCCTTGCAAACTTGAGGAGAAATTCCATATCCGATCTGGAAGCATCTTCTGCATTTACCGATACATAAAGATTAAAACTCTTTGCATAATCCACGCTTGTCTTAACACTTTCAAGCACCCATTCCCTGCTTTTCCTGAGTTTTTGCTCAATATGTATATCGGATGAAGATATTGAAATTGCCACAGCATCTACACCGCATTCGACTGAAGCATCTATGTCTGATTTAACTGCCCTGTTCCAGCCCAGTACACTGGAGCTAAGACCGAGCGATGCGATTTTTTTGATTGCTTCCTTTTCATCTCCGCCCATAGTCGGTATACCCGCTTCTATCTGGTGAACTCCTACCTTATCTAACATTTTTGCTATATATATTTTTTCATCATTGGCAAATACTACTCCGGCAGTCTGTTCGCCATCCCTCAAGGTAGTATCATCTATTTTTATGTTTTTTGGATCGATTTCGGTCCCTGCTTTTTGTGAAAATTCCGTAAGCAAATCTATCTCTCTCACAAATATCACCTCTTGCAACCAATAAATATGCGTAGTAAATGTAAAAATTAATAAAAAATGATATATTTTTAAAATTTTGCCGTAATTATATCATTTTTTTAAAAAATATGGAATTATTTTTAAAAAATTACAAAAATTCAATAAATAGACCAAAAAATTTTATAATATTGAGGATTCTTCTCATTTAACCGTATTGTTTTAGAAGTATTTACTCTTTCAACAAATCTTTTCGATAACTACAAATAGTATCTAAATCAGTTTTCTACCGCTTGCAGGAAACCAGTGTCTGGTATTAATTGCTATCTTTAACAGGGTCAACATCACAGGCACTTCTACCAGAACACCTACAACCGTAGCTAAGGTTGCCCCGGATTGAAGACCGAATAATGAGATGGCAACTGCAACAGACAGTTCAAAGAAATTACTTGCTCCCACCATCGCCCCCGGAACAGCAACATTATGATAAGTTTATTTTTTCAGAAATCTTTTATTTTAGATTCGATGGTATTTCTATACCTGAGGCTTGCAATAGTTCCAGAATCTTCTCTCGACTATCCTTATATTCGGCTTTAAAAATATTGGCGCATCGCATTATACTTATACTTTCTGAAATAACACTGACGGCAAAAGCAAGACACGTAAGCTCGCCGCAATTTCTGCAATTGGTCTTCGGCAATAATTTATACAAATCAAGCACATTCATTTTCCCTCTTTTTTCATAGTCAGGGATAATTTCATCTTTTCTTTCAAAAGTCTCATTGATCAGTTTTACTACTTTATCCAGAAGCTCTTTCGCCTCTGCTTCATCCTTTAACTTTGTAAGAGCAATTTTTCTGGGATGTATTGTTATCAGTTTTCCTTCTTCGGTTATTGTTATGGCATTTGCATTTTTTATATATATTGCTTTTTTATTAATTGCATTTATATAAGGTAAAACCTCCGAAACATCCTCAGATATCATGGCTATCACTCTTATTTTTCTTACATCTGCAAGACAGGGAAGAACCTCTATGATTTTATAACTTTCAACCAGCATTTCTATTATTCTCTTTTAATACTAATTTATTTTTTAATATGATTTTTTTTATTTTCTCAACCGCTATTTCAAGTTCTTTTTTGGTATTCCCAATGCCCAGAGAAATCCTTACTGTGTTCCTTGCAAGTTCCGGGGAAAGTCCTGCTGCAAGAAGTACATGTGATGGTTCGAGACTTTCAGAGGTACAGGCAGAACCTGAAGAAACATAAACACCTTCTTTGTTAAGCAGTGATATAAGTAGCTCATTATCGACACCTTCAAAACAAATACCGAGTGTATTTGGCAGACAATTATTTTCAGGATTAATTACTCTTATGTCGACTATTTCTTTTAACTCCTCCAGTAATGTATTCTTAAAATATTTTTTTAACTCTGCAAGAAATGCTATATTTTCGTCCAGATTGATTCCGGATAAATCACAGGCAAGGCCAAAACCTATTATCGAGCAAACATTTTCGGTTCCGGGTCTAATCCCCTTTTCCTGATGTCCCCCAAAAAAAACAGGATGAATTTCTACACCTTTTTTTATATATAATGCACCGACTCCCTTGGGTCCATAAATCTTATGGGAGGATATAGAAAGCATATCCACTCCCAGGTCCTTTACATCGATTTTGATTTTTCCTAAAGCCTGAACGGCATCACAATGAAATAAAATATCCTCTTTTATTGATTTTACTGTCTTTACCATTTCTTTAATTGGTTGAATCGTCCCAATTTCATTGTTCGCAAGCATTATCGATATGAGTTCCGAATGTTCATCAATAGATGACTCCAGAGAATTTAGATCAACAAACCCATATTTATCTACAGGGAGATAAGTCACTCTAAAGCCACCACTTCTTTTTTCGAGTTCTCTGAAAACACTTAATACCGATAAGTGCTCTATCTGACTGGTTATGATATGTCTTTCTTCCGGTTTTGTTTTTTGAACCAATGCATTCAAAGAACCCGTTATTGCAAGATTATTGGACTCCGTTCCACCACTTGTAAAAATCAGTTCATCCCTGTCGCAATTGATGAATTTCGCTATTTCTCCCCTTGCCTTTTCAATCTCCGATCTGCTTGCCTTTCCTGGATCATGTGGAGATGAAGGATTACCATAATAATACCTGCTGCTTTTTTCTAAAGTCCTGGCAACAAGCTTATTAACTGGAGTCGTAGCATTGTGATCAAGGTAAATTTTGTTCATAGATTTTTTATAAATTTCCTGCCTTATAATATAATTCTTTGACTTCCCTCTTTGAGACTATAACATATAGAACATAAGCAATTATTATTATTCCGATAATATCTATTGCAAGTCTCGTCATTGCAAATCTTGCACCGAGTGCCGATATCTCAAATAAAAGCATTGGAACTTTTGTTGTTGACCATGCTCCTATAAAAATTAAAATATTCGTAAATTTTACTCCCTTCCTCATCAGAGAAGCAGCAACAGGAAATGCAGCATATAAAGGACCTGCTGCTACCGAGCCAATAATTATAGCAAGTATGATACCCTTTATTCCTGAACCTTCTCCCATATATCTAATCATTTTTTCTTTAGGAACCCAAACATCAAGAAGGCCAAGCAGAATGAATAACGGAGGAAGGACAAGTGCCATTTCTTTAAAACTAAAGCCTATAACATTTAATGCTCTTAATCCGGTCTTTAAATTTATTATTAAAACAGCTATTAACACAATAAGAGCTATTATAAAAAAAATGAATTTTTTAAAAATTTTCATTAAAGCTCCATTACTTTACTTATTACAAAAGCCACTAAGAATGAAAATAGAAAAGCGAGAATATTTCTTGCAATCGATATCTTTTTCCCAAAATATTTGAACTCCATTGGAAGCGTCACTATGCCAACCATCATAAGGGAAGAAATAAATGCAGCTATTTGCATATAACCACCACCGTTTTCTAAAAGCAGCGCCGCAGTTGGAAATGCAATAAAACCGGGAATTAATGTTATTGCACCGATAGCTGAGGAAATTAGAACTCCTAAGAAACCGGAACTGCTTCCAATTAACTTTGATATAACCTGAGTGTTAAGAACCGCAATCAAGATACCAACCAAAAATATAACTCCCAGGAGCAATGGCAATATATTTTCAAAAGACTTCCAGGCTTTTATTAATGATTTTTTTGTCTTTTCTCTACTCTTCGAAAAAGATATGATTAGAAATACAATGCAGACTAGATATAAAAGACCATTAAAAATATAATTGAATACCTGTCCCAAGAAATTCCACCTTTATCCTACTTGTTTTCACTCTTTATGACATCTATTATCTCTTCAACCGAAGGGATCTTTCCTGAAAATTTGACCTCTCCGTCCACGGCCAGAGCCGGAGTTGCAGTTACTCCGAAATCTATTATCCGGTTTATATCAGTGATTTTTTCGATAACTGCATCAATATTTAAGTTTTTAACTGCTTCCCTGGCATTAGCCTCAACCTGTTTGCATTTGGGACAACCTGGCCCCAGAATTTGGATCTTCATAAAACCAGTTCCTTTCATTTATATTTTTTTATAATTAAGATAAATCCAAAACTTCTACGCAAAAAAATGACCAAAAGCCATTCCGGTAAAAGTGGCCATAATTACGACCAGGGTAACGTAGGTTAAGGTTTTTTTTGCTCCCATAATTTTTCCAAGTACAATCATATTCGGAAGAGACAGCGCCGGACCTGCCAGGAGAAGAGTGAGCGCGGGACCTCTTCCCATTCCCAGTTCCATAAATGCTTTGAGTATTGGTACTTCGGTCAATGTTGAAAAGTACATAAGCGCCCCAAAAACAGATGCAGTAAAGTTGGACCTGATACTATTTCCTCCAACCCATGTCTCTACTATGCTTTGAGGTAGAAAATATTTAATAATTCCTGCAATAAATACACCTGCAAGAAGTATGGGGAATATCTGCCATGCAAGTTTTCCGGTTTCTTTCATCCAGTCTTTCAGCTCAGCTTTTTTATAACCTACTATTATAATTGTTATAAGAATAGCAAGGGACGCCCCCGCATATATCCACATTTTGGCCGCTCCAAATACCAGTATGGCAAGAAGGGATAGAAAGAATATCACACTCATATACAGAGGTTTCCTGGGCGTACCCTGCTCGTACACTTTAAATAGATTTTCATTTCCTTCAAGTTTTGATCTTTCTTCCTTCATCCAGATAAGAGACATTATGAGACCTATGACAATTGAAAAAGCAATGGCCCCTATTGCTCTTGCTATACCGAGGTCATAGCCAAGAAGTCTTGCCGTATAAACTATGGCCAGTATATTTATGGCCGGTCCCGAATAAAGAAATGCAATGGCAGGTCCAAGACCTGCTCCCCTTTTTCTGATACCTGCAAATAGAGGAAGAATGGTACAGGAACATACTGCCAGAATTGCTCCGGATACGGAAGCAACGTTATAGGACAGCCATTTATTTGCTTTCGGACCAAAATATTTGAGTATTGCTCCCTTAGAAATAAAAACAGCAATGGCCCCGGCAATAAAAAATGCCGGCACCAGACAGGTAAGAACATGAGCAGATAGATATTCAAGAAGTGAGTACCACCCGCTTTTAATTGCTTCAATAAATATTTCCATTTAACTTTGTATTCCTTTTAAAAAATCCAATATATATCTTTCAATTGTATCCCTTACTTCTCTGAATTTATCCAGTTTTTCTTCCATACTTCCCACAGCTAAAACGGGGTCTTCGATATCCCAATGAATAGTTTTAACTCTTCCAGGAAATAACGGGCATGATTCTTTCGCACTGCTGCAAACCGTAATGACATAATCAAAACTTTGATTCAGAAATTTTTCCACGCTCTTTGATTTCTGATTGGATATATCTATTCCCTTTTCCGCCATGACCCTGACCGCCAGTGGATTCAATTCCGATGGAGAAATACCAGCGCTTTCTATCATCCAATCCTTCCTATATTTTTTAAAGAAACCCTCTGCCATCTGACTCCTGCAGGAATTGCCTGTGCATAAAATCAATATTTTCTTTTTCTTCTCTATATTTATATTCATATTGTAAATCTCTAGTTTAAAATATCTTTGATATTAAAATTAAGTAATTATGCCTTTACATAAACTTTTACGGTTGACTTTATAAACCCTGTTCCGGTCTTCTTTTACCTCGCTATCTGTTTTCATCATGGAAAAGATGCTCTCAAGTGCCTGTTTCATCTTTATATTAAGATCGGGATTCATGCTGTAATTTACCCATTTTCCATCTTTATCAAAAGTAACCAACTCATTACTTTCCAATAGTTTTAGATGACTCGATATAGTAGGCTGAGAAAGCCCTATGATTTCTCTAATCTCACAGACACATAAACCATTCTTTTCTCTTAATAAATAAAGTATCCTGATCCTATTCTCATCTGCCAGTGCTTTTAAAATTCTTGTTATTTTTTTTAAAGTACTCATTTTAGACCTCTGTATATTAGAATAAATTATAATTACATATTTAAATATGTCAATATGTTTACCTGCTATTATTTATTTTTAAAAAAATTTTTTGATGAATTTAAGAAATAGATACTAATTTTTTTAAAGAAATATCTGCACAGGCTGTCATCTGAATCTAAAATGCTTTAATTTTTTAACGAGTACTTCTAATTAAGAACAGAATCTTGCTTTCCAGGATTTAATTTTCCCATCTTCAGGAATAATAACATTATCGAAGCAGCGATAGATATCAATGCTCCGGTCAAAAATGCTGCTCTGAAGCTAAACTCTTTCCATATAAATCCGAATATTATGGAAGCAGGAAGAGTTGCTATACCAAGCGATAGGTTGTAAAACCCATAAGCCGTACCCAGGTTATCCTCCGGAACGATATCTGCTACCAGAGCCCTTTCTACTCCCTCAGTCAACCCGAAATACAAACCATAGACAATAAATAAAATATAAATAAGATAATGCCTGTCAAAAAATGCAAAACCTGCATAGGTGAGGAAATAAACAAACCAGCCTGATAATATCATTATTTTTCTTCCGACTTTGTCAGACAGATGTCCTCCCAAAACACAAAAGACAGCTTTGGATATATGAAGAATTGCCCATAGAAGCGGGATAGCCGCAATCTGATATCCCAGTTCTACTGCTCTAAGCAGCAGGAAGGCATCAGCCGAATTTCCAAGCGTAAATATTACAAGGATTACAAGATAGAGATTAAACTTCTTACCCAGTTTTTTAAAATCAGAAAATTTTAAAATTCCTTTCTTACCATTTGTACCATTTTTCGAAGCACTATATTTTTTCAATAACTCTGCTTCGTTTTTTACAAGATTATTCTTTCCATATGTGCTTCGAACTCCAAATATCATAAGTAATACTGCGATAACTCCCGGTACTGCCGAAATTAAAAAAATGGTTTTTATTTCAACAGTAAAAAAATAAAGGAGAAGACTGGCAATCATAGAACCCAGAACTGCCCCGGCATGGTCCATGCTCCTCTGAAATCCGAAAGCAAATCCTCTTCGGCTAACCGGCGAGAACTCGGCTATCATAGCATCCCTAGGTGATGTTCTTATGCCCTTGCCCACTCTATCCGAAAATCTTAAAAAAAGAAGAACTCCCCATGATCTAGCAAGTCCAATCAAAGGCCTTGATAAATTTGATAAGGTGTAACCTCCGACTGCAAAAGGTTTTCTTTTTTTTATTTTATCGGAGAAGTAACCTGTGAATAATTTGAGGATGCTGTTTGTACTTTCGGCAATACCTTCCAGTATACCCAGAAATGCCGGCCCTAATCCCAGAACAGATTTTATAAATGAGGGTATCAGAGGATATATCATTTCAGAAGATAGATCGTTGAACAGACTTACTGATCCCAGCATATAAACGTTTCTTAAATAATTATTTTTTTTAGTATTATTTTTTTTGGAACTTGGAGGTTTGAATATTTTTTTTAATTTTTTCATCTGGATGACTGAAATAAAAAAAATTATTTTGGATTGTTAAGTATTAAATCATTTTAATTTTAAATTTTTGAAACTAAAAACATTGGTCCAATTACATAGGTTCTAAAATCGATTTAGTAACCGACTTTAGAACCTAATAATTTTATCCTTATAGATATGAAACTTATCTATTCCTTCTTGCGAAACTCAAGGATAAGAAGAAGCAGACTTATTACAATAACCACAAACATTATTGCGCCGGCGATATAAATATTAAGGCCGCCTACCCAGCCTACAGCTTTATTTAAAATATCGGACCATTCGAAAAAGTTCACGAATTTATTTACAACGGCAGTAATAGAAGCCAGGAGTATGACAAGTAATATTATTATCATTATTACTCGATTAAACTTATTCATATTTCACCTCCCCTCCTGTTATGCTTGAATTATCTAAAATTCTTTATCTATAAGAATTATGGTAATCGTAAATTGAATATAAATATATACAGATTCGAATCCTTATTTCATCATACGCCAAAATTTAAATATTTTTTAGCCAGAGGATGGTTAATTCTTCCCCAAAGAACCGCTCCAATTATAGTGCCGATTGGAAAATAAAACATGGTTATAATCAGCAAAACCCTGGTATAAATAACAGAAAATGGTTTCCTTTGTATAATTCCTATCAGAGGGATTATATATATTGCCATCCAAATACCAAAAACAAGTATCATTACCGGCAGGTATTGAAAAGTATTAACTATTGTTGTATAAAAATCTCCCGTTGCGTATGATGAAAAAGACATTACAGGTAAAAAAACTATTAGATAAAGAGCAATAACCGCAATTACAAACCAATAATATACCTTTATCCCGCCTAACTGCCTTCTTCCTTCCTCTAACTCCTGTTCAGGAGTCATTGTTGTAGCTTCAGTAGATACTTTTAGTTCTTTTATTTGTACTCCACAATGTGGACATACAACAGCATCTTTTTTTATTGGTTTTGCACAACTGGGACAGTATATCTCGTCAGGCTTTTTTTCTTGAACTTTTTCTTCATTCATTTAGTTGCTCCTTTTTAATTTTAATAAATATAATTATTTTTTTTCATAAATTTTATTCCATTCCTTTCATGAAATATTATGATTTAATTATTTTCTATAAATAATACAAAAAAAGCAAATTTTTTAAAAAATTACCGTAAATTAGACACTTTAAACACTTTAATCCTTTATTTTTTTATATTACTATATCTTTTTTCCAAAAAAAATATATAATTGTTACATAAGAATTATATTATATTATTTTTATAAATTTTTCTAATATCATAAGAGATCTGATGAAGCAAGTATCTAAAGATTCCATCCAAAAGAAAATAATCAATAAAAATAAAAAAGATGTTTAGGGTAAAAACTACCAAAGATAAAAATAACCACAATCTTATTGCTTCAGGAACCAACATAGAGGGAAAAATTTATTCACCCTCCTCCATAAAAATAGACGGCTCGGTAACAGGAGAAATCATATCCAGAAAAGGATTGATGATCGGAAAAGAAGGTAAGGTCCGTGCAAGTATTAAAACCAAAAATATGATAATCGAAGGAAGCGTTGTTGGTAACATAATTTCGATAGGTGAAGTCAAAATTACTTCCTCCGGTAAAATGGCTGGCAATATAATTCAAAAAAATATATCCCTCACCGTTGATGATGAGGGATTATTTAAGGGCAATAATATTTTAATAGATGATAGAAAAATATTCAAAATAAGAGATACAGAAAAAATTTCTAATATTAAAATTGTCCCCAAAAAGATACTGCGTTATCAAAAGCATTAACTTTCAAAAATAAATACTGAATCCTGTTTGGAATTCATTACATCAGTTTTATAGAAATACTCAATATTCTCAGTCCATATCAGGTTATAGCTTCATATCATCTATATCGCCCATCTGGAATTCCTTTACTTTTATTTCCTTTAATTCTTTTGGTTCTTCCTTGGTTTTTTTTAAACTAGAAGTTTTGGAAGCTGCTTTCTCTTCTAATTCCTTTTCTTTGGATTTCTTCTTTTCTTTCCCTTCATCTCCGGTGATTCTTGTGACCTTGCCGCTGAATACCCCGCCTTCGCTTATAATGAGTGAATCTGTTTTTATATTGCCATCTACAATTCCTGTATCTGTGATCTCTACCTTGCCGGTACCTTTCAAATTTCCCTCAAACTTCCCAATTATTTTGGCATCAATAGTCGTGACATCCGCACTTACAACTCCTTCTCTCTGGATAACCATCTGGCCATCGACTATTAGCTCACCAACAACTTCACATCCTATTTCTATGGATTGGGAAACATCGAGTTTTCCTTCTATTCTTGCTTTGTTTCCTACTATAGTCAGCAATGTTCTGGACTCTCCCTTGCCAGAAATATCCCGATCATCCGCATCTCTGCCTGAAAAAACCATATTTACCTCCTAAATTAATAGTTAATAAGTTTTTTATATAATGATATTAATCTAAACTGCTTAAAGTCCCTTCAACCTGGGAAAATAATCTCATCATATCATCTGAAGCCTCGGTACCTGGAAATGCAATAAAAACTGGCTCTTTTTTTGATGATATGGATTCCTGATAATGCATAAGGTATCTGATCTTCTGTTTGAATATTCTTAACTTCTGACCATAAGTCTCATGCAGTATTTCAATTACCATTTCCGGAATCTTCTTCCTTTTTTCAAATGCATTTATTACTACTCCGGCTATATTTATAAAGATGTCATATTTCTTTTCCAGGTTTTTAATTATCTTGGTGAGATAATCGATATCAAGAAACGAAAATAATTCGGGTTTTATAACGACAATTACAGTTTTCGCATAGATTAGCGATGTAGTAGAAAGAAGCGAAAAATTAGGTTGTGAATCTATGACTATATAATCATAATCATTTGCATAGATACTGTCTTCCAGAATATCCCTTATTATCATATTTCGGTAAGAAGCTTTATAAATCTTATTATCTGTTAAAGATTTATTTATAAGATAATCTGTAAGATATTCCTCAATAATTGAAATATTATTGGAGGCAGGGAGAAGGTCAATATTATCCTTAATTTTTACGATATAATCCTCGAAATTTATTACTTTCCCTCTTAAATAATCCACTATAAGATTGCAAAGATTGTTTTTAGTATTATTTGATTCTATGTTTAGAGCCTGGACTAAATTAATTTGTGGGTCGAAATCCATGAAAAGAACCTTCTTTTTCTTTTTCTCTGCTAAATACCAGCCGTAGTTATAACATATAGTAGTTTTACCAGTTCCACCTTTAGTGTTAAAGAAAACGATTTTTTTCATTCACTACTCTTGTTAAATCCAGATTATAAAACTAATTAAAAAATAAGCTGTCAGTACTAATCAAAAGTTTATCGAAAACCAATTAGAAAGTTAACTTACATTATAATGATATTTAATTCGAAATAAAAGATTTATATAAAGTTTTTTAACAAAAATATTTACTTTATATATAAAAAAGTTTGAAATAATTAAAACAAAAAAGTTCTCTGTCTCTCAGGGTTCAGAAATAGCTTCCGAAAATTAGCCTTTTAATACTCCAAGAGGTCTAAGTCTTATTGCCTTTTTTGAAATCCCGGCAAAATGAGCCACGTCCACTACCCTGCTTACATCTTTATAAGCCTGAGGAGCTTCTTCTGCAAGACCGGACATACTTCCGGCTATTACAACGATCCCTTTCTTATCAAAGAGCTCTTTTTTGAGTTCACTTCCCTGTATGACTCTCTTTGCCTGCGTCCTGCTCATAAGCCTTCCAGCTCCATGACATGTAGAACCAAAACTCTCACTCATTGCCTTTTCCGTCCCCAGAAGAATAAAAGAATATCTACCCATGTCTCCGGGGATTATGACGGGCTGTCCAATGCTCCGGTATTTATCGGTAACATCTTTATGACCGGGAGGATAAGCCCTGGTAGCACCTTTTCTATGTACACACACTTTAATTGGTTTACCATCGATATTATGCTCCTCGATTTTGGCTATATTATGAGATATATCAAAAATAGTACTCATGCCTAATTTTTCTGAAGATTTGCTAAAAAATCTTTCGAATGCGGATCTTACCCAGTGAGCCAGACAATGTCTATTTACCATAGCATAATTTATTGCGCAGATCATAGCCTGATAATATCTTTTCCCCTCAGGTGAAGATAAAGGCGCACAGGCAAGCTGCCTATCCGGTAATTTTATTCCATATTTTATGGCAGCCTGCTGCATTACTTTTATGTAGTCGCTGCATATCTGGTGGCCAAGTCCCCTGGAACCGGAATGTATCATTATCAAAACCTGGTCCTTTTTAAGACCAAAAGATTCCGCTGCTTCGGCATCATAAATTTCATCTACTGCCTGGATTTCCAAAAAATGATTGCCAGATCCAAGCGTTCCTATCTGACCCATTCCCCTTTCAAGTGCGAAATTGCTTACAAAATCAGCATTGGCACCTTCCATACAGCCTTTTTCTTCTATGAAATCTTTATCCTCTTCCCACCCATAACCATTTTTAATTGCCCAGCCAACACCTTCGGATAGTAATTGCGTAAGCTGGTTTCTGGATAGTTTGATTCTGCCTTTACTTCCTACACCTTTTGGTATATTGAAAGATAGCACACCCATTATATCTTCAAGCCTGTCTTTTATATCGCGGATTTCTAATTCTGTACACATGGTCCTGACACCACAGGATATATCAAAGCCGACACCGCCCGGTGAGATCACTCCTCCTTCCAGATCAAAAGCAGCTACTCCTCCTATAGGAAATCCGTATCCATAATGAATATCCGGCATAGCATAAGAGGCTTTCAGTATTCCGGGAAGAGTCGCAACGTTTATAACCTGTTCTATGGTCTTTTCATTCACCGCATGATCCAATAACTCCTTATCGGCAAAAATTATACCCGGAACCCTCATGCCGTACTTTTTATCTTTTTCAATCTCCCACTTATATTCATTAATTTTTTTAATCTTGAAATCGTTTATAGTAAGTACCTCCTGTTAGATATCAAAGATAACCCTTCCCGTCCAATTATGACCTCTGCCATTTCTTATTATTTCAAGCTTGTGATAGGTCGGTGCTTTTATGGTTACTTTTATTTCATGTTTACGAGGATCTACTTTCTCCCCTAAAATTTGAGCATTCAATACCAGGTTATGATCCTCTCTGTCGATCTTATCCACTTTAAATTCCGAAAATAAAGTATTATCGACTTCATAGTGATAAACCAGTCTTTCCAGCCATAATATAAGCAAATCTTCAAAATTTGTGCTCTTGCCTGTTATTCTAATATTTTTTTTCTCCAGTGGTTTTACGGTTCTAAGATCGCAGATAATGGAAAACATTCCTTTTCCGGCATTTTCAAACAGCTCCTCAGGAGTACCTCCGTAAAATTCTATGCCTACATCCGAAAGATGGTCTATTATTTTGTATTTTTTGACGGCTCTTTTTAAGTTCATTATAATTCACAATATTTCATAATCCATTACATAAAAATATAGACAAATTTTTAATATATTCTCTTTAAAAATTACTACTCTGCAATTCATATTCTACCAATAAATCAAAAAAATTATATTTTCTTTTAAAACATGGGATAAAAGCTTGAAATATTGCCAGATTGTCGGTCAAATCAATTGAAAATATGCATTATTTTGTTTAAAATAAGACAATTATCTTTTATAAAATACTTAAAACTAATGTTAGAAAAATCATTTTTAAAGGAGTCTATATGGATTTAAAAAAAAGTGCTCCCATATCAGTTATCAGTATCCAGGGTCAAAATTGCACAGGCTGCGTTACATCAATACTCTGTTCCGAATATCCCTCCATCAAAAACTTATTGCTTCAGGATATTATTCCCGGTTTTAAACTCGAATTTGTGTTCCATCCAAATATTATGACAGCAAGTGGAAATCTCGCAATCGAGATACTTGAAAACGCCGCAAAGAAAAAGGGCTACGTCCTGATTATCGATGGCGCAATCCCAATTGCCGGTAATGGCATTTATTGTGTTACAGGAGAAAAAGATGGCAGGAAATATACTATACTTGAAGAAACATTAAAACTGTCACCGGATGCAATGTTTGTAATCGCTCTTGGAACCTGTGCTTCGTTTGGTGGAATAGCAGCCGGAAATCCAAACCCTACCGGAGCGCAAAGTGTGGGTGATATCTTTTCTTCTAACAATATTAAGACTCCTTTTATAAATATACCCGGATGTCCACCGCATCCCGACTGGCTGTTCGGCACTATAGAAGAAATACTTACAAAGGGTCTTGAAAATGTACAGCTCGATGATTTTAAAAGACCAAAAACATATTTTGGAAAATTGATCCATGAGAACTGTCCTAACAGAGCATATTTTGACGAAGGCAAATTTGCAAAAAAACTGGGTGACGAGGGTTGCCTTTATGAACTGGGGTGTAAAGGACCAATAACCTATGCTGATTGTCCGAAGAGACTATGGAATGGCAGAACAAACTGGGTCATTGGATGCGGGGCGCCATGTAATAGCTGCACTTCACCCGAATATCCTGATTTTGTGGGAGATTTTTATGAAAGGATCATAGATCTGGAAGTGCCCGCAAACGAAAAAAAAGTAAAAATCGAAGAAAAATAAGTTTAGGAAGGTGAAATTTTGAAAAAAATTGTAATACACCCAATAACAAGAATAGAAGGTCATCTTAAAGTAGAAGCTATGGTGGATGATGGTCAGGTAAAGGATGCAAATATCAGCGGAACTATGTTCAGGGGGATAGAGATCATGCTAAAGGGCCGCGACCCCAGAGATGCGGTAATGATCACTCAGAGAATATGTGGCGTATGTCCGGAACCCCATGCTATTGCCTCTGTTAGCGCCGTAGATGATTATGCCGGTCTTACCGATAAGATACCTGACAATGGGATCCTGATGAGAAACCTTATCCTGGGTACCAGGAGCATTGCAGATCATATCCTGCATTTTTATATTCTAAGCGGACTTGATTATATAGACCCTGCAAGAGTCCTGGAATATGAAGGAAGAAACAAGGATTTAAACATATTGAAGTATTTTCTAGAACAGGGATACTCTAATCCATTTTTGCCCAGAGATGAAATAGATTATAAGTTTGATGCAAAAACAACCAGTATGATAGCCGGTCATTATATCAAAGCTCTGGATATTTACAGGAAGGCCCAGCAGGCAGCCACCATTTTCGGCGGGAAGTGGCCCCATGATTCAGCAATCGTAGCAGGCGGCGTAACTGAAAAATTGACTTCAGACAAAATAACCGAATTTATATGGAGATTGGAAGAAATCCTGGATTTTGCCAACAATTACTATTTGCCTGATGTCATAGCAGTGGCAAAAACATACAGCGAATATCTGGAAATTGGAAAAGGCTGCCAGAACCTGCTTGCCTATGATTCATACAGGTTAAAATCAAACGGAAGCTATGATGATACTCTCCTGAAGGGTGGGCTTGTTAATAATATTGATAAATACAGCGAGATCGATATAAACCAGATAACGGAAGACGTAACTCACAGCTGGTACAAGGACCTCGAACCCTTAAGTCCCGGCAGCGGTAAGACCGAACCAGCATCTGAAAAGGAGGCAGGTTATTCCTGGATCAAATCACCCAGATATAATGGTAAAGTTTACGAGGTTGGTCCTATTGCTGATATCCTTTCGACTTACCTCGGTAAAAAAGATCCTTATATTGTAGATGCAGTCAACAGCGCCTTATCGGAAATAGGAGGAAATCTTTCAAGTATGTATTCAGTAGCAGGAAGACATTTTGGAAGAGCGCTTTCGGCAAAGATTGTAGCTGATCAGTTATTAAAATGGGCAGAGCAGCTCAGAGCCGGAGAACCCACAACAGTCGAATATGAACTTCCTTCCGAGGGAAAGGGAATAGGTCTCTGCTCTGCACCAAGAGGTGCTCTGGGACACTGGTTAAACGTAAAAGACGGAAGGATTTCCAATTATCAGGTAATTACTCCGACTGCCTGGAATGCGTCGCCAAAAGATAAAGATGGACAGCCGGGCCCATATGAACAGGCACTTATTGGACTTAAAATAAAAGAAAGCAGCAGTCCTATAGAGATTTTAAGAGTTATCAGAAGCTTTGATCCCTGTACCGCCTGTGCGGTTCATATAATAACGCCGAAGAGAGATACGATAGCCAAATATAAAATAATCTAACGATTTTAAATGTTTTTTAGGAGGTTCTATGATATTAACCGAATTTAAACCTGTAGAAGAAATACTTATAAAACTAAAAGAAGATAACAAAATATTTATACTTGGATGTGGAGGTTGTGCCGAAGGCGCCAACACAGGTGGAAAAGCAGTTCTTGCCAGCACAAAAGAGAAGCTTGAAAATGAGGGAAAAACGGTTACCGGCGTTATGGAGATAGATTTTTTATGCCAGAAAGCGCTCATCCGCTCCAGAATAAAGCCAGGACTTGCTGAAATCAAAAATGCGGATTCGATACTGATTTTTTCCTGCGGACTTGGTGTCCAGTCGGCATCGGCAGTTCTTGGTAAAGTCTGCCACCCTGCTTTGAATACTATAACCTGGGGCGGAATAACCGGTACCTGGCAGGGAACTGAAAGATGTGCTACCTGCGGCAACTGCATACTGGATTATACAGGCGGAATATGTCCTTATACCGCATGTCCTAAAAAGCTTGAAAATGGAGCATGTGCAGGTCAGAGTAATGGTAAATGTGAAACAGATCGTGAAAGAGATTGCGGCTGGGAACTTATATATAAGAGCCTAAAAAAAATAAACAGACTTGATATATTGAATAAATTCATAGCGCCCAGAGATTATTCAAAAATGTTACCATCTCCTGCTTTAAGAAAAACCAGATTGTGGGCACTGGATGAAGAGGAGGTAGTATAATAATGGAAACTCAAATAGAAAAATCGAATTTCGAAAAAATCCTTGAAGAGGGAAAATTTGCGGTTACCTGTGAAATAGGACCTCCCAA
>Ga0163210_1000259_pt1 | contig 21376 bp, 24 predicted proteins | sample Kivu_220m_FD_113536 | JGI IMG/M metagenome (GOLD analysis project Ga0163210, IMG submission 113536) | Freshwater microbial communities from Lake Kivu, Western Province, Rwanda to study Microbial Dark Matter (Phase II) - Kivu_220m | ecosystem: Environmental > Aquatic > Freshwater > Lake ...
CTCGACTTGACGGCGCGCGTCGTCGAACCCGGCGATACCCGCGCGAATATACTCGCCGACCCCGCGCGCGTCGTCGGGCGCGAGGCCCTGCGCGAGATAGCCGACGGTGGCGTGCATATCGACGACTGCGCGGCCGCGATCGGGCTGTTCCTGCCCGGTGATGATCCGCAGCAGCGTCGTCTTGCCGCAGCCGTTCGGCCCGATCAACCCGACGCGCTCGCCCGCGTTGACGACGAACGAGACATCCTCAAGGATGGTTTGCGCGGCGTAGGATTTTGAGACTTCATAGAGTTGAAGCATGTCTTGTTCCAGCTGCTATTGCTCTGTCACACTGATGCTTTGGGTTGTTCTGAGCCGAGCCCTTCACTTCGTTCAAGATAAACTCCGCGAAGGCGAAGAACACTTGCACCGCACGCAAGTGCAGGTGTCTCGCTCATGGGCTTTGCGAGATGCTTCGTCGCAAAATGCGCTCCTCAGCATGACAATCTAGCATTATGACAGTGACGAAGTGCCAGCCATCAGTCGTCAGTATCCAGATTGGTGGGTTGGCTGACGACTGACGACTGGCGACTGACTACTGACGACTGATCTTTATCCAACCGGCATCACACACGAGTACCCCTTCGGAAACAGCGCGTTGAGCAGCACATCCGCCTCGTCCTTTGCCCAACAATCCGGGTAAAAGGCGCGCAGTTCGCCAAGCGATTTTTCGCCGAAGAGCAATCGCAAGAAAACCATCGGTGGAAACCCGCAATCGCCTCCCTCTTCAACGGTTGGCTGCCAGGGTTCGGCGTTGGCGAGCTTCCCATTTTCGAAGACGAAACGAAAGCCGCGCCGATACTCGCTGATCTTTAGTTCGCCGGTGTATCCCGCCATCACCGAGCGCGCGAGGCGCGCTTGCAGCGCCGGCGCGATGTGCCCAATGAAACGCGGCACATCCGGCACACGGATGTACCAGCCGTAGGCGATGCGCGTGCGCGGGAGCAGGTCGGGGATTGCCTCGTAGACCGGATGCTCGCGGCCCAGCGGAAGATAGATTGCATTCACCGGTTTGTTTTGGTTTTTGCTTTCGGCTTCGCCAAATGCTTTCATCCACCGCAGGACCGCCGGCATCGGCGCGCGCACCGATTCTCCTTCCGCCATCGCGAGTTCGTTGACGACGACCAGATCGCCCCACAGTTCGCGCGATGTTTGCAGATACCCCACCGCGCGGCCGCCGATGGTCTCGATGATTTGCAGCGGTACGCGGAACGCCAGCGCTTCCCGCGAGTCGTCAAGCAAGTATCGCCATAAGGTTTCAGGTCTTGGACACGCGACGAGCGACCGCGCGCAATCGCGGTCGTACAGCGACGCGGCGAACGGAATATCGTCGAATGTCATCGCACGCAGCCGGTACGATTCGCTTTCGCCTTCTTTGAGCGCCGGCACGTTCGACCAGTACGCGATGCGACCCCCGCTGAGATCGAGCGCGTACTCGTACCCGAACTGGCGATAGAACCACGGGATGCCGGTGATGCCTTGCACCAAATGCCCCATTGCCTCGCTCATCGCATGCAGCACTTGAAACTGTGCGCGGATCAGTCCCCGCCGACGATACGCCGGCTCGGTCACGACGACTTCCGGGCGACCGACGCCGAACGGAATGCCCTCATACGTCCATGTCTGCGGGATAAAGATCGTCGAAGAGACAATCTGCCGGGCGCGTGTGTCTTCAACGACGAGCACGTTCGAAGGGCCGACCATCGGATGGGATTCGCGCATATAGTAGCGGACGTACGCGGCGAGCAGTTCGTCAAAGTGGTCGCGTCCAAACACCCGCCCCTTGAATTGGGCGAGCGGTTCCGTGTCCGCCGGCGTCGCCCGGCGCAGCACCAAGCCGTCGCCGAGGTCGCGCGGCAGTTGGTCTTGCACTAGGGTAAATTCCTGCTTCAGTGTTTCGGACTTGACACTCATTGTGATTGTGCTCCTTGAAGGTGAACATAGTCTTGGTCGATGTTTACGCGCTGGAAGCCGACCGATTCGTACAGGCGAATGGCCGCAGCATTGGATGACTTGGCCCAAACGAGCGCCGTCTCTGCGCCGCGCGCCTGCATCCGCCGCAGCCCTTCAAGCAGTACGGCGCGCGTCAGTCCGCGCTGCCGAAATGCGACCCGACAGCCGACCGGTTCGAACTCGCCGATCTTGTTCGCGGCGTCCATCCACGCGAGGGCGTACGATGCGATAACGCCATCCGGCGAGACCGCAACAATGTCGAGATTGCGGTCGTACTCCGGCATTCGCATTAGGTGTGCATAAGCTTCGTCGGTCACGCGCGACGGATGAAATGCCTCGCGGTGCGCCGATGCCCGGTTCGCGGCTTCGCTCTCATCGTTGACCGACCGCACGACAAAGCCATCGAGTAGGGTGGACTGGGCAATCGGACGGCTTGCGTCAAGCGGGCGTAGGAATTGGACAAAGCTATTGGGGTCCTTGACAAAGCCGTGCTGTTCCAAAAACGCAGCCTTCCGGGTGTCAGCCAGTCGCGTACCAGTGCGCAAATCGCGAATGCGTTCGCGCGGTGTGGCTGGATCGTTCACCGTTTCAAGCCAGCGTGTCTCCACCCACGTAAGCATCTCATCTTCGAGACCTTGCCATTGGTCGGCGGGACGTACCTGCCATTCGGTAGACAGGTCATCGTGGAACCACGCGTAACCGGCCAGCGCGCCGTTCTCGTCTTCCCACAACCGAATGTGCTGGCGCGGGTCAACGCGCAAGCAGAGCAGAAAGTAATGCCACGCGAGGTCGCCGACGTGCCAGTAGCCCGCGCAGTGTCCGGCTTCTTTGCGCGCGTCAATCAGAAATGCGCGCATCTTTTGTAGGTCTTGCTCGTTATCGAAAAGGTGTGAGTGAATAGACATGTAACCTCCGCCGAATTACCCTAACCTCTTTCAGTATGGGAGAAAGGGCGCTCCTTGACTAGCCATTCCGTTTCAGTTTGCCGGTCCGCTTGGCATATTGCTCTGCCATGCGGAACAGCCACAGCCCGATGGGAATCGAGATAAAGCCCATGATGATCAGGGGCCACACGTATTCCCACAGCGCCGTGGTCGGCGCGCCGTTCAGCAGCGCCGCGCGCGTGCCTTCCAGCACGTACGTCGCGGGCGAGTACTGCGCGAAGAGTTGCAGCCACGCCGGCAGGACCGACACCGGATAGTAGACGCCGGAGATCAAGAGCAGCAGCGCGATGATCACGTGCGTCATCTGCGAACCCTTCTCCGGGAAGAGGAGCGGCAGAATCGCGACGGCCACTCCGATGCCGATGAACGAGACGCTGCTGACGAGCAAGACCACCGTTCCGCCGACGAGGTTCGCCTTCGTCAGATCGAGTTCGAAGAAGAGCGCAGTGATGGCCAGGATGACCACGGTGTGGAACATGCTGTAAACCACTGCGAACGCGGTGTGCCCGGCGAGGTGCGTCAGCCGCGTGATCGGCGCCATCAGGGTGTACTCAATCGTCCCTTCCCAGCGCTCCATGCCGATGATGTCGGTGAGCCAGTAGAAGATGACCGAAAGGTAACGCCACACGATAGTGCCGATGATGAGGTACAGCACGAGATAGTGGCTGTCGATGGTGCTCGTGCTGAGCGCGCCAACGCCGGGCGCGATGTACGCGACCGAGAGACTGTTGGTGACCGAGTAGAACAGCCACACCACTTCCCACGCCCAGTAGCGTTTCACGATATTGATGTTGCGTTCGACGAAGGCGTACGACGCCTTGACTTCATATGCTAGTGTTGTCATTGTAAACCTCGTGGCATGTGACGGGTGGCGAGTGACGTGGAAAGCCCAGATTTGAAGCGATTCGCCGTCACCTGTGACTTCCCTCGTCACACGTCATTCGTCACTTTCGTCTTTCAGTTTCTTGCCGGTCAACTGCATGAACACGTCTTCCAGCGTCGGTTCGTGCCCGTTGCGCGTCACGAGTTTCTTCAGCCCCGCCGGCGTGTCCAGCGCGACGATGCGTCCATCGTCGACGATGGCGATGCGGTCACACAATGCTTCCGCCTCGCCCATGTCGTGCGTCGTCAGCACGATGGTCGCGTCATGCGTATCACGCAGCTCGCGCACGAGGGTCTGCACTTCGCGCTTGCTGCGCGGATCGAGGCCGGTCGTCGGCTCGTCCAGGAGCAGAAGGATCGGCGCGGTCAGCAGCGCGCGGGCAATGGCGACCTTCTGCTGCATCCCGCGCGACATCTCTTCCATCGGACGATTGATCGCGTCCGCGCGCAGGTCGAGCCGTTTCAGGATTGCCTCGATCTTGGCGCGCGCTTCCGTGCCGCCCAGGCCGTACAGCCGCGCGCCGTACATCAGGTTTTCCAGCGGCGAGAGTTTCTTGAAGAACGCGGCTTCAACCGAGACGCGGTTGATGAGCCGCTGCACGGCGCGCTCGTCGCGGAGGATGTCTAAGCCGAAGACCGTCACGCGCCCGCTGTCGGGCACGAGCAGCGTCGAGATGAGCCGGATAAACGTCGACTTGCCAGAGCCGTTCGGCCCCAGCACGCCGAAAATCTCGCCGCGCCGCACTTGCACCGAAATGTCGTCTACGGCGACGACGGGTTTGCTTGCGCCGTTGCGTTTCATCCAGCGCCAGTTCGACTGATTGAAGCTTTTCGAAACGTGCCGCATATCTAGAGCGATTTCGTTGACGAACATATATTTCCTCCCAACCCTCCCCCGTAGTCGACAGAGGAGGGGACAATGGAAACAGAAATGCCGCGAGTTCAAGGGAACCCACGGCATGTAGTGCGCAGGGCGCAGCTAGGGCGCAGAAACATAAAGCCGTGGGTGCGTAGCGCACCCACGGCATAGGATCACGACTTGACCGGCAATGGGCACACTACGGCAAGGACTCTTCCTTGAAATCGATGATCAGAATGCCGCAGTTCATTAGCCCACTACTCCTTTCGCTAGATTGACCACATTATACCGGTTTTTGGCGGCAAGTCAACTTAAATTTTCATCCAGGGCTGCCCCGCGTTAGCTCCGCGCGACCGTTCATAGCGTGTTTTGGCAGATTCATTGTTCCAGGAACTTTTTCAGAGCAGCAAGCATCATTCCCCAGTTCTCTGCCGAATGAGCACGTTCTTCTTCGGTCGCATTATTGTCTTGAGCCAGCGAGACACGGATTTGATCTCCCTGGCCCGACAACTCCACAGTGACGGTGTGATAGTTCTCCGGTTTGTCCGGGAGTCCTGAAAGTGGGCTGAAATGGCTGTATTGAATTGTTCGTCCCGGCTTGAACTGAAGAATCACGCCCTTGTCCTCGTACGATTTGCCTTGCCACTCACCCTTCCAGACGATCGGACTCCCTTCGTGCCAATCCGTGACAACGTGAGTGCCGAACATGTATTGCTGGATGGCTTGTGGATTCACAAGCGCATCCCACACCTTAGCGCTGGGTGCCTTGATGGGTATGGAAGCCCTCGCGATGAGATTTTTGTCCATATGTTGCTCCTTTCTCGCCTCCGCATTGGCAAACAGCGAGGCATAGAACGTTTGTGCGTATCAGTTTAGCACGAAACGGCAACGGCGTCAATGAGTTTTTTGTTAGAGATGAAAAACCCGCCACCTGTTAACAAGCGACGGGTTTTTGGATTACTGTCTAGAGTCTCGGTCCTGCCTGGATGATTTCCGCGGGTGTTCCTTCTTCAAATTTCTTGAAATTGTCGATGAACCGCGACGCCAGCCCGCGATACCGCTGCATATATGCCTCTTTGCTGGGCCACGAACTCGCGGGGTTCAGCACATCGCTAGGAACGTCAGGGCAGGTCTTGGGGATCTGGAACCCGAAGAGCGGATCGGTCGTGTATTCCGCGTTGAGCAGTTTGCCGCAGAGCGCCGCGTTCAGTATCGCGCGCGTGTGTCGGATGCTGATGCGCTTGCCCACGCCGTATGGTCCGCCGACCCAGCCCGTGTTGACGAGCCAGCAGTGCGCGCCGTAGCGTAGGATCTTTTTTCGCAAGAGGTCAGCGTAGACGTAGGGGTGATGCACCATGAAGGGTCCGCCAAAGCACGTGCTGAACGTGATCTCCGGTTCCTTGCCCAAGCCGACTTCGGTGCCGGCGAGTTTGGAGGTGTAGCCGGAGATGAACTGGTACATCGCCTGTTCCGGGGTCAGCCGCGCGACCGGCGGCATCACGCCGGACGCGTCACAGGTGAGTAGGATGACGTTCTTGGGATGCCCGCCGCGCTTTTCAGGCAGCGCGTTGTCGATGTATTCCAGCGGGTACGATGCGCGCGTGTTCTCGGTGATCGATTCGTCGTCGAGGTCGATCGTCCGCGTCACCGGATCGTAGACGACGTTTTCCAGGATCGTGCCAAAGCGGCGTGTGGTCGCGTAAATCTGCGGCTCGGCGGTCGGCGAGAGTTGAATCACTTTGGCGTAGCAGCCGCCCTCAAAGTTGAACACGCCGTAATCGTTCCAGCCGTGCTCGTCTTCACCGATCAGCCTGCGGGCCGGATCGGCGGAGAGCGTCGTCTTGCCGGTGCCGGACAGGCCGAAGAAGATCGCGACGTCGCCGTCCTTCCCCTGGTTCGCCGAGCAGTGCATCGGCATGACGCCTTGCAGTGGCAGCAGGTAATTCTGAATCGTAAAGATCGATTTCTTGATTTCGCCGGCGTACGCGCTGTTGCCGATAATACACAGGTGTTGGTCGAAATTGAGCGTGATGAACGTGTTCGTGCCCGTCTGGTCGATCTGTGGGATGCCCTTGAACGATGGCACAGCCAGCACGGTGAACTCCGGGATGTGCCGGCGGTACTCTTCGTTCGTCTTAGGCAGGATGAACATGTTGCGCGCAAAGAGGGAGTGCCACGCGAGTTCGGTGATGATGCGAATCGGCATCCGATGTTCCGAATCCGCGCCGACATAGCAGTCCTGCACGAACAGGTCGCGCCCCTGGAGGAATCCCTGGATTCGACCGAATAGCTCGTCGAATTTCTCTGGCGCGAAGGGACGATTGTACTGTCCCCACCACACGTTTTGCTCGGAGGTGGGTTCGCGCACGATGACCTTGTCGTTCACGGAGCGCCCGGTGTGCTGCCCGGTCTTGGCGACGATTGGCCCTTGAAGTGTAATCTTGGCTTCGTTGCGAAAAATGATTTCCTCGTACAGCGCTTCCGTTGGCAAATTCCAGTACGCCTGCCGTAGATTCGTCAACCCGATGTTGTCCAGACCGTAATCACTTTTGAGCGCGCTGGCCTGCGCCTGCGCCGGCGTTTTGATGTCGAGTAGGTTGTTCATGTCATAGCCAGTCCCTAATCATTTTCTTGTCCCCAATGTAGATATCGTTCGGCGAATTTGGATCGAGGGCCCATTTGATGCGCGCGATGCCCTCGGTAACATCTTTCACCGAGCCAGCGTAGCTGAGCCGCAAATGTCCTTCCATCCCAAACTCTTTGCCTGGGACGGTGACGACGAACGCGCGCTTCAATAGCATATCGGACAGAGCCACCGAGTCGTTGGTGTACGCACGAAAATCGGGCAAGCAGTAGAACGTGCCTTCCGGCTTGATGCACTTGACGCCGGTGAATGATTTCAATTCCTGCATGATGACGTCGCGATTATTCTGAATGGACAAGCGCAGGTTCTCGACGATGCTCTGCAAGCCGATCAGCGCGCCTTCTGCGCCGACCTGGAGGAACGGCGATGCGCAAGTGGTGACTTGGCTCTGGACGTTCGTCATCACTTGGACCAGTTTTCGGTTGGCGATCGCCCAACCGATGCGAAAGCCCGTCATGCCGTACAGTTTTGCCACGCCGTTGACGACGATCACCCTGGAGTTCTCGACGTCCTTGTTGGTGAACTGGTAGGCGACGGCGGGTTTATTCCCATCGAAGACGAGTTTGTGGTAGATGTCGTCCATGATGACGTAAATGCCTTTGCGTTCGCAAAAATCGACGATCGTGGCGATGAACTCGTCGCAGAAGACGATCCCGGAGGGATTGTTCGGGCTGTTGACGATGATGGCCTTGGTGGATGAAGTCACGACGCGCTCGATGTCCTCAAAGCGCGGATGAAACGTCCCATCCTCCGGCGTGACGATGACGGGAATGCCATAGCACATCTTGACGATTTCGGGATAACTCACCCAATAGGGCGCGAGGATGATGACTTCATCTTGCGGATTAAGGATCGAATAGAGGATGTTGAAGATCGATTGCTTGGCGCCCGCGGAGACGATGACGTTTTCCGGCGCGACCACCTTGTCGTAGTTCTCTTCGGTGTAGCGGATGATGGCTTTCTTGAGCGAGGGGAGACCGTCGGTCGGCGAGTACTTGATGTCGCCAGTGTTCAGTTTCGCTGCCGCGCTGAGGATCGCGGTCATCGGCGCGCGGTTTTTTGGCTCGCCAATCCCGAGGTGGATCACCGGTACGCCGCGCTCGCGCAACAACCGCGCTTCTTCGTTGAGCCGTATCGTCGGCGATTCGGCGATGGATTGGGCCAGCGTGGAAAGTGACATAGCCAACTCCTGTGGTTAGAGTCAGACCGCGCTGTCTGCAATTTGAACGATTATACACACAATGCAGTTTTTTGCAAAAATGTGTGACCTGAAAACAAAAACGCCCGCGGATTCGCGCGGGCACCAGAAGAGCTTGTGAAGGCCTGAGAATCAAGTTTTTTGCCAGATCGCAGAAGGGCGTTTACGCCCATTGATTTCCCTGCCAGAGGGGCATGCATGCCCTGCTACTGACAGATGAGAACTGACCTGGCACCAGCCGTGGTCTCTAGATCACTCGATCCCGACGAGGATTTCGTCACCCTTTATCTGTACCGGGAACGTCTTGATGGGGAACATCGGCGGCAGCGCCGTGACGGCGCCGGTCTTGAGATCGAAGCGGCCGCCGTGCCGGGGACACTCGATCTCGCCGTCGATAAGCTCGCCGTCGCCCAATGTGCCATTGTCGTGCGTACACAAGTCTTGGGTCGCGAAGAACGTTCCCTCCCAGTTCGCGATCAAGACGCGTTTGCCATTCACCGCGAACGTTTTCATCTGGCCCGGCTTGACATCGCTCACTTTGGCAACGGGTATAAAGTCAGCCACAACGCCTCCCAGTTTACTCCTCGTCCTCTTCATCCGGCCACGTGTGGATGCCATACGCTCCCGCCTTGATGACCTTGAGCGGCAGCAGCGCGCATTTGATGCGGGTGGGCCCTAGCGGAATGCCCAGCATCTCGAGGATGAACTGCTTGTCCAGCTTCTTGATGTCGTCGAGCGATTTGCCGATCAGCGCATCGGTCAGCATCGAGGCAGACGCCTGGCTGATCGCGCAGCCCTTGCCGTTGAATTTGACTTCTTCGACGATGTTGTTCTTCAGCTTGAGGTCAATCCGAATCTTGTCGCCGCAGAGCGGATTCGTGTCCTCGTACGAAATGTCGGCATCGGGAATCTCGCCGTGATTGTGCGGGTGCTGGTAATGATCGAGAATGAGTTCGCGATAAAGGTCATCCATTCTGGGGCTCTTATTTCAGGTAATCTTCGATTTCGTGCAAGAAGGTCGCGAAATCTGCCGGTTCGCAATGCCGATGCTCAGAAGGATCGTCGAAAGGATGTGTGTGCCATCCCATCTTTGCATTGTCTTTTCCATACAACCGCCTTCCTTCTTGTATCCAAGCGAACGCGACCTTTTCAGTTGCAAGATTGTAGAACACGCTGACGAGAGAGCCGTTACTGAGAAACACGCGGACGCTCATGATGTCATCATCGATCTCTTCGACGGCGTACGACTTGACAATGGCAGATGCTTGACAAGCATTTTCCAGGCGACGCAGCAAGTCATCTGTGGTCATTGGAGTAATGCTCGGATATTTTCCAGCCGTGCTTTGCGCGTCTCAAGCGCTTCCCACTTTAGGTAATCGCTTTCCGCCTCAAGTGAGTAATCTTCCGATCGGTCCTCTGTCTCCCAGCGATGTTTGTAGTCACTGAAAGACAAATGATACCGCTCTTCAAAAAGATGGACTTCCGAGGCAATTTGTTCGAGTCGGTGAGCAATCGCGTCTTTGAGGACAATCAGCATCGCCACATCCGGACGAGGTTCGCCTGTCAGTTCCGTCAACAGACGCGCGGTTTCCTTGGGCCATGCTATTGCCATGTGTCTTCTCCTCAGAGATCAACTATCCTCTGAATATCTGCCGCACTTTTGCCAGCGTCTCAACCAGTTTGTCCACTTCTTCTGGCGTGTTGTACACGTAGAAGGACGCGCGCGTCGTCGCGGCCAGCCCATAGTGCTCGTGGAGCGGCATCGCGCAGTGGTGCCCCGCGCGCACACAAATGCCCTCACGGTCGAAAATCTGCGCGACGTCGTGCGGGTGCACTTCCGGCACGGCGAACGCAAGCACGCCGCCGCGTTGGTCGGGATCGAGAGGGCCGACGACTTGGATGCCTTCGAGGTTGCGCATCTTGTCGAGCGCGTAGGCGACGAGGTTGCGCTCGTGTGCGCGCACATTCTCCATTCCCAGCGCGTTCAAATAGTCGATTGCCGCGCCCATGCCGATGCCTTCGCCGACCGCCGGTGTGCCCGCTTCAAACTTCCACGGGAGTTCGTTCCAGGTCGAGTGATCCACAAACACTTCACGGATCATGTCACCGCCGCCCATGAAGGGGTCCATCGCCTCCAGCAGCGCGCGCTTGCCGTACAGGATGCCGATGAATGGTCCCAGCATCTTGTGCCCACTGAAAGCGAGCAAGTCCACGTCGAGCGCCTGCACGTCGACGGGCATGTGCGGCACCGCCTGCGCCGCATCCACGATGCACACCGCACCGACGGCGTGAGCGCGATCGATGATTGGCTTGATGGGCGTGATCGTGCCGGCGACATTGGACATCAGCGTCGCCGCCACGAGCCGGGTTTTCTCGGTGATGAGCGTCTCGATTTGATCGTCGCGCAGCAGCCCATTTGCGTCAACTTCGATGAATTTGAGTGTGGCGTTCTTCTCTTGGGCAAGCAATTGCCAGGGGACGATATTCGAGTGGTGCTCCAGGAGCGTGGTGACGATTTCGTCGCCGGGACGTATGTTCTTGCGTCCCCAGGCGTAGGCGACGAGGTTGATCGCTTCAGTCGCGTTGCGGGTGTAGATGATCTCGCGGTACGATTTGGCGTTGATGAATTTCTGAACCTTCTTGCGCGCGCCTTCGTACTGGGCGGTCGCTTCTTCGGCGAGAGCATAGACGCCGCGGTGGACGTTCGCGTTGTATCGGCGGTAATAGTCGTCCATCGCCTGAATCACCGCTTCGGGCTTTTGCGAGGTCGCTGCGTTGTCGAGATAGACCAGCGGCTTGCCGTTCATCGTCTGTTGGAGAAGCGGAAAGTCCTCGCGGATCGCGGCGACGTTCAGTCCTTTTGTGGCGACTGGATTTATGGCTGACATCAGTGTCCTCTTCAACGTGACGTGTGGCGCGTGACGGGCAAGTTCGCACAGGTCACTCGTCAGGCGTCACTCGCCACTCTTTCACCACCCCATCAACAAGCCGGGGTCTTCCATGTAATTCGGGTCCCAAAGATCGGGCAGCACCGTCATCTTGATCTTCTTCCCGGAGGCTTGCTCCGCCATATCTTTGACCTGCTGGATAAGCCAGCCGCCGTATGGGCAGAACGGTGTCGTCAACATCATCTTGATCTCTGGCTCATCCTGTTCCACATTGATCTCGCGAATCAATCCGAGTTGAACCACATCCAATCCGATTTCGGGGTCTTTCACCTCGCGCAGCTTTTCCTTGACCTGCCCGGCCGGGCTGGCGATGTCGTACTCCGGCATCGGATGAAGCGACGTTATCGTTTGATCGTCCATACTGACCTCTTTCTATTCTATCCGTACCAAACTAATTGCGAACCCCCGTCCATCGCGGACGTGGACGGGGGTTGCATGATTGTTGACAGTGACTCAGGCCGTCTTGCCCGGCGATCCCCACTTGGCTTGGAAATCGGTGGCTGACAATTTGTAGAAATCGGCATTCTTCTGGGTGTACGATTTCCACTCGTCCTTGACATCCGGCTCGGGAAAGATCGCGCTGACCGGACATTCGGGCACGCACGCGCCGCAGTCAATGCAGGTGTCAGGGTCGATGTACAGTTGCTGCACCGGTCCAAAATCGCTTTCGTCTTTCTTGGGGTGAATGCAGTCGACCGGACACACATTCACGCACGCGGTGTCCTTGGTGTTGATGCATGGCTCAGCAATCACATACGCCATTGTTTTGCTCCTTTCAAGGAAATTGGATTGCCTAATCCGTGGCCAACGTATGGGCGAGTACAATCGGCTGAATCAATTTCTGGCCGGTCGCTTTGCGGGTCGGATACTCGCGTGCGCCGCCTTTCAAAGTATCCATGCCAAGTGTCGCACAACGCAGTCGAGATTTTACCACATCTTCACCCATTTGGTCAATTAGCGGCGTGTACGGCATCTCCTCGATTTCTTTGAGCGTTTTGCCCATCACCATCTCGGTGACAAGCGATGCGCCGGCCATGCTGATCGTGCAGCCCTTGCCCTCGAATTTCACGTCGGTCACTCGGTCGTCCTCGTCGACCTTGACGTACATCGTCACGACGTCCCCGCAGCCAGGATTGCCACCGTTTACTAGAATGTCTGGATCATCCAACGCGCCGTTGTTGCGCGGGTGGTTGTAGTGATCGAGGATGAATTCAATATAGTCTTGTCTGTCCATGCTCTATGTATTCAAGTAGACAAGGAACAGGTAAACAGGTCACCGACCCGACATCCTTGTTTACTTGATTTCATGTCTACTTGTTCACTTTTCAATCGGCGCGCCGACGAGATTGCCCCATTCCGTCCAGGAGCCGTCGTAGTTGCGAACCTTCGGATAGCCGAGCAAATACTGTAACACGAACCAGGTGTGGCTGGAACGCTCGCCGATGCGGCAATAGGCGATCACGTCCTTGTCCGGCGCGATGCCCTGCGATTGGTACAGGTCCTTCAACTCGCCTGCCGATTTGAACGTGCCGTCTTCGCGCGCGGCTTTTGCCCACGGGATGTTCCTGGCGCCCGGAATGTGCCCGCCGCGCAGCGCACCTTCCTGCGGATAGCCCGGCATATGCAATAGCTCACCGGTGTATTCCTGGGGCGAGCGCACGTCGACCAACGGGTTGCCGCCGGCCACATGCTTCATCACCTGATCGCGGAACGCGCGAATCTTGGTATCGTCACGTTCTTTCGCGACGTAGTTGGCCATCGGATACCGGGGCGCTTCTTTCGACAGCGGACGATTCTCAGCAATCCACTTTTGCCGTCCGCCATTCATCACCGCGCATTTCTCGTGACCGAAGAGCTTGAACACCCAGAACGCGTAGCAAGCCCACCAGTTGTTCTTGTCGCCGTACAAAATGACGGTCGTGTCGTTGGCGATCCCGCGGCTGGACAGCAGCATTTGAAAACCCTTGCGGTCGATATAGTCGCGGACGACGGTGTTCTGCAGGTCGACGTGCCAATCGATCTTGACCGCGCCGGGCACGTGCCCAACTTCGTAGAGGAGGATGTCTTCGTCGGACTCGACGATGCGGATATTCTTATCGTTCAAGTGCTGTGCGACCCATTCGGTCTCCACCAGCACTTCGGGATGTGCGTACTCTGCCATCTCTTGCTCCTCTATGTCGTCGCCCAGAGCGGAGGGTTTCGCAAATTGCCTGCGAGATGCTTCGCCGCGCCCAGCATGACAAGTAACTCATATTCCGATTTTTGATTTGATCGCCGCCGTCAATTCCTCGCGGACCGATTCCAGCGGAATCTTCTGCATCAGCGGATCGAAGAACCCTTCCGTGATCAATCGTTCCGCTTCCGGGCGCGGAATGCCGCGCGCCATCAAGTAGAACACCTGCTCTTCGTCGATCGGTCCCACCGTCGCGCCGTGCGTGCAGCGTACGTCGTTCGCTTCGATCTCCAGTTCCGGAATGGAATCCGCATGTGCATGCTCGCTGAGCAAAATGTTGCGGTTCGCCTGATACGCATCGGAGCGCTGCGCGTTGGGATTAACGCGGATCAAGCCGCGGAACGCCGAGTAGGCGTTGTCTTTCAGCGCACCCTTGTAGAGCAGGTCGCTCGTCGAGTGGCCGACGATATGATTCTGGAAGGTGTGCTGATCAAAATGCTGCTTGCCGTCGCCGAAAAAGAAACCGAGCAGAGCGGCGTTCGTGCCCGTGCCAAGCATCTTGCAATCGAGGAACGCCTTGGTCGTTTGGCTGCCGAGCGTGCCGGCGAGCCAGGTGAGCGATGAATCATTTTCGAGGAGCGCGGTCTGCGAGGTGAAATGCCAGACGTTGGGCGCATAGTCTTGCAGGTGAAAATACTGCAAGTTCGCGCCGGGCTTGACGATCAGCTCGACCGCGCCGTTGGAAAAGCGTTGCGCTTCGTTTTCTTTCGACGCATAGTTCTCGATCAGTTTGACCGCCGCGCCCTCTTCGACGACGACGAGCGAATGCGTGAACATCGCGGCGTTGGGCGCATCGAAATAGGTCAGCGTTTGCAGCGGCAGGTCGATCACGACGTTGCGCGGGACGTAGAGGAACGTGCCGCCGCTGAAAAACGCGCCGTGCAGCGCGGCGAATTTGAGATCGCCGACCGTATCGCCATAGCCGCCGCCCTCGTGTTTCCCCGTCGTGCCGGTGCGCGGCTTGTCGCTCTTGTAGCGGTTCTCGCTGTACGTCACGGCTTTGGTCATGAAATATCGCTTGACCAGTTCGGGATGCTCGCGGATGGCGGTGTCGATGTCGCAGAAAATCACGCCGCGCTTTTTCAGATCGTCGGCGAGCCGCATATACGCGCCGCTGGAATTGTACTGTGCGAGAATGCCTGCCGCGTTCTGATCCCTGGCGACTTGCTGGAATTTCTCCGGCAGCGCTTTAAGCGCGTCGCGTTTCTGATCGCCCTCAACAAATGGAACGACCGATTCGAGAGTCAAATCCTTCAGCGGAGTGCGCCGCCACAACTCATCGTTCGGCGCGGGCATCGGCGTTTCTTCGTACAAATGCCACGCTTCGAGCCGGCGAGCCAGCACCCATGCCGGTTCTTGCTTGATCTTGGATAACGCCTCGATGGCGTCTTTGGTCAGACCGGTTCCCGTCTTGCTCAATGTTGCTACCTTGTCAGCCACGTACGTTGTTCCTCCCAACATATTATAGAGACGTTGCATCGCAACGTCTCTATATTCTATCCAACCGATCCTTCCATTTGCAGCGAGATCAATCGATTCATCTCGACCGCGAATTCCATCGGCAATTCCTTGACAATCGGCTCGATGAACCCGCTGACGATCATCGTCGCGGCTTCGGCTTCGCTCAAGCCGCGCGACATCAAGTAGAACAGCTGCTCCTCGCCGATTTTCGAGACGCTGGCCTCGTGACCGATCGTCACCTTGTCTTCGTCTACCTCAATGTACGGGTAGGTGTCCGAGCGCGACTGCTCGTCGAGTAGCAGCGCATCGCAGCGCACGTTCGATTTGACGTCCTCCGCGCCGGGATACACTTTCAGCAAGCCGCGGTACGACGTGCGCCCGCCGTCCTTCGAAATCGACTTGGACGAGATCACGGACGAGGTGTACGGCGCGCCGTGCACGACTTTGCCGCCGGCGTCCTGATGCTGTCCCTTGCCGGCAAACGCGACCGAGAGGATCTCGCCGTGCGCGCCCTTGCCCATCATGTAGACGCTGGGGTATTTCATCGTCAGCTTGGAGCCGAGGTTGCAGTCCACCCACTCCATCGTCGCGTCTTCCTGCGCGACCGCGCGCTTGGTCACGAGGTTGTAGACATTCGACGACCAGTTCTGGATCGTCGTGTAGCGCACGCGCGCACCTTTTTGCACGATGATCTCGACGACCGCGCTGTGCAGCGAGTCGCTGGAGTACGTCGGCGCGGTGCAGCCCTCGACGTAGTGAACGTACGATCCTTCGTCCGCGATAATCAACGTGCGCTCGAACTGGCCCATGCTGCGCGCGTTGATGCGGAAGTACGCCTGCAAGGGCATGTCGACGTGGACGCCCGGCGGGACGTAGATGAACGAGCCGCCCGACCAGACCGCGCTGTTGAGCGCGGCGAACTTGTTGTCGGCGGACGGAATCACGGTGCCGAAATATTTCTTGACGATGTCGGGATGCTCCGCCAGCCCCTGGTCCATGCCGAGGAAAATCACGCCCTGCTTCTTGAGCGATTCCTGGATGTTGTGGTAGACGACTTCGGATTCGTACTGCGCGCCGACGCCGGCGAGGAATTTCTTTTCGGCCTCCGGAATGCCGAGCCGGTCGAACGTCTTCTTGATGTCGCTGGGGACTTCGTCCCACGAGCGCTCGGCTCTGTCGGTCGCGCGCAGGAAATAGTAAATGTCGTCAAAGTCGATTTCGTTGAGGTTGCCTCCCCACTGCGGCAGCGGCTTCTTGTAGAACGTCTCGAGCGCGCGCAAGCGGTACTGGCGCATCCAGTCCGGCTCATTCTTCATCCACGAAATCTCTTCGACGATCTCGCGGTTCAGTCCCTTCTTGGCTTTGAATACGTATTTCTCCGGGTCGAAAAACCCGTATTTCTCTTTGTAAACGGAGCTGGATGCTCCTATGTCAAACGTGTTCTGGTTTGAATCTGCCATTCCATTCTCCCAAATGCAATAGTGCGATAGTGCAATAGTGCGATAGTCTACATGCCCAGCCCAACTAACGCACTATCGGACTAGAGAATATTGCACTACTTGACGGCTTCAGGTTCCTTGAGCCAATCGTACCCTTTTTCTTCGAGTTGCAGCGCCAACTCCGGCCCGCCGGACAGCGCGAGTTTGCCGCTGACCATCACGTGCACAAAGTGGGGCTTGATATAGTTCAAAATGCGCTGATAGTGCGTGATGAGCAGGATGCCGACATCCGGACCCGCCACGGCGTTGACGCCTTCAGAAACGATTCGCAGCGCATCGATGTCCAGGCCGGAATCGGTTTCATCCAAGACGGCGAGTTCGGGATTGAGGACCGCCATCTGCAGGATCTCGACGCGTTTCTTTTCGCCGCCGCTAAATCCGTCGTTCAGATAGCGCGTCGCAAACGTCGTGTCGAGTTTCAGCAACTCCATTTTCTGCGTCATCAGCTTGCGGAACTCTGGGATACTGATCGCCTTTGCGCTGCCGTTCGAGCCGGTTTCTTTGCGCCGGGCGTTCAACGCGGTCCGCAGAAAGTTGGCGACGGTAACGCCGGGAATAGCCATGGGATATTGGAATGCGAGGAAGATGCCCCGGCGCGCGCGTTCGTCCGGCTTCCAATCGAGGATGTTCTCGCCTTTGTAGAGGATCTCGCCTTCGGTCACGACGTACTTGGGATTGCCGGCGAGCGTGTTCGCCAGAGTGGATTTGCCAGAGCCGTTCGGCCCCATCACCGCGTGGATCTCGCCTTTGTTGACCGTCAGATCGATTCCCTTGAGAATTTCCTTGCCTTCGACTTGGACGTGCAGGTTTTTGACGACGAGTTCGGCTGCCATTGAGTTTCGGTCGCTCCTTGAAGATTAAAAACTTGCAAGAGATAAACGCCCGTGAAAACGAGCGCACCACTGCTTTCCAACTGAAAGCAACTCCATTTTATGTGCAACCTGTAAATCGAGTATAAGAAAGGCAGGGTGCTAGTAAAGAAAACATTAGAAATGCTAGCACCGATTTTTCCTTCACTTGGGTGACAAAAGCATTCGCATTTCATCCGTCTGGTGGAACCCGATCGATTCGTACAGCGTTCGGGCCGCGTCGCTAGAGTGCAGCACGACGGTGCGAATGCCCTGGTCGCGGCACCAATCGAGCAGGGCGTCCATCAGCCGCCGCGCGAGACCTTGCCGCCGGTAATCGGAGCACGTGTAGACGTTCATGACATAGCCCCGTCGCGGCGATTGATCGCGCGGAGTCGCCGGGTTGTCTTGCAGCCACAGCCCGGCGCCGGCGACGACAGCGCTCGCCGCGTCCGTGAGAAACCAGCCGCGGTACTCGCCGCGCGCGAGACTCCCGGTGAGCCACTCTGCGAATCGCTCATCCATCGCGTCCAGCGCGGCGCGATCGGTGATTCCCATATCCTGAAACATCGCGCGACGATGGGCGACAATCGTCGCGGCATCCGCGGGCGTGGCCAGCCGGATGGAAAACGCGCGGCGGGGGCCATTCATGGTTGAGCCGCCTCGCGGAATGCCTTTTGCAGTCGCCGGGTCACGGGACCGGGCTTGCCGTCGCCGACCAGCCAGTCATCCACCCGAACGACCGGCATGACCTCAGCCGTAGTGCTGAGCGTCATGAGTTCGTCGGCGTGCTGAAGGTCCGGTTCGAGGGTAGGGGACTCTTTGACTGGGATTCCGAGTTCTCGACAGAGATTCAAGACGACGCGTCTCGTTATTCCATCGAGGATATAGTTGCACAGCGGGTGCGTGACCAGCGTGCCGTCGAATACTGCGCAGAAACTGCTATGCGACCCTTCGATAATCGCCCCATCGCGGACGAAGATGGCTTCCTCTGCGCCTTGCTCTGTGGCTTGTTGGCTCGCAAGCACGTTTGCCACCAATGCGACCGACTTGATGTCGCACCGCGCCCACCGGAGATCAGGCGTTAGAATGACCTTGATACCGTTTTCCATTTTCTGAAAAGGTGGCTGCAAAGGCGAGGCGGAGAGATAGACCGTGGGATAGGTTTCGTGGTCAGGGAATGAATGCTTGCGCGGCGCGGCGCCGCGCGTCACCTGCATGTAGACTGTGCCGTCGCTGCTCCGCAGGTCGTTGCGCTCGAGCAGCGTTGCGGCGATGTGCTGAAAACTCGCGACATCGACGCCGGTGATTCTGAGTTCGCGCAGACTGCGTTCCAGCCGCTCCAGGTGCGCGTCGATGTGGAACAGCTTGCCGTTGTAGGAGCGGATGACTTCGTAGACCCCGTCGCCGAACAAAAAACCGCGGTCATCCGGCGAGACTCTTACTTCTTCTTTGGGGAGATAGCGATTGTTGAAGTAGGCGATCATTTTCCCTTTGGCCGTTTCAATCTGATGCTTCCAGCGCTATGATTTCCTCACAATAAGGCGTGTAGGGTCTCAAAGCGTCATAGTTTCTCTTGAACCTCAGACTCGGGTCAATCTTCAACAGAAGAACTTGTACCGGCTTGTGATATACCTTCTTGCAGATTTCTCTTGTATCTAGCCCCAATGTCTGACACGCTTCCAATGTGGGGCAGTAGTTCCACCACCTGGTCACCAGTTGTCTATCTGTTAACTCGACGATTTTCCCATCTTGTGGAATCGACAGCCCCAGATAGCTTTCATAGAATATCTTGTAGCCGTCAATGAGGGGATTTCCTATTTTCTTCAGAGCCTTTACATTTCTATCCCACCACAACAACCTTTTTTCAATCACACATTGTTGTAGACATTCTAGAACATCGTCCAAGCCCACTTTTTCAGCAATTGACAGGATAGTCTGGAACAACTCGGTGGAGTTCTCTCTACTGTTTTCGTATTGGCGTCTCACGAGTTGGTAGTATTTGTTATTCATCTAGGCATGTTCTATCCTTTCCCTACGCGCTCGACAAAGTACCGGTGAAACCGCGTGTCCTGCGTCAACTCCGGATGGAACGAGGTCACCAGCAGATTGCCTTGCCGCGCCGCGACAATCGTGCCGTCGTCTAACTTTGCCAGCACCTCCACGCCCTTGCCGACGCTTTCGAGCAGCGGCGCGCGGATAAAGACCGCGTGGAACGGATGGGGTTGGCCATTTTTGGTTGAATTGAGCGCGGGGATGTCGAGATCTTGCTCAAAGCTGTCCACCTGGCGACCGAACGCGTTGCGCTTGACCTTGACGTCCATCAAGCCCAGCACCGGCTGCTTGCGTCCCACATCTTTGGCGAGGAAGATCATCCCTGCGCAGGTTCCCCAGACCGGCTTGCCGGACGCGCAGAACGCGCGCAGCGGCTCGATCAAGCCGAACTCGGCGGCGAGCTTGCCGAACGTTGTGCTTTCGCCGCCGGGGATGATCAACCCGTCGAGGTCAGCCAGTTGTTCCGGCTTACGCACCTCGACCGCGTCAATACCCATTGATCGCAAGATATGAGCGTGCTCGACGAAATCGCCCTGAAGGGCTAGCACTCCGATCCTCATGTGGTTGACTCAACCCCGAGTTATGGAATACGGAATACGCAACACGCACCACGATCACGTACTGCGTGTTGCGTGTTTCGTTTGTTTTACCACCCGCGTACCGCGAGCAACTCTTTCTCCGGAATCTGCTTCGCGGCGAGGCCGGACATTGGCTCGCCCAAGCCGCGCGAGACTCTGGCGATAATCTCCGGATCGTTGTAGTGCGTCGTGGCTTCGACGATGGCTTTGGCGCGTTTGGCTGGATCGCCGGACTTGAAGATGCCGGAACCGACGAACACGCCGTCCACGCCAAGCTGCATCATCAGCGCGGCGTCCGCCGGCGTCGCAATGCCGCCTGCCGCAAAGTTCACGACCGGCAAGCGACCGAGTTCGGCGGTCTCTTTTACCAATTCGTACGGCGCGCCCATTTCTTTCGCGACGTGCATCAATTCATCCGGGCGCAGATGCTGGATGCGGCGAATCTCGCCCAGTACCGTGCGCGCGTGCCGCACCGCTTCGACGACGTCGCCGGTGCCGGCTTCGCCCTTCGTGCGGATCATCGCCGCGCCCTCGCCGATGCGCCGCAGCGCCTCGCCCAGATTGCGGCAGCCGCAGACAAAGGGCACTTTGAAATTGTGCTTGTCGATGTGGTTTTCTTCGTCCGCTGGCGTCAGCACTTCGCTTTCGTCTATGTAATCCACGCCGAGCGCTTCCAGCACTTGCGCTTCGACGAAGTGTCCGATGCGTGCCTTTGCCATTACTGGGATCGTGACTGCTTCCATGATCTCGACGATCTTGGTCGGGTCGGCCATCCGCGCGACGCCGCCCTCGCGCCGGATGTCGGCGGGCACGCGCTCGAGTGCCATGACCGCACACGCGCCGGCGTCTTCTGCGATCTTGGCCTGCTCGGCGTTCGTCACATCCATAATCACGCCGCCCTTGAGCATCTGGGCAAGCCCCACCTTGACGGCCCAGGTCCCCACTTGTTTCTCCGCCATCTTACACCTCCTCAGTTTGTCAATCAGTCAATCGGTCGATCAGGCAATCGGGGAATGAGGAACACAAGAAAAATCGCGCCGAATGTTCAGTGCATGGTTCAGTGCCTTGCCATCAAATCGCTCACGATATTATGCCAAAAGCAAAACCTTGTCAAGCAAAATCACATAAGAAATGCACTGGCTCGCGCCGTGGCGCGAGCCAGTGATGCGGGCAAGGTTGCAGGGAGGTCCGTTACGGACAACGTCTCTACGTAACCTCCGCGCTTTTCTTCGTGC
>Ga0163210_1000261_pt1 | contig 21336 bp, 21 predicted proteins | sample Kivu_220m_FD_113536 | JGI IMG/M metagenome (GOLD analysis project Ga0163210, IMG submission 113536) | Freshwater microbial communities from Lake Kivu, Western Province, Rwanda to study Microbial Dark Matter (Phase II) - Kivu_220m | ecosystem: Environmental > Aquatic > Freshwater > Lake ...
GCCCGATGGCGCGCGTCGCCGAGCCGTTGCGCGCGATGGGCGCGGCAATCCTGGCCCGCGATGACAACCGCTTGCCGCCGCTGGCGATTCGCGGCGGAGCGCTTCACGGGATCGACTATACTTTGCCGGTTGCCAGTGCCCAGGTCAAATCCGCGATTCTGCTCGCCGGCCTCTTTGCGGATTCGCCGACGACCGTCCGCGAGCCGAGTCTATCGCGCGACCACACGGAACGAATGCTGAGCGCCTATGGCGTCGAAATTCGAAATTCGAAATTCGAAATTCGGCTTGATCCAATCTCCAAATTTAGAATGCCGAATTTGGAAATAAAAATTCCTGCCGATTTTTCCTCTGCCGCTTTTTTCATCGTCGCCGCGCTCCTCGCGCCGGACTCGGAGATTTGCCTCGAACACGTCGGCGTGAATCCCACACGCACGGGTTTGCTCGATGCGCTGGCGCGGATGGGCGCGCCGGTCCAAACCGAAAACCCGCGCGAAGAATCCGGCGAGCCGGTCGCGGATTTGACCGTCCGGACCGCTGAATTGCGCGCCACGCAAGTGCCCGGGGCTGAGGTCCCGCGCATGATCGACGAGTTTCCGATCTTCGCCGTGGCGGCAACGCAGGCGCAAGGGGAAACTCTGGTGCGCGACGCGCAGGAACTGCGGGTGAAAGAGTCGGATCGCATCGCGACGCTGGCGCAAGAGTTGCGGAAGATGGGCGCGCAAATCGAAGAGCGCGCGGATGGTTTCGTGATTGCGGGGCCCACGCCCTTGCACGCCGCGCGCGTCGCCGCGCACAACGATCATCGCTTAGCGATGTCGCTTGCCATCGCTGGACTGCTCGCGCGCGGCGAGACCGTGGTCGAGGGGTGGGAGTGTGTGGCCGACTCGTTTCCGGATTTTGAGTTGGTCATTCGCGCCTTGGCGCGCTAAAGGATGTACGCTGGGCCTATGAAACAGGTCTTTCTCCTCGGCGATCCGCTCGGTCATTCGTTGTCGCCGGCAATGCAGAACGCCGCCTTTCGCGCGGCGGGTTTGGATTGGGAGTACGTGTTGTATGAGACACCGCGCGAGGAACTGCGCGCGGCTGTTGCGCGCTTGCGGGCCGAGGATTGCGCGGGCGCGAATGTCACGATCCCGCACAAAGAAGCTGTCGTCGAATGGTTGGACGATTTGAGCGACGGCGCGCGCCGGATCGGCGCAGTGAACACGATTGTCAAGCGCGGCGACAAGCTGATTGGCGAGAACACGGATCTATATGGCTTTCTGCAGTCACTGCGCGATGCAGATGTTGATCCGCGCGGTGCGCGCGGCGTGATTCTCGGCGCGGGCGGCGCGGCGCATGCGGTGGCATTTGCGCTCGCGGAGGCAGAGGCGTCAAGTCTCGTGATCTTGAATCGAACCGAATCACGCGCCCGCTCGCTCGCCGTTGTGCTGGGCAAACACCATCCACAACTCGAAATCACCGTGAATCGCAACGGGGCGCTCGGCCGCGCGAATCTTATCGTAAACACGACTCCAATTGGCATGCCGCCGCGCGAGGACCAATCCCCCATGCCGGGCACGTTTCCGCGCGGCGCGGTTGTGTTCGATCTAGTTTATCTCCCGGCGCAAACGCGGTTCCTGCGCGATGCGGAACGCGCCGGCGCGCGAACGATTGGCGGTATCGGAATGCTGGTACATCAGGGCGCCGCCGCGTTCGAATTGTGGACCGGGCGAGACGCACCCACGCAAGTGATGGTTGAGGCAACCGAGGCCGCATTGCGCGAGACGGAACACGCAACACGATATCCGTGAGGCGTGTTGCGTGCTGGGCGCAACGTAAATGGAGATTTGATGCTACGATTTCTCACAGCAGGTGAATCGCACGGCCCCGCGCTCATCGGCATCGTCGAAGGATTGCCGGCGGGCTTGTCCGTAGACGCTGAGGCAATCGACCGCGATCTCGCGCGGCGGCAGATTGGCATAGGGCGCTCGGCGCGGATGCGCATCGAGAACGATCGCGTCGAAATCTTGAGCGGTGTCATTCACGGCGAGACGATTGGCGCGCCGGTCGCGTTCAGAATCGAGAACCTCGATTATCCTAACTGGAACGCTTCGCGCAAAACGGTACCGCGGCAGACGATCCCGCGCCCCGGGCACGCCGATCTCGCCGGCGCGGTCAAGTATGGGCTGGACGATATGCGCCTCGTCGCAGAACGCGCGAGCGCGCGAGAAACCGCGATGCGCGTTGCGTGCGGCGCGCTGGCGCGACGGCTGCTCGCGGAATTCGGCATCGTCGTCGGCAGCCACGTCCTCGAAATTGGCGGCGTGCGCGCCGAGATTCCGGACGCGCCCTATTCCGATCTGTTCGCGCGGGCGCAGGCGTCGGATGTCGCCGCCGCAGATGACCCGAGCGCCGAGAAAATCCGGGCGCGAATCGAACAAGTGATGCGTGCCAAAGATACCGCCGGCGGCATCATCGAAATCGTTGCGTTGAATGTGCCGGTCGGCTTAGGGTCGCACGCGCACTGGGATCGCAAACTCGACGGACGCCTCGCGCAAGCGGTCATGAGCATTCCGTCGGTCAAAGGTGTTGAGATTGGCGATGCGTTTGAGAACGCGCGGAAATTGGGAACGCAGGTGCAGGACGAGATCTTTGTGAATGACAAATTACAAATGGCAAATGACAAGTCTCCAAGCTCCAATCTTCAATCTCAATTGACCCGCCACACGAATCGCGCTGGTGGATTGGAAGGTGGGATCACGAATGGGATGCCCGTGGTGATTCGTGCCGCGCTCAAGCCCATTGCGACGACGGCAACCCCGCTGCGTTCGGTCGATCTGGCGACGGGCGAACCCACGTTCGCACAGTACCAGCGTTCCGATTTCTGCCACGTGCCGCGCGCGTGCGTGATCGGCGAAGCGATGGTGGCCTGGGTGCTTGCCGATGCGTTGATGGAAAAACTGGGCGGGGATTCGGTAAGCGAAATGAGACAACGAATAACAAATGACAGATCGTAAAAGGTGACGCGTGTTGCGTGAAATGCAAAAGATCAGCGTGCCGACCCCTGAAGGCACGTACCCGATTCTGGTCGGCGGTGGGCTGCTGGCACAGGTGGGCACGCTCGTAACAACGCTTTGTTCTGGAGCCAAAGTCTGCGCGCTCATCACCAACCCGCGCGTCGGCGGGTTGCACACAGCCCCCGTGGCCGAATCGCTGCGCGCCGCCGGTTTTGAGCCGCGCGTGATCGAGATCCCCGAGGGTGAAACATTCAAAACGCTCGATACCGTGCGCACAATCTACGACCAACTGATTGACGCCCAACTGGATCGGCGCTCGATCATCTTCGCGCTCGGCGGCGGAGTGGTGGGTGACATGGCCGGATTCGCCGCGGCGACGTTTCTGCGCGGCGTGCCATTCGTACAAGTGCCGACGACGCTACTCGCGATGGTAGACGCGAGCATCGGCGGCAAAGTCGCGGTCGATCACCCGCGCGGCAAGAACCTCATCGGCGCGTTCAAACCGCCCCGCGCGGTGATTGTCGACCCGGAGACGCTGACCACGCTGCCTGAGCCGGAACTGCGCGCGGGGATGGCCGAGGTGGTCAAGCACGCGGTGATTGGAGACGTCGAACTGTTTGACCTGCTAGAGCATGGAGATCGGAGATCAGTCATTGGAGATTGGCTCGCGCGCGCGATTCAAGTGAAAGTGGACATTGTCGCACGGGATCCGTACGAACGGGGGGAACGCGCCAAGTTGAACCTGGGACACACGTTCGGACACGCGCTGGAAAAGTTGTCGAATTACGAAATGCGACACGGCGACGCGGTCGCCATTGGCTTGGTGGGCGCGGCGCGTTTGGCGGCGCGGCGAAACGTTTGCGATGCCGCGCTGGCAACGCGCATAGAGAACCTCTTGCGCACCATCGGGCAGCCGACGCGCGTGCCGCGTGAGATGTCGGCCGACGCCATTTTCCGCGCGATGCAGACAGACAAAAAACGCGTCGGCGCGCAACTGCGTTTCATTCTGCCGCGCGCGCTAGGCGACGTGGTCATCGTGGGCGACGTGACACGCGAGGAAGTCGTTTCGGCCGTTGAGGGGCTACTGGGATGAAAATCCTTGCGCGTGATGATTCCGGTTCATTGTAGAAGGGCGTTCCCGCCCGTTCGGTTTGCGGTGCTCAGAGACCGGCGTAAACGCCCTTCCGCTGAAGAGTGGGCGAAGCTTATTCCCCATGTGAAATGCGCGCAACGTGTTGAAGCGTTTGCGCGCTTGCACGATTCTTTGTTTAGTGCTAAACTAACCCCGCAAGTTCGGAAGGAGACAATTTTCACCTCGTGTCAGTTCGTTCACTTTATCTGCGCCGACGCCGGCTGCAAAAGAAATCCACGCGGACGGGGCCTCTCCTCGCGCGGCTCACGTTGGGCAGCCTGGCGGTTATCGTTGGGCTAGTCGCTTCGGCGACCGGCGTAGCCGCCGCCTCGGCCGTCGCCATCTACAATTATTACGCCAAAGACCTCCCCGCCCCCGGCGAAATCGTAACGCAAACCAGCCAGCAATTCAAAACCACGCGCATTTACGACCGCACCGGTCAGGTATTGCTGTACGAGATCATCGATCCGCAGGGCGGCAACCGCACCGTCGTTCCGCTCGACCAAATTCCCCAAGACCTGAAAAACGGGACCGTCGCGCTCGAAGACCGGACTTTCTGGACCAACCCCGGTTTCAATCTGTACAATATCGCGCGCGCGGCTTACAGCACACTGCGCGGCGAGCAAGTCCAGGGCGCGAGCACCATCACACAGCAACTGGTCAAGAATGTCTTGATCCCGCAGTCCGAGCGCACGCTCCGCGATCCGGGCGACATTAGCACCTACAACCGCAAAGCGAAGGAATTGATTCTGGCGAACGAGATCTCCCGCCGCTATGACAAGAAGCAAATCCTGGAATGGTATTTGAATGGCAACTACTATGGCAACTTTGCTTACGGCGTCGAAGCCGCGGCGCAGGCGTACTTTGGCAAGCACGTCCAGGACCTCGACCTCTCGGAATGCGCGACCCTCGCGGCGATCCCGCAATACCCCTTTTTAAACCCGATTGACAATCCGGAGGAAGCGCTCAAGCGCCGCAACATCGTCCTCGACCAGATGTTCCTCCAGGGGTACCTGACTGAAGCGGATACCATCGCCGCGAAGAACACCAAGTTGCGCGTCACGCCCAAGGTGTTTGACATCCGCGCGCCGCATTTTGTTTTTTACATCCGCCGCATGCTCGAAGACCAGTACGGCACGGAGATGGTCTACCGCGGCGGACTCAATGTCATCACGTCGCTGGACTACAACATCCAGCAAGTCGCGGAGCAGTCCACGCGTGATCAAATCGCCAAACTGCAAGCCGACAAGCGCAACGTGAACGATGCCTCCGTCGTCGTCATCAAGCCCAGCACGGGTGAGATACTCGGCATGGTCGGATCGGTCGACTATTTCAACCGCGACATCGACGGGCAGGTCAACGTGGCGATTTCGCCGCGGCAGCCCGGCTCGTCGTTCAAGATTTTCAACTACCTCACCGCGTTCTCGCAAGGTTACACCGCAGCGTCCGTACTGATGGACGTGCGCACCGTGTTCGACGACCCCGGCAACCCGCCGTACGTGCCCGAAAATTACGACCGCAAGTATCACGGTCCCGTACGCCTGCGCGTCGCGCTCGCGTCGAGTTTCAACATCCCCGCGGTCAAGCTCATCCAGGCCGTCGGCCCGAAAAACGTGGTGAATACGGCGCATCGCATGGGCATCAACACGTTGAACCTGGAACGCTACGGGCTGGCGCTCACCCTCGGCGGCGGCGAAACGACGCTGCTCGATATGACCTACGCCAACAGCGTGCTGGCGAACCAGGGTGTGCTGGCCGGCGTGCCGGTCGATCCGCAGCAGAAAAAGCCGGGCTATCGCGAACTCGACCCGGTCGCCATCCTCAAAGTCACCGACGCGAACAACAAAGTGCTGTACGAATACAAGCAGCCGCAGACCCAGCGGATCGTCACGCCGCAACTTTCGTTCTTGATGAGCGATATCCTTTCCGATAACTCCGCGCGCACGCCCGGCTTTGGCTCGAACAGCGTCTTGAGACTGTCGCGCCCCGCCGCGGTCAAGACCGGCACCACCTCGGACTGGCGCGACAACTGGACGATCGGCTATACGCCGGATTACGCGGTCGGCGTGTGGGTGGGCAATGCGGATAATGCGGAGATGGAACACATCAGCGGCGTCAGCGGCGCGGGGCCGATCTGGCACGACGTGATGGAGAAAATCCATCAGACGATTCCAGTTCATCCGTTCGTCGAACCGCCGGGGATGACGCGCGTGGAAGTGTGCGCGACCAGCGGACTGCTGCCGACGCCGTACTGTCCGGAGCGCGTTAAAGAGCTTTTCATTGCCGGCACCGAGCCAAAGACGTATGACAATGTCTGGCAGTCATTCCGCATCAACAAGCTCTCCGGCAAGCTGGCCACCGCCTGTACACCGCCGGACCAGGTCGACGAGAAGGTCTTCCCGATCTATCCGCCCGACGCGGCTGACTGGGTGCGCGAGACCAACGTGCCGCAGCCGCCCACCGAGTACGATTCGTCCAACTCCTGCACGCCGCAAGGTGGCGACGTGGCAATTACCAGCCCGGCCGCGTACTCCAACGTGCGCGGCGTCTTGACGATTGTCGGCAACGCCAGAATCGACGGACTTGCCACGTACCGCCTCGCCTACGGCAAAGGCATCGATCCGACGCAGTGGACGCAGATTGGCGGCGATTACCACAACCGCGTCGACAACAGCACGCTGGCGCAGTGGGACGTGTCAACCCTGGACGGACTGTACACCTTACAGCTCACCGTCATCGACCGAAACGGCGCGCCGCATCAGGCGGCGATTCAGGTGATCGTGGACAACCAGCCGCCGATCGTCAAGATCATTCATCCGAACGACGGCGATATTTACAGCCCGGAGAAAGACGAATGGATCTCGATCGGCGTGGATGCGGTGGACAACACCGCCATGGGCCGCGTCGAGTTCTATCTGGACGGCGCGTACATTGGCGCCAGCACGGTCGCGCCGTTCAACAAAAAGTGGACGATCAAAATGTCGGACACGCTGACCAAGACTCTCGCCGCCGCGGCGGTACCCAATCCGACGAACCCGATCACGCTCACGCGCACGATCACCCATCCCGACGGAACGACTGCCACGGAGCAGCTCGTCGGTCAAGTCGCCAAAGTGACCACGCCGAATCCGGCCGTGACCGCCGTGTTCACCACCGGGATGGTCATCGTCTCGAATACGGTCACGCTCCCCAACACGGCGGGCTTTGTCGAATCACATATGATCAAAGTCATCGCGAACGATGCCGCCGGCAATCAAACCGAGAGCGCGCCGGTGACAATCTTCATCCAACATGATGTAAAGCAAAATAAGTAGTCAGTCGTCAGTCGCCAGAATAAACGATAACAAGAATCCAAGTACTGGGAGCTAGGACTGAGGACTGGTCCGCGTTCGACCCTCGCAGCGACGAGTGCTGTAGGGCAACATACATCTCATCATTCCTGCAGGAGGGAAAAATGTCTCGACGCATGATTGTTTTGTTCGTAGTTGTTTCTGTGGCGGCCGGACTGCTCGCCGCGTGCGGCGGTGGAGCCAGCAGCGGCGGCGGTGGTGCTGCCGCACTCAACGTCACGGTCACCGCGACTGAATTCAAGTACGACCCGGCGACGATCAACGCGACGCCCGGCCAGACGATCAATCTGACGGTCAAGAACACTGGCTCGGTACAGCACTCGCTGATACTTGCCGCTGCAAACGTCAAGATCATCGTCGATCCCGGCAAGTCAGTATCTCAGACGTTCACCGCGCCAGCGGCCGGTACGTACCCGTTCGAATGCGACATCGCCGGTCACAAGGAAGCCGGCATGGTTGGACAGTTGATCGTCAAGTAGGCTTCTGTAGGGGCGGGGTAATCCCGCCCTTACCCTGACGCAAATGTACATTCTCGTCACCAACGATGATGGAGTCGATGCGCCCGGCTTGCTCGCGCTGAAACAGGCGCTGCAAAACCTGGGCGATGTGGTCGTTGTCGCGCCGGAGCGCAATTGGAGCGCGTCCGGGCACACCAAGACGATGCACAAGCCGCTGCGCGTCGAAAAGCGGACCCTGCGCGATGGGTCGCCGGCGTACGCGACCGACGGCGCGCCCACCGATTGCGTCGCGCTGGTCATGCTCGGCTTGCTGCCGGAAAAGCCGGCGCTCGTCGTCGGCGGCATCAACCCCGGCGGCAACCTCGCGCACGATCTTACCTATTCCGGCACAGTCGCCGCCGCGATGGAAGGTGCGATCAACAACATCCCTTCCATCGCCGTCTCCCTCAACGCCGACAATCGGGCGGACATCGATTTCTCGCCGGCGGCTGAGTTTGCGGCCCGGCTCGCGCGACGGATGTTGTCGAATGGCGGCTTGCCCCCAGATACTTTTCTGAATGTCAACGTTCCCGACATTCCAATCGAACAAATCCGCGGCGTGCGCATCACGCGACTTGGAAAGCGCATTTATCGAGACGAACTGGTCGAGCGGCAAGACCCGACCGGTCGGAATTATTATTGGATCGGCGGCGAGCCGCCGAGCGGTGTCACCGAGGAAGAAGGCACTGACGTCTGGGCCGTCGCGCATCAATTCGTTTCAATCACACCCGTGCACATGGATATGACGAGCCATAGCATGATTGCGCACTTGAAAACTTGGGAAGAGGATAACATACCGCGAATTCCTCATCCGTGATATAATATCAGTGAAGATTCGCGCGGCGATTCGACGGCGCATCCCGCAGAGGACGGATGGCGCTGTCGGATGCATTCATGCCCGAGACCACGCACGACGACTCCAGGAGGAAACCCAACGATGGTTCAGACTCTCGACTCTGCGGTCAAGACCCGCGGACCCAAAGCGGAACGGAAAGAAACGCGGCATCCCCAGTGGGCTTTTTTCAAGGGCGAATTCGTGCCCATCGACGATGCCAAAATCAGCATTATGACCCAGGTTGTCAACTATGGCATCGGGGCATTCGGCGGAATTCGCGCCTATTGGAACGAAGACAACCAGCAACTCTACGTCTTCCGTCTCAACGACCACGTCCGCCGCTTTCTCAACTCGTGCAAACTCTTCGACGCCACCCTGCGCTACTCGGCTGAGGATTTAAGGCGCATCATCCCCGAGCTGCTGCGCCGCGAAGAGTACCACGAAGACGCCTATGTCCGCCCGCTCGTCTACAACGCGACCGAGGACATCACCCCGCGCCTGTACGATGTCGAATTTGATTTCACTTGCTTCACCAAACCGCTGGGAAACTACATCGATCTCCAAGTCCGCGCGTGCACGTCTTCCTGGCGGCGGCTGGACGATAACGCCATCCCATCGCGCGGCAAGATTACCGGCGGCTACATCAACTCCGCGTTCTCCAAGACCGAGGCGCACTTGAACGGCTACGACGAAGCGATTGTGCTGAGCCAGGACGGACACATTGCGGAAGGCAGCGCGATGAATTTGTTCATCGTGCGCGAGGGCAAACTCCGGACACCCGCGGTTACCGACAACATTCTGGAAGGCATCACGCGCAACACGGTCATCCATCTCGCCCAGAACGAATTAGGCATTGAAGTCGTCGAGCGTTCGATCGATCGCTCTGAATTGTACATCGCCGATGAGGTGCTCTTCTCTGGCACCGGCGCTCAGGTTGCCGCCGTGGTGGAGATCGACCATCGCCGCATCGGCAGCGGCAAGATGGGCCCGGTCACCCAGAAACTCCAGGAAACCTATTTTGGCATCGTGCGCGGCAAGATCCCAAAGTACGCGGATTGGCTGACGCCAGTTTATTGATGAGTTTATCTCCAATCGACATCCCGCCGCCGCCCGAGCAGCTTGTCCCGCGAACACCTCTACCTGCGCCAGAGGAGAGTGTGTTCGCGCTCTTATGGCGTGACCATGCGCTGCAGATTCTGATCGCGCTGGCGCTCGTCGTCAACCTCGCGCTGTTCGGATATCTCGCCATCCGCTTTGAATCGCTGCCGGACAATCTGCCGCTGCACTTTGACGTATCAGGGCTGCCCGACCGCATCGACGTAAAGAGCGGTATCTTCGGCCTGCCGATCATCGGACTGGTTGTTTTCATTTTGAATACCGGACTGGGTACGATCACTCACCGCCTCCAACGCGCTGCCACCCTGCTCTTGGCTGTGAGCGCGCTGTTGGTGCAAATCCTGTTGTGGTTTGCCGCGATCAATATCATCGGCGGTCTCGTCTAGGAACCCCCCTTGACCGTCCCTAGTCTACTCCTCGGCCTGCTCCTCAGCACAATCATCGCCGCGCTGGCTTACTGGCGCGGCTCGCTGTCGTCGAGCGGCGCCGGCGGGGCGATCCTCGTCGGCACGCTGATCTTCGCGATAGGCGGCTTGAGCTGGGGATTGCTGCTGATCGCGTTTTTTGTTACCTCCTCCGCCCTGTCGCATTATCAGGCGCGCGCGAAAGAGCCGCTCGCCGAGAAATTCCAAAAGGGACATCGGCGTGACAGTGGGCAGGTGCTGGCGAACGCGGCTGGGGTGCGCTGCTGGCGCTCGGGTTTGGGTTCTATCCGCACCCAATCTTTTTCGTCGCCTTTGTCGGCGCGATGGCGACGGTGAATGCGGACACCTGGGCGACTGAACTCGGCGTGCTGAGCAAAACCGCCCCACGATTGATTACAAGTGGACGGGTCGTCGCGGTCGGCAGCAGCGGCGGCGTGACGCCGCACGGCACATGCGTGGCGTTTGGCGGCGCGCTCCTGATCGGCATCCTGGCATCTCTCCTCTGGTTGATTGCACCCGAGCCGCTCTTCGCCCGAGTAAGTTCACGAGACCTGCTAGCTCTCCCCATTCTTTCTGCCTTCGCCGGTCTCCTCGGCTCGCTCTTCGACTCAGTCCTCGGCGCAACGGTGCAAGCGATCTACTTTTGCGATTTCGACCAGAAGGAAACCGAATCCGCGCTGCATCGCTGCGGACGCGCGACGCGGCTCGTTCGCGGCTGGCGCTGGCTGGACAACGACGGAGTGAATTTCCTGGCGAGCGTAGCGGGAAGCGGAATTGCGGGGCTGGGATATTGGGTGCTGCGGTGATTGGCCGGCGGGGTGCTTTTGACATTGAGAGAGAGACAAGGTAGAATTGGAATGCTATGCTCTACGTCGTCTCCACTCCCATCGGCGACCGGGAGGACATTGCATTACGCGCGCTGCGCATCCTGCGCGAGGCGAGGGCGGTAATCTGTGAAGAACGTCGCGAAGGCACGCGGCTGCTGCGCGCCTACCAGATCGAGAACGAAATCGTCGACCTGAACGAACACACCGAAGGCGAGCGAATCCCCGAACTGATCACGCGCTTGAAACAGGGAGAAACGCTCGCATTAATATCCGATCACGGCACGCCACTTCTCGCCGATCCCGGCGCGCGGCTGACCGAGCACGCGATCGCGGAGGACATCCCGGTCCGCGCCGTGCCAGGCGCGTCGAGCCTGCTGGCAGCGCTCGTCGTCAGCGGTCTGCCGATGGGACGCTTTCGCTTCGTCGGGATGCTGCCGGCGAAGAAAGAAATGCGACGTGCGGCGCTGGCGCGATTGAGAGAAGAGCGCGATACTTGGGTCGTGCTCGACACGCCCTACCGTCTGACCGCGCTGCTGGAAGACCTGTGCGATGCGGTTGGCACGGACCGCCGGATCGTCGTCGCGTGCGAATTGACGATGCCGGCCGAAAAGATCGTGCGCGGCACCGCTGGCCACGTGGTCGAGCACTTTCGGAAGAATCGATTCAAAGGCGAATTCGTGATCGTCGTCGCAGGAAGGGGACACCAATGAAAGCTGTCATCCTACTCGCCGGACTCGGCACGCGTCTACGTCCGCACACGTACTCGAAACCCAAACCACTCGTCCAGGTCGCCGGCAAGCCCGTCCTCGGACACGTTATGGATGGTCTCGACGGACTGCCGATCGAAGAGACTATTTTCGTCGTGGGATATCTCGGCGAGCAAATCGAAAAGTACATTGCCGAACACTACCCCCGGATGCGCGCCCGCTACGTCGAACAGAACGAGATGAAGGGTCAGGCGCACGCGATCCGGCTGGCGAAAGATTACATCGATCAAGAGGTCCTGATTATCTTCGGCGACACGATTTGGGAAACAGATTTCGCGCGGCTGGGTCGGGTCAAGGGCGATGGATTGATTTACACCAAAGAAGTTCCCGACCCACGCCGGTTCGGCGTCGCGCTGTTGAAAGATGGCTTGGTGACGAAATTTGTCGAGAAACCAGAGACGCGGGTATCAAACCTGGCCGTCGTCGGCGTATACTATTTCCGCAACTGGCAGGGGCTGATGAAAGCGATCGACGCCGTGATCGACCGCAATATTCAGACCCAGGGCGAGTACTTTTTGGCGGACGCCATGCAGCTGATGCTCGATGACGGCGCGCGGCTGGAAGCGGAAACGATTCCGGTCTGGGAAGATTGCGGCACCGTTCCCGCCATCCTGAAAACGAATCGCTACTTGTTGACCAAGCACGGCAGTCACGCCAGAGACCTTCCTGGCTCGGTCATTCTTCCGCCGGTGTACATCAGCGACAGCGCGCACATCACCAATTCGATCATCGGGCCCAATGTTTCGATTTCGGAAGACGCGCTCGTCGAAAATTCCATTGTGCGCGACACCATCATCAGCGAAGGCGCACACATCGAAAACACGGTGCTTGAGGAGTCGCTGATCGGCAAGGATGCGCTGGTGCGCGGCACGTTCCAGCGTCTGAATGTCGGCGATTCCTCGGAGATTGATACGGTCGGAAGCGCCAATGGCCGTTAAGCGGGTCGCGGTCGAGTGCTACGCTGGGCACGCGTACCCTACCGAGCCGCGCGCGTTCACGTTTCGCGGCGCGCGGCGAATAGTCGAGCGCGTGGAGCGCATGTGGCGGACGCCGGGCGCACTCTGGTTTCGGGTCCTGACCGCCCAGAATGAGCTGTTCACCCTCGCGTACTACGAAGACGAGTACGCGTGGGTTATTTTATCAACCGATTTGGCTTAGGAGGATCAACGATGATCATCGGAGTCCCAAAAGAAATCAAGGACAAGGAAAACCGCGTGGCATTGACGCCGGGCGGCGCTCATTTGCTCGTCCAAACCGGGCATCGCGTCCTGATCGAACGCGGCGCCGGCGCGGGCAGCGGCTTTACCGACGAGGAGTACATGCAGAACGGCGCCGAGATCGTCGCCACGCACGAAGAGACGTGGAACGGCGCCGAGATGGTTTTGAAAGTCAAGGAACCGCTTGTCTCCGAATACCCCTTGCTTCGCAAGGGTTTGCTGCTCTTCACTTACCTCCACCTTGCGGCGGAAGAGAAATTGACGCGCGAGCTGATGGAAAAACAAGTCACGTCGATCGCGTATGAGACGGTCGAGCTGTCAGATGGCTCGCTACCGCTCCTCACGCCGATGAGTGAGGTCGCCGGCAAGATGGCGGTGCAAATCGCCGCGCACTATCTCGAAAGGACCAACGGCGGGCGCGGCAAACTGCTCGGCGGCGTGCCGGGCGTACGGCCCGCGGATGTCGTCATCGTCGGCGGCGGCACGGTAGGTACGGCGGCGGCGCGCGTCGCGCTCGGGATGGGCGCAGATGTCACGATCATCGACATGGACCTGGATCGTCTGCGCTACCTCAGCGAAATCTTGCACGGCGCGCTGACGACCCTCGCCTCGAATCCGTACAATATCGCCGAGGCGGTCAAATTCGCGGATGCCGTCATCGGCGCGGTGCTGATCAAGGGCGCCAAAGCGCCAAAGCTGGTCACCGCCGCGATGGTGAAATCGATGACGCCCGGGAGCGTCATCGTCGACGTGGCCATCGACCAGGGCGGCTCGGTCGAAACGATCCATCCGACGACGCACAGCAATCCGACGTATGTGGTCGAGGGAGTGATCCACTATGGCGTCACGAACATGCCGGGCGCGGTGCCGCGCACATCCACCTACGCCTTGTCCAACGCGACACTGCCGTACGCGCACAAACTCGCCGATTGGGGATTCGCGCGCGCGGTCAAGAGCGACGCGGCGCTGGCACGCGGCGTGAATGTCTACCAAGGCCAAGTGACCTATGCCGCAGTCGCCGAGGCATTCGGAATCAAATATGCTGCGTTGAGCGAACTATTGTGAGTGAGTAGATGGAAGTCGGAGGCTAGAAGTTGGATTAGGCCTTCCTCCAACTTCCAAAATCCAACCTCTAACCTCCAGGTAGCGATGAAAAACGCACTTTCCCAACGAGTCCAATCCGTACCGCCTTCCGGCATCCGCCGCTTTTTCGATATTGCGGCGACGATGACAGATGTTATCTCGCTGAGCATTGGCGAACCGGACTTTGTGACGCCCGACCGGGTACGCCGCGCCGGCATTGAGTCCATCGAGCGCGGCGAAACGAAATACACCTCGAACTCAGGCACAGTCGAATTGCGTCGCGCGCTCTCCGATCATCTGGCCGCGCAGTACCGCGTCCGGTACGATTTTGAGGCGGAACTGCTGATTACCGTCGGCGTCTCGGAAGCGCTGACCTGCGCGATGCTCGCCACGATCGACGCCGGCGACGAGGTGATCGTGCCCGAGCCATGCTTTGTCGCGTACAAGCCGAACGTCATCTTCGCGGGCGGCACACCGGTCGTCGTCGAGACGCGCGTCGAAGATGGCTTTCAGGTGACTGGCGAAGCCATCGAACGCGCGGTCACGCCGCGCACCAAAGGCATCCTCATCGGTTATCCCAACAATCCAACTGGCGCGGTCATGACGCGCGAACGACTGATCGAGGTTGCGCGCGTCGCGGCGAAGCACCACCTGCTCGTCTTCTCCGACGAGATCTACGACCGGCTGGTCTACGGCATCGATCACGTCTATTTCTCGTCGCTGCCCGGAATGCGCGAGCGCACGATTTTGCTCGGCGGCTTTTCGAAGGATTACGCGATGACCGGCTGGCGCGTCGGCTACGTGGCCGCCAACCCGGACATTCTCGACGCGATCCGCAAGGTACATCAGTACATCATCATGTCCGCGTCGACGATGGGGCAGGTCGCCGCGCTCGAAGGGCTGCTGCACGCGGAAGCCGATGTGCGGGAGATGGTGGCGCAGTACGACCAGCGGCGGCAGGTGGTCGTCGCGGGCTTGAATCAAATCGGGTTGCCAACCTTCGAGCCGCGCGGCGCGTTCTATGCGTTTCCGGACGTCCGGCCAACCGGTTTCACGTCCGACCAGTTCTGTGAAAGGTTGCTGACCGAGGAACAGGTCGCGGTCATCCCCGGCTCCGCGTTCGGCGCGTGCGGCGAGGGATTCGTGCGCGTGTGCTACGCCGCGAGCATGGCGAACATCGAGGAGGCGCTGACGCGGATGGAGCGGTTTGTCAAGCGGCAGAAGTGAACCCATCTCCAACGCACTGCGCATCATTGCAACCATGCAATCCACAACTCCACATCCCATCGTTGAATCCGCCCACCCCGCAAAAATACCCAGCACGATCGCGTATTACTACGCGTTCGTCGTCCTTGGATCGATCACCGGCATTTTCGGCCCCACGCTCATTGCTCTGGCTTCCCACACGCAGACCAATCTGAGCGAGATCAGCATCATCTTCGCCGTGCGGTCTTTCGGGTACCTCGGCGGTTCGCTGCTTTCGGGCCGGTTATTTGATCGAGTCAAGGGGCATCCACTGCTGGTCAGCGTCCTTTTTGTCTCCGCAGTCGCCTTCGCATTGATTCCACTGGTACCCGTACTCTGGCTGCTTACCGCGCTCGTGCTCCTCCTCGGCATTGCCGAAAGCGGAATCGACGTCGGTACCAACAGTCTGCTGATGTGGATGCACGGCGAGCGCGCAAGCCCATTTTTGAACGGATTGCACTTTTTCTTTGGCTTCGGCGCGCTCCTTTCGCCGATTGTCGTCGCTCAAGTGGTGCTCTCCACCGGCGACATTACCTGGGCGTATTGGCTGCTGGCGATCATCATCCTGCCTGCGGCTTTGTGGCTCGTTCGACTGCCCAGCCCGCAGCCCCGCATGGATTCGCACGAAGAGGTCGCCCTACCAGCGAGTACGCTGCCCGTAATATTCATTGCCTTGTTCTTCTTTCTCTACGTCGGCGCGGAAGTTGGCTACGGCAATTGGATTTTCACCTACGCCACCCGACTTGGACTGAGCGATGCGACCGATGCCGCGCTGCTGACTTCGGCATTCTGGGGTGCGTTCACCCTGGGGCGATTGTTGGGCGTGCCGCTGTCGGCGCGATTTCAGCCGGCGGCGATTCTCTTCGTCGATTTGCTCGGTTCGGCCGCCAGCATTGTCGGCATCTTGCTGTTCTTCCAATCAAGCCGCGCGCTCTGGCTGGGAACGCTTGGCACCGGTTTGTTCATGGCCTCGATTTTTCCATCGATGCTCGCGCTGGCCGGCCAAAAGATGACGCTCACCGGCAAAATCACCGGCTTGTTCTTCGTTGGGGCAGGTGGAGGAGGAATGTTTCTACCCTGGCTCATCGGTCAGCTCTTTGAGCCGAGGGGCGCAGTCATCACAATGCTGCTCGTGCTCACGAGTCTCATCGTCGGACTCGCCGTACTCGCGGGGGTCCTTCGCACCAAGAGCCGAAGTATAAGCGCAGCCAGGCAATGATTCTCCCCGGCGGCAAGAACGACGAATGCGAGTCCGCCGTTAGAAATGGCGTTTCACTTTCTGCAAGTGGATAAAGGCGAGCAAGTCGGCACACGCGGCAATCTCGATCCTCAGCCGAGTAACCGTCGAGAAGAACATGCTTTGCCAAATCAGACAGGGTGTGCTAAAGTTGGGGCGTGGGTTCTACTATCAGAGGAATCGAGCGGGTGTTCGATAAAGACGACCTGTCACGGCCGGAAGATCAAAGGCTAGCGACCCTTCTTCGAGTCGCCGCGCTTTTGCTAGCCGAGCACAGTTTGGACACCGGTCTATCAAAACTGCTGTCACTTCTTGTCGAGAAGGAAGCGGCTGACGCAGGTATTCTGCTGCTGTACAACCCTTCTGACGAACGGCTCGCCCTAGGCGTTGCACAGGGCTACGATTTGAATCTCCTGAACCAACTTCGTTTGATCCCCGGTGAAGGAATAGAAGGCACGGTGCTTCACACTGGCGAGGCAACGCAACTTGCTACGCCTGTGGCTATTGCCGAAGCAAGAACCAGTATGACTTCCAACAACCGCAATCTTCTCGATAGGGCCAGACTCGGAACGGCGCAACCGCAGAGCGCCATCTGCGTGCCTCTGATCGCAGAGCAAACGAATTGGGGTGTCTTGCTGCTGGAGAATCGTCAACGTCCCCACGCTTTCGTCCCTGAGGACCTGACCTTCTTACGAAACGTGGCTGACCTCGTCGCCCTGTTCATCAAGAATGCCCACCTGAGAGAAGCGCCACCGACAGCTCAGCCCGTTGGCGACGCGAATCACCTCAAGTCAGAATTGATCTCCAGTCTAGCCCATGAAATGCGTACCCCTTTGACTACGATCAAGGGCTATTCTTCGGCCCTGCTGATGGAGGAAGCGAGCTTCAGCCCCGAGACCTGTCGGGAATTCCTACAAATGATCGGTGAGGAGTGCAATGTCCTGGAGAACCTCGTCCATGACTTGCTGGAATCATCCATCATTGAAGCCGGCTATCTGAAACTTGAATTCCGGCCGGCGGCACTGCCTCGTCTGGCTCAAAGCGTGACCGACGAGATTACGCATCGCTGCCCGCTCCATCGGTTCGTGGTTGATTTCCCGACTGATTTCCCCGTCATAGATTCTGACCCCGACCGGATCGCACAAGTTTTGCGCAATCTTTTGGACAACGCAGTCAAATACTCGCCGGATGGCGGACTGATCGTCGTACGGGGCGAGGTACGCCCTAATGAAGTCACTATCAGCGTGGCTGATCCGGGGATCGGTATCGCTCCTGAACACCTGAATCGACTGTTTGAAAAGTTCTTCCGCGTCCAGTCAGGTTGGGGCCAGCATATCGTCGGATCAGGATTGGGGCTGCCGATTGCCCGCTCCATCGTGGAGGGCCACGGCGGCCGTATCTGGGCCGAGAGTCAGGTGGGGCAGGGCAGCACGTTTTACTTCACGCTTCCACTGCGCAACTCAAGCTCAGGATCGGCGGAGTGGAAGGAGTCATAGAATGGCCGACAAGATCTTGGTCGTGGACGACGAGCCGCGCGTGGTGCGGCTGGTCAGCGAAATATTGAAAGCAGTGGGATACCAGCTAATGGTCGCGACCAGCGGAGAGCCGGCTATCGAGATGGCTGCTTTGGAGCAGCCCGCGCTGATCTTGCTGGATATCATGCTCCCTCGCGGCCCGGATGGGTACGAGGTATGCCGCCGCATTCGAGAATTCTCCGACGTACCTATCGTCATGCTGACCGCCAAAGCCCGCGAGCCTGACATGCTGCGCGGCTTTGACGTTGGCGCCGACGATTACCTGACCAAGCCGTTCAGCGCGAAGGAACTCGTGGCACGCGTCAAGGCAGTCTTGCGGCGAGCACAGCGGCCAGAGGAAACAGTCACCACGACGTTGGTCTGCGGTGAACTGGAGATCAATTTCGCCCAACGCTCGGTCAAGGTGCGCGGCAATAGGGTTTCCTTGACTCACACCGAGTACGCGCTGCTGCGCGAACTGGCACTCAACGCCAACCGCGTCATGCTGCATCACGACTTGCTGACGGCGGTGTGGGGACCAGAGTATCGGGATGACATCGACTATCTGCGCGCGTATGTCCGCTACCTGCGACGCAAGCTAGAAGTCGATCCCGCGAATCCTCGCTACATCCTCACTTCCCCGGGCGCCGGCTATGAACTAGCATGTCCCGAAAGAGAGGAAACAACAGGGTTCGAATGAATCATCGTCCGTCTGAAAGAGAACAAAAACGGCAGCCTCGCCTGATGCGAAGCTGCCGTTTTTTTATGCGTTTTTCATCATCCACCGCGAGATTTCTATGAAGCTTTCACACATCTCCTGTTATAATATCGATGGCTGCAAGGACATAGTGACCGAGTCTGACATCTTCCATGTCTTGGTCGAATTGTGCAAGTCGGATGAGCGATCCATGCGAATCAGGCGCGCAGAGGGTGAACTCAAAACAGCGCAAGCCATGTCAGGGATGTTGAACAAATGACAGATGTAGGCAGTTCGGCAAAAACTCTCTTGGCCGAAACGCTGGATTTCTGTGGACGGCAGATGGGAATCGATGATCGCGAGACTATCGCAGATCACCTGCGGCAGGGCAACAGCAGCGCGTGCAATATCTTCTTCTCTCGTCTAGGCAAACTCGTCGCTGAGTACCTTGGCACTCTGGACGAAGACGTCAGAGCCGTCTACCTTTGTGACTTGCTCACGACTAAAGATGTTCGCTTTGGCGAGACGAGGCAAGTCTCACCCGTTCGTCTGATTGTCTGGACTCGGCGCAAGACCGCTGCGCTCAACTCTCTAGTGGCAGCCATAGATCGCGCGCTGGTTCAGGGCTATGCCGACCTCATTCGTACACATCAACTGACACACCTGCTAGACGCGCAGATGATGGACGATTCCGAGGTAAAGAGTGGCAGCGGCTATGGTGGGTTCCTTTTCTCACTCAATCTTACACCGACTCAGATCTGGAAGCGTGAAGGAAGAGACGCTCACGGACTGGACCAGGTCGCCCCGACCCATCAGCTCTCCGCTCCAACGGAAGAGTAGACAACACTTGGCGCCATCGATGGCGTTTCGCGGGTCGCCCGAATGGAGGAAGCCATGCCCAACAAGAAAAGTTCGGCAACAAAATCAGAACGACCTGTCGCATCTTCGATCGAATGCGGCGCAGCTCCTGCAGTGATTTCGGCGCGGCGGGAGCTTGAAGAAGAACGGCTGAGTTTGATAGAAAGAATCCAGCGGCAAGAATCGCAACTCGCCCAGGAGCCACTGGTGACAGGGAATGACGTGGGAGACAGTGCCATCAGGACGGCCAAGCAGGAGAAGACACTGGCAATGCTTCGCTTTTGGAAAGCCCACCTAGATGAGGTCGAACGCGCCATCAATCGCATGGGGAAAGGTAGATACGGATTCTGCGAACGCTGCGGATGTCCCATCCCCGAGGAGCGGTTGCGCGCTTTTCCAACTGCGGCACTGTGCATTGGTTGCGCCCGATTGCAGACGCAGAGCACCTAATCTTGCGGCATGAAAACCCGCGATTCCATGCCCGAGAGGAGAAATCATGTCGAAAAGACAACCCCAAGCCGTTGCGATGCCTGACATGACAGGGCGTCGTATCCAGATTCAGGTGCACGACGATGGTTTGAGTGAGTATGTTGAGATTCGTAACCGCAGCCAGATCGGACAGCCGCTTACCGGCTGGGTATTGGCAAGCTTGATGTGCAACCAATTCTACCATTTGCCCTCGATCACCTTGAACGCCGGTTCAACCATTCGTGTCCACAGCGGTCCTGATGCGATCGAGGAGCATCCCAATGACTGGCTCTGGACGACGGACAACGTCTGGCGCAATAACTGTCATGTCGCCATCCTCTTTGATAGCGAGGGTCAAGAGGTCGCTCGCCATGTACACCGATCTGCTCACCGGCCAAGGCTTTCGTTGCACAAGCCCAAAGTCCTAATCAATGAGAATGGCCAACTTGTGATCGCCAATCGGACGCAGGCAATTGGTGATACCCCGCGCCGCTGGCCGTGGGCGCGGGTATAACAAGAGTGATCGTTTGCGCGTGTCGGAAAAGAGGAGGAAATGCTTCGGCCTGAACCGCTGGATATTGTCATCATCTTGCTAGTCGCCATATTGCTTTTCGGAGCCAATCGACTCCCGGAGAGTGCCCGCGCGATGGGCACAGCGTTACGGGAGTTCAAGGATGCCCTGGCCGGCAAAGAAACTGAATCCGATGCTGCCAATGCAAAAAAGGAGGTGCAGCACGAATTGCCAAAAAGCTCCGAAGTCAACCAGGACGACCTGCCAAGAACCCAGTGCAAAGTGTGTAGTAAACCGGTACGGGCCGGCATGAAATTCTGTCCCGAGTGCGGTTCACCCCAATAGATGCCAGAGCACTTTCTACAACATTCATCCAATATTGGAGTTCGTGCCTGCAACTGATCACGGTTGCAACAGAAGACTGGCATTCAAAGAAGAACGGCGGATGCGAGTCCGCCGTTCTCTTTCTGTGTCGATCGATGTTAAACGGTGTCCAAGCACTCACGCCCAGCCGCGCAGCCGCATCGCCTCCGCGACGCGATTGACCGCGACGAGGTA
>Ga0163210_1000264_pt1 | contig 21284 bp, 16 predicted proteins | sample Kivu_220m_FD_113536 | JGI IMG/M metagenome (GOLD analysis project Ga0163210, IMG submission 113536) | Freshwater microbial communities from Lake Kivu, Western Province, Rwanda to study Microbial Dark Matter (Phase II) - Kivu_220m | ecosystem: Environmental > Aquatic > Freshwater > Lake ...
CAATACCCACCTTAACCGTTCCTCCTTGATTGATTTTACCATACTGGTTGCCATGCGGCCAGCTTACAGCTGGCCCTGGAAACCGCCAAATGTCCGTACACATTACCTACAAATATTGACAAATATCAAAAAAGACGCATAATTAAGACATGACTCTTAGAAAGGAGCTGATTAGGCCGATTAGACGGCTTTATGCCGCGCTAATCAGCCCATGGAACGAAAATTGCGCCAGATGCAATCTTTGCGGGGCAAAATACGTTGGCCTTGCGCTTGACTGCTGGTGCACTGATTACGGCGAATAAATAAATGCTACGGAAGCGATTCCGTAGCGATTTTATTTATTGTTGCATAAAAAAAGGCAGGCGCAGCCTGCAGGGGATTATTTTTTAGCCAATCCCATAAAATTCACCATCAATCGCCCGTCCAAGTCGCACTGTTTGGTATTGATGTCTAATTCATCCCAAAGATTTCGAGGGGATTTTTGAACATATTCCACGCACGCAACGAGTTTTCTTAATTTGAAACTACCGCCCCACGCGTACATCCACCCCATTGACATCGCTCCCCCGCTCCTGTTGAAACCTATGGATGCTTCTTCGGCAAAAATATTGCAGGGTAATTGTATGCACGGAACCGGATCATCCAACGAAAGACTGACCACCGGCTTGCCGGTTTCGACAAAAAGGTAGTATGGTAATTTACGCTCGCGAATGATCGTGGGATTCCCATCGTTATTGTCATCCGTTGGCTCCAAATCTGATACCAAAAATGGTTTAATCTCCGCGATACTGTTTGCCAAAACCAAACCGTTTTTGTAATACGGCCGGAAAACTTTTTTTGCTGTTTTGGGATTGCCAACCTTAGAATCCTTTGTCGTTTTTTTTCTCATCGTTATCCGTTGCAGAAATTCTGGCGCGCTGTCTATCCATACTTGGTTGTCAATATTACCAACAATAGTAGCATATTGCCCTTTGTCTTTGTACCGAGTATTGGCAAAAATTCCGATTCTGCCCGGCAGCAGCTTGAAATGGCTAAGTGGCACCGAATAACCGAACAAGCCGTTTTGTCTGTATTTCACGTTAGTATTACAATAACCGGCTATCGCTTTTTTGAGATCGTTATTCGTATTTACCCCATTTTGAAATCTTTGAAAAAGTTTTTCCCAAAATTCCGTATACGGCATTGTGGGCCGAAATATAACAAACCCTCCCAAAGATACGTCTATTTCATCTAAGTCATCCAGTTCGTCCATTCTCTCAACTCCGTTTTGTTTATATTTACGTGGAAACAAAGCTGAATTGATTTAACCACAAAATGACTGCTTGTCAAGTTTTGTAAAACTTTTTCCGTTGATAATTTTTTTGGCGATGATATGGTTTTGCGTTGTAGCGCGCACCGTGCCGATCGTTTCGATATCCCGCTTCAATTTTTCATTCTCTGGAATAAGCCTCTTGAACAAATCGGAAATCCCATTATCCGCAAAATCCTGTCTCGTTGATTCTTTCATAGTTTTATTTCAAGATTTCCATCAGTTCGCGGAACACGAAAACGCGGTTGCGCTGACGATGTGAATCTTGGGTTAAAATTCCCATTTTCACGAATTTTTCCAAAAGGTTGTAAATCGTTTGCGGATTTTTGGTTTTTAATTTGTCTTTAATTTTAACGAACGAAACGATTGGCGAAGAAAACAAAAACTCTAAAAGGTTTGACGCGTAGGCCGAATTGGCGGCAACGATTTGTTTTTTCAAACGATCATTCAGCTCTATAATTTTGGTGATTGAATTTTGCGCTTTCAGCGATTGGGTAATTAGCGCTAACAAAAAGAATTTTAACCATAATCCCCAATCCCCTCTTTCGGTCACGCCGCGCAAGTAATTATAATACTCTTGCCGGTTTTTTTCGAAATATTCGCTGATATATAACAACGGCCACAGCAACAACTCGCGTTGGTACAAAAACAATGGGATCAAAAGCCGGCCCACGCGGCCGTTGCCATCGCGAAACGGATGGATCGCTTCGAATTGATAATGTGCCACGCCGATTTGTACCAGTAAATCGTTTTCACGGTTTGAATTAACATAAACCTCCCAATTTTGGAAAAGATTAATCAAATTTTCGGGAGCAGGCGGAATATAACTGGCTTCCTCTATCGGCGCGCCCGGCATGCCAATATAAACCTGACCATTCCGAAATTCGCCACGGTCTTTTTGACTGCCCCGGGAAGAATCTAATAGAATATAATGTATCTTTTTGACGAACGCGTGATTGATTGGCCGCGTTTTTAGCTCTTCCATCGCGAAATTCATCGCACGTCGATAATTGATTATTTCAGTAATGTCGCGCTCTTTTGAATCGGTTTGAATTGTTCTGGCTTGCGCTTCATAATGGAAAACATCTTCCAAGGTTGCTTGAGTTCCTTCAATGCGCGAACTCAAAACCGCTTCCTTGGTAAGCAACGGCGTCATCAGCAGTTCTGGGTTTAAAATATTTTTCCGCAATAAACCATTGAGCTCGCCAATCGCGCCGTGCGCTTCACCAATTACGCGAATTAATGGTTCGTAATCAATTTTTGGCGGTAGTGTTGCGGGTATGAAGGGTTGTATTGTCATAATGCTAAAAAATGCTATTCCAACGCGTTAGAATAAAATTATTGTTATTCTAATGGTAGTAAACAAAACAGAACGAATCAAATGAATTAACTGAATAACTTAGTGAAGAATCCTTTTTTAGGGGTGGGGTTATTTTTTTTCTTTCGCTTTGACTGCTGTCCTGTCTTATTTTCTTGCTTCGTATTAATTTGAGTTTGCTCTTGCGTTTGTGGCTGTGGCTGTGTTTGTGCTTGTATGTGCTCTTGTCCTTGCGCCTGTGTTTGCGGCTGCGGAATATTTTCAAATGTTGGTTGGTTTTCTTTTTCTGGTTTCGGCGAATCTAATAATCCAATTTTGTCCTGTAAACCTTTTAATAAAATATTGGTTTCGCGATTTCTTTCAATTAGTTGGCCAATTTTTTCATCAAGGTTTTTAATTTGATCATCTTTAGCTTTTAATTGGTCGCGCAAAATCTCGGTAGTTTCTTTTAAAAGAGTAATAATTTCTTCATCCTGTCTTGTTTCGGCTTTTATCTCGGGTTTAATATTTTGAATTGGCGCCTCTGCCTGACTAGTGATTGGAATGTTTTCAATTCCACCCCGGGCTGCGGTTTTGGAAGTTTCTTCAACCAGGTTTTGGTTGTCGGTTGATATACTGCTTGGCAAAACCGGTGCTTCAGGAATAATGTCTGGTCTAACATATTGCATTCTTGACGTATAGGACGGTTGTCGCCATTGATTCTCACGCGCCTTGAAGGCGTCAATCTCCTCGCGGCAAAATCGGTACTCAGGCATACCTTTGCGGCTTTTAATTTCCACGGGGTGCAGGATGCCGTTTTTAATGTAACGTGTAATAGTTCTTGAGCTTTTGCTAAGAATCTCGCAAACTTCAAATAGCGATAAATTATACAATTTATTATTGATAATCGGTGATTGCATATTAATTATTTATTATTCTATTTTAAACAGTTGGTGAATTTTTGCAAATCGAACAATTTTGTCTTGTCTTCTTTGCCTAACCTCTACACACAAATAATCACATTGCGCTCAACCAAGTTTGTTGTTAAACTAAAATAATAAATCAAAAATATGGAACAAACCACCAACACTAAAGCAAGCTTGCCTGGCTTTATCAGCTTGGTAAAAGAGTCGTTGCAAATATATCGTTTAAAGTGGAAAGTTTTCTTTAAAATTATTTTTGTTTCATTTGGAGTTGCGATGGCGATAATGCTTTGTTTCGTCCCCGGAGTATTACTTACATTGCCAATTCTTGCATTCAATATTTGGGTTGGTATTACGGTTATCATTGTTCTGACAATTGCAGAATTTTTAGCGGCCGCTTATTTTTCTTCCTGGTTTGGCGCGGCAATGATTGTCGTTTTGCGCGACAATCAAGAAGATATCGGTTTTCGTGAAGCAATGAAACGTGCCAAACCTTATATCGGGCTTAATTGTAATGTTTGGTTGGGTATTTTTTATTATTCCAGGCATTATTTTTTCGATTTGGTTTATGTTCCCGCGCTATGCTGTGGTTGTAGACAACGAAAGGGGAATGACCGCGGTTTTAAAAAGCAAGGGATATGCCAAGGGTTATTTTTGGGATATTTTTCTACTCGCAGCTCTAGGGATTATTGCAATATATATTCCCCAAGGGATAATTTCGTCGTTGAAAATTCCTCTTGTTGATTTGGCAATGGGATTGTTGATCGCGCCGTTGTGGGTAATTTATCCCTATTTAATTTTTAAGCATCTTAAAGAAACCAAAAAAGACCTGATCTTTGCGCCAACAGCGCGGGAGAAAAACTTTTTTGCGGTTCTGGGTGTGATTACTTTATTAATAATCATCGTTTTTGTCGGTTTGCTGGTTTATTTCGCACCGCAAATTGAAAACGCGATTGAGCAATATCAAAAACAACTACCAGGAGCCACAATACCATTTGAAAGAAATGGCGCAGTGTAAATTAAATTATTTGATTTCATAAAAAAACAAAACCCTTAAAATTAAGGGTTTTGTTTTTCTTGGCAGGAGATATGGATTGCTATCATCTTGAGTTTGTCGAAAGGCTATGGCGAGACACTGTCGGGGAGCAGGGAATCGAACCCTGCCTATCCATCAAAATTTTCGAAATTTTTTATGTCGGGGAACCGGGATTTGAACCCGGACTAAATCCTCCCGAAGGACTCGTGCTACCGTTGCACTATTCCCCGTAACATTTCGAAAATTTAGGCGGATGTACTACCGACACACTCTTCCCCGCGACAGTCAAATACTAATCGAAACCAATCGATTTGTAAATCCTTACCTTTTAATTTTCCCCCAAGTAAAATCAATCGAAGGCAATTATTTTTAGGAGTGTTGTTTCGCGCTTTTGCAGTTTTCAAACAATCAAGGAGTTTTCTGATATGGGTTTTTGCGATGCCGCGCAGGCGACGGCCAAGCGAAAGTAATTCGCCAGCAGGCGAATATGCGCTTCGCAAAAACCCATATCAGAAAACGACGCTACGTCACCCAGTATTTTTTCTTGGTCATTTGGTCGCGCTTGATTTCAACTTGGCTAACTTGCGTTTTCGCTTGCCGGGAAAGTTTTGACAATTCGCCATCGCCAAGTTCGCCGAGTCGTTTTGTTTCGTTTTCAAGATAATCACGATTGTTTTTTTGCGGATCTTCCAACACTTGGGCCAACAAAATATCAAGCACCTGCCCAATCTTTGGCCCGGGCTGGATATTTAATATTTTCATAATATCGTTGCCGTTGATTTTTATCATCTTGGCCGATATTGGATCTTGCAGAGCTTTATCCATTAAATAGCGCAAATGCCTCAATTTGTAGGGCTCGGCCTTGGGGCAGCCTGATCCGATGCGATCAGCCATCCTCACTTGTAAAATATCTTCCAAATTTTCTTGGCCGACATTGCGCACCAACCGCCTAACTGACGACTGGCTGACTTCGCCGACATTGTAATAAAATAAATGGTATCTTACTAACTTAACGATTTTATCACTGTCTTTTTTGGAAAATTTCATCCTAAAAAGGATGCTGCGTGCGATCTTGGCGCCGACAACTTCGTGATTGTAAAAAGTTGAATCTGGACCCTGACCGGATTTGGTTTTGGGCTTGCCGATGTCGTGCAAAAGCGCGGCCACGCGTACGTGCATATTAAAATTTTTTTTGGCGGCAAACTCCAAGGCCTTTAGTGAATGCGTGTAACAATCGTAAATATGATGCTTGTTTTGGCTGCAACCATAACCATCCAAAAGCTCGGCCATCACATAAACCAAAAGTCCAAGCTTTCTTAAAAGTTCAATCCCTTGCGCGGCGCGTTCGCACATTACTATTTTCAAAAATTCATCGCGGATTCGCTCCTGCGAAACTTCTTTCATCCAAAGCGCGTTGGCTTGGATTGCCTTTTCCGTGGCCGAATCAATCTGCCAGCCCCCGCCTAGCGTAACCGCAAATCTTGCTGCCCGCATCATTCGTAAAGCGTCTTCTAAAAAACGTTCGTGGGGGTCGCGTACAGCGCGGATGATTTTTGATTTAAGGTCATTCTGTCCGTCAAAAAGATCGATAATTTCAACCTTTATCGCGCCATTTTCTTTCTTTAGATAGCTTAACGCAATCGCGTTAACCGTGAAATCGCGCCGACCCAAGTCGTCTTTAATGTCGCTGACCCATTCAACTTTGTCGGGATGTCTTTTGTCGGTGTATTTTGATTCGATGCGATAGGGGGTAATCTCAATTTCCATGTAATCGCTTGAGTCAGTTTTGCCCATTCTTGCTGCAACCGTACCAAATTTATTGTCACAATAACTGTCGGGAAAAACCTTTTGGATTTGTTCGGGCGTGGCGTTGGTGGCAATATCCCAATCAGAAGGGACGTTGGCGCTCAACAAGTCGCGCACGCAACCGCCAACAATGTAGGCCTCAAATCCCACATCCTGTAGTTGCTCTATAGCTTGGCGAACTGTTGGTGGAATTTTATTAATAAGTTCAATCATTTTTCTTAAGCACCAATAATCAAAAGCCAAATTCTCCCGCGCTACGGGATCCCGTCGAAGCGGGACAAACAAATCTTAACATCCAATATTTAAATATTGGAATTTGAATATTGTTTGGAGCTTGGCGTTTGGAATTTGCGATAAGCTCAGCTTATCGTATAATTTGCTTTTTTTCAATTATTTGGTATAATATGGATGTTGTTTGACGCGCTAAATCAGGTTTGCCTCTGTAGCTTAGCGGATAAAGCGCCGGTCTTCGGAACCGGCAACGGGGGTTCGATTCCCTCCAGAGGCACCCTGGAGTAGGGTTTCGACCTACTTGGCAGAATTTGGATTTTCTATCTAAAAATCCAGTCGAAACGCACTTCGGGGGCAGGCCCAAAACTTAACACCGTGTACAAAAGCTTGGTTAGGTAAACCAAATAAATCAAATTATAAAATAGTGTAATGAAAAAGGAATTATCCGCGTTTGCTCTGATTGTTTTAATATTTTTATCGCTGGTTGGCATGGCCACCGGAGAAGATAAAATTTTGACAACGAAACCAACGGAAGAATATGGGATCTGCGATATTTTAACGTTGGTCAATAATGTAGTTAACGTGGTGATAAAAGGCATAATTCCGGTAATTGCGACCGCGATTATTGCTTGGGCTGGATTCAGAATTGTCACACACCAAGGCGATACCGACGTGGTCAAGCAAAGCAAAATGGTGTTTTTGGCAGTGGCGATTGGATTGGTAGTGATATTTGCCAGCTACGCAATCGTTAGTGGTTTAATGGCAGGCATGGGCTACAAATACGATTGGAATAAATGCCAAACACCATAATAAAAAAGTCAAGGCAGCTTTCCTGCGCCCCCATGACTCAACGGTAGAGTAGCTGCCTCTTAAGCAGTTAGTTGCAGGTTCGAATCCTGCTGGGGGCACTGCTTCGCAAAAGCTACGCAGTGCAGGCACTGATACGGAAAGTTTTGTATAAGGAGGGGAATAATTTGATATACTACCAGAAGCAGTGTCCTTCGAAGTTTTATGCGAAGAAGGACATTATTCCACAGCGCTTTAATTGCTCAAGGAAAATCCTAAAAAATAAGTAATAAACTAACTATTTTCTGCAGAAAATAATAAAAACATGCTTACTACCCAAGAAAAAGAAAAATTGATCGAAAAATATAAACTGCACGAAGACGACACCGGATCGCCAAGCGTCCAAATCGCTTTGCTTAACGAAGAAATCGACCACCTGCAAAAACATTTAAAAAGGCACAGCAAAGACGTCCACTCCAAACGCGGCTTGCTGAAAATGGTTTCCAAACGCCGCCGGCTTCTTAATTATTTGCGCGACACCGATGCCAACGAATATGCGCAGGTCTTAAAACGTTCAGGCCTTAAAAAGTAGATCAATCCCGCTTATGGCGGGGTTGTTCGCTTTTTGGCATTTTTTAAAAATTATGGTACTCCAGCCAAGCGCTCAACGCGTTGCTATTTTAATCGATGTGCAAAATTTGTATTATTCGGCGCGTAATCTTTATCAAGCGCGCGTTAATTTCCGTGAGGTTTTAAAAGCCGCGGTTGGCCGGCGGAATTTGATCCGCGCGTTTGCCTACGTAGTGCGCACCAAAACCGGCGAGGAAAAACCGTTCTTTGAAGCGCTTTTAAAACTGGGCATTGAAACTCGAATCCGCGACCTGCAGGAATATTATGATGGCCTAAAAAAAGCTGACTGGGATGTGGGCATCACGGTTGACGCGATTAGAATATCACCCTCGGTAGACACGATTGTTTTGGCTTCTGGCGACGGTGATTTTCAGCAACTGGTGGATTATTTAAGAAACCAAGGAAAACGCGTTGAAATCATTGCTTTCGGCCGGTCGGCGTCGTCAAAATTAAAGGACTCGGCTGATGAATTTATTGATATAGAAAAAAGCCCGGAAAGGTTCTTGCTTAAAAAATAACTAATTCCAAAGCCCAAATTTCAAATATCAAATGGAATCCAAAACCTCAATGTCAAATGTCAAAATTGAATTATCGTATTTAGTTTTGTCATTTGATATTTGAGCTTTGATATTTATTTGGCATTTGTTATCTGGATTTTGACATTAAAGACATGGACAAAAAGTTTTCTCTCAAGATGGGGGATAAGGAGTTAGTCGTTGAAATCAACGGCTTGGCTGATCAAGCCAACGGCTCGGCAATCGTGCGCTACGGCGACACCATGGTTTTAACTACGGCAGTGATGGCTAAAGTTGAAAGACCCGATATGGGATTTTTCCCATTGATGGTTGACTATGAGGAAAAATATTACGCCGCCGGCAAAATTAAGGGCCCGCGTTATATCAAGCGCGAAACCCGACCATCAGACGAAGCGATTTGCAATGCTCGTCAAATTGACCGCGCCATCCGGCCGCTTTTTGATTCGCGGTTAAAAAGGGAAATCCAAACCATTGCCACGGTTTTGTCGTGGGACGCGCAAAACGAGCCTGATATTATTAGTTTGTTGGGAATTTCTTTATCGTTAATGATTTCCGAAATTCCCTGGAACGGTCCAGTGGCTTCGCTGAGGGTTGGTTATTTGGACGGAAATTATATCCTCAACCCAACCTACGAACAACGCGCTAAAAGCGATGTTGATGTGGTGTTTGCCGGAATTGAAAGGGATGGCGAAATTATTGCCAATATGATTGAGGGGGGATTCAACGAGGTTTCCGAAGATGTTGTGTTTGGGGCTTTTAAATTCGCCAAACTATATATTAAACAATTACTGGATTTTCAGAACGAAATTGCCAAAAAAATCGGCAAAGACAAAATCTTGCTGGCACCCGAGGCGATTAATAACGATCTTGCCAAGAATTTGCGCGATTTCATCGGAGCAGATCTTAAAAACGCGATCTACCAAAAGCAAAAAGCGACGCGCCAAATAGCGATAGAAGAAGTGAAATTAAAACTTGACGAATATATCGCCAAAAATTATTCCCAAGACGAGGAAAAGATGAAGCTCACCCGGGGGTTTTTTGAAAAAGAAATTGACCGCATCCTACACGAAACCATTCTTGAAACTAGCCAGCGTCCCGACGGTCGAACCTGCGACCAACTGCGGCCGCTTTCAGCTCATGTGGCGGTTATCCCGCGAACTCACGGATCGGGCGTGTTTTCAAGAGGCGAAACCAAATCGCTTTCCACAATAACTTTGGGCGCGCCAGGTGACCAGCAATTACTCGACGGCATGGAAATCACCGGCAAAAAGCGATTTTTGCACCATTATAATTTCCCGCCATATTCGTGCGGCGAAGTGAGGTTTTTGCGCGCGCCGGGGCGCCGCGAGATTGGCCACGGAATGTTGGTGGAAAAAGCGCTTTTGCCGCTTATTCCATCGGTTGAGGATTTTCCTTACACGATCCGCGCCACTTCAGAAATTGTCTCTTCTAATGGTTCAACTTCAATGGCTGCGCTTTCGGCTTCTTCGTTGGCGTTGATGGATGCCGGCGTGCCGATAAAAAATCATGTTACTGGAATCTCGTTGGGATTGATTTTGAAAGATAAAAATAATTACAAAATACTTACAGACATCCAAGGACCGGAAGACCATCATGGCGACATGGATTTTAAAATCGCCGGCACCCGCGAAGGAATAAACGCCATCCAAATGGATGTCAAAATTGACGGTATCACTGAAAAAATGATGGCTGAAATTCTTGAGCGCGGCAAAATCGCGCGCGATCAAATACTGGACGTTCTTGAGGCCGCGATTGCGGCGCCGCGGCCAGAATTATCACCCTATGCGCCGCGAATTATAATTATTCATATCAATCCTGATAAAATCCGCGAAGTGATCGGGCCAGGCGGCAAGGTCATCAACGAAATAATCGCCCAGACCGGTGTCCAGATCGACATTGAAGACGATGGCACTGTCTTTATCACCGCGGAAAAACCGGAGGGCGGGCAAAAAGCGCGGGAATGGATCGAAAACATCACCCGCGAGGTCAAGGTCGGCGAGATATTCCAGGGCATCGTTAAAAGGATCATGAATTTTGGGGCGTTCGTGGAAATCCTTCCCGGGCAGGAAGGAATGATACACATCTCAAAGCTTGCCAATCGCCGAGTCAATAAAGTGGAAGACGTGGTACGCGTGGGTGACATGGTAGCGGTAAAGGTCATTGAAATTGACGAACAGGGAAGAATAAATCTATCGCTAAAAGATGTTCCCCAAAACCGCCAATAAAAAAACCGCCAGAGCAAATCCTATAAAAAAGAGGACGAAACGGCCTCTTTTTTGTTTGATGCGTTGATGACGCTTTTGCGCTGGTGGCGTGTGCTATGATAAAATAAAGAAACGAACTTCACCGATGACGGCAAAATTATGCTGAAAATAAAAAACGATGCCGTTAAAACAATGGCAAGCGCGTTAAACGAAATCAAAACCAGCGCTAGCCAGCCATCTGATCAGTCCTCTGAGGTTATTGAATTAAACCAAAAGCTTTATGAGATTTTTGGTATTTCAGTTCGTCCAAAAAGCGCGCCCGCGCCCCAATCAAAACCAATAGCAGTAATTCCCACTCCACCACCGATAATGCCAGCACCCGCCACCCTCGCGCCAACAGACGAAAAACAGGAAGAAGCGAGTCGAGAAAAACAGCGAATTGCCCAGATGGAAGCCACTAAAAAGCAACTGGAGCGGCAAAAATTAGCTGCCCAGAAAACGGCCGAGGAAGAACAAAAAAGGAAAGAGGAAGAAGAAAGGGAAAAAGCTGAAGAAGAGCAAAAAAGGAAAGAGGAAGAAAGAAAAAGGATTGAAGAAGAGCAAAAGAAAAAAGAGGAAGAACAAACCAAAAAAATCGAGGAGCAAAAAAAGCGCGAAGAACAACGCCGCGCTGCACAGGAAAAAATCCGACTGGAAAAAGCGCGCTTTGAGGAAGAAAAGAAAAAAACACACCTTGAAAAACAGCGCCGGCTGGCGGCTTTGGAAGAAGAACGCGAAAAAAGCCTACAAAAAGAAACCCAACATCAACCACAAGAAATCATCGACCGTGGCAAACCACTTGGGCAGGAAGAACCGACCGAACCAAAAAACATTTATGACGCGATGGAAGAACTCATTAAGAGGATTACTATAAAAGAGCGTGATCTGGAAAAAGAATTAACCGTCTTACCGGAAACAAAAACGCCGCTTGAAAAACAAAAACTTGTTTTAGAAGGAAAAACCGCGTTCATCAAAAGCAACGAGCTAAGCGTTATTGAAGCACATGAAAAAGAAATTGAAAGGCAAGGGGCCGTCGAAAAAGCCAAACTCGGCCGCAAATTATCGCCCCAGCAGGAAAAAATCGTTGAGCAAAAACTTTGGGCGATTGAAGAACAGCGCCGTGAGATTGAAAAACAAAGATGGGAAATTGAGGATAGAATCTCAAAAATAATAACTCAAGCGCAAGCTATAGAGGACCAAATAAAACAAAAAGTTGGCCAAGAAGAAGCGATACGGCAAGAGATAAAAAATATTGCCGGCCAGGTTAATCTTACCAAATTCGCGATTGATAAATGCAAATCGGAAGAAGAAATACTAAAAATCATCGAAGAAAAAGATGGTTTGACGCCTTCATTGGAAAAAGTTAATGGCAAAAAAAACGCTATTGACGCGGCCTTGGAACAATTATCGCAAGAAGAAACTTCAGCTAAAAACAAGTTAAACGAAATTGAACAGCAAGAAAAACAAGCTGCCGATGCTGCGCAAAAAAGAGCCGCCGAACAAGAACGTTGGCGCGCCAGCAACGCTTTGAAGAAAACCATCCAAAAAAAATGGGAAAAACAAGAAGAGTTAAAACAAATCGCCTCCGAAGCGCAGTCGTTGCAAGAAAAAATCAATGCAATCAACGGCAAAATCGCCAAAATACAAAACAAAATTTCTGCCAACGAAATCGCCTTGGAAAAAGAAGGGTTGGCCGCGAAAAAAATTCGCGATTCAATCGCCGCTCTATTCAAAGAAAACAACATTACTTTTGACCAGGATTTTTTGGCCGATATTATCCAAGTTGAAGACAAACCCTTAGCTGAAGATAAAATCCAATCCATGGGAAAACCCGCTGCCTCAAACCAAGCCGAAGTAAAACCCAACATTCAACAATCGATACCTACCCCCCGTCAGCAGCAACCTTTGCCACGCCCAGCATCAGAGAAAAGCGAAAGTCCTCGACAAACTGAACCAACAAAGCCAACCGAACCCAAGATCTCAATCGCAGATGAAATTACTCCCCAAAAAAAGGACGCGTCAGAGCAAACCGATGCGCCGGGCAAGAAAATGCCGGACGATAATAACGCTAACGATCAAAGCAACATCAAAACCCCACCCTCTCAAGCAATCGCTGGAACAGATACAATCGGTCAAGTTGTTAAAAAGTTGTCGGAAGTAAAATCCGCTCAAACCATCCCCGTATATCGCGAAACAGTCGAAGCGGCTGAGTCTGCCTCAAAAATAAAAATTCGTGAATTTCCGGAAATTATATCCTCTCAAAAAAACGAAGCGGAAAACGTAGAACCAACAGAGCTCGCAGCGCAAAAAAAACCAACAGCAAAAACAGCGACAACTAAAACCGAAGAAAACCTCACGATAGGAATGGAAAAACCGATGGATTCCGATATGTGGGGAAACCGTTGGGAACAAATGAAAAAAACCACGGCGCCAACAGTAGCGACAATAACGGCAGGAAAACCCGCGCCAGTCGTCACGCCTGCAATGCAAACTAGTTTGCCAGAAACCGAGGAAATAATTTATAAAAACAAAGAAGGCAGCAAATTCTTAATCCGGGTTTTTGTTATCCTGTTACTTTTGGGGATAATCGGCGTCTTTTTGGCGTTTATCTTAATAAAAAACAACGCGCCTGCGTCAACCAAGAAACCAACAAGCCAAAGTCCAACAGCGATTTCACCGAATGAAAAAACAAAATCCGAAACGTCGCCGGAAAATAACGAAGAAAAAACAACAGAAAAAGAAAAAAGCAAACAAGTGTCTGATTTGTCGGTTATCTCAACCATACCGATCTATACCGAGGATTTGGCCAGTGTCCCGAGTTTGATTCTCCCATATTTGCAAACTTCGCTGGGGACGAACGGTTATTGCCGCGTTTCGATACAAAACAAAAAAGACAATACCTTGGTTGGATTGAGGCAATTTTTCAATATCTACAAAATCAACGCACCGTCTTCATTCTATAGTTCGGTAAACGATGATTTCACGCTTTTTATTTATTCCAACAGCGGTAAAAGCCGGCTGGGTTTCGTTTCCGCGGTAATAAATTTAAATTCGCTTAATTCGGCTATATCCACATGGAAAACAACCATCAAACAAGATACTGATAATTTATTTCGGTCAATTGGAAGAAAAACGCAAGACGCGCAAAAAAATTACCCCTTTGAAACAAAAACCACTCCCAGCGGCGCAAAATACCAATCGATGGCGTTTTTGCCCGCAAGCGACAATTTTTCGCTCAACTTAGCAATTTATAATGACAAATATTTTATTTTCACAACTTCGGCTGATTCAATGTCTAAAATTTTTGACCAATTGCCAAAATAACAAAAAAATTGTAGGATCTAGTTAGATCGCCAAAGGCGTTTTTTCTTTCGGCGTAAAACAAACTGATAATCGTTTAACAATCTAAAACCAAACAATGGAAAAACAAACAAAAAGCGGCGCGGTTGACCAAAAATCGCTTGAGCAGATTAAAGCGAAATTGGAAAACGAAAAAACCGCCATCGAAGAAGAACTGTCAAAAATCGCCGTTCCCAACAAAAATGTTCCCGGCGATTGGCAAAGCAAGTTTCCTTATGGCAACAGCGACGCGGGAACTGCATCGCTTGAACGGCAAGCCGATGAGGTTGAAGAATACGCCACCCGCCTACCAATCGAACGCAGTTTAGAAGCCAAATTGGCATCAATCAACGCCGCGCTGGAAAAAATCGCTAAAGGAACCTACGGTAAATGCGAAAAGTGCAAGAAAAACATTTCCCTTGAGCGGCTGGAAATTTTCCCCGAAGCCGGTCTTTGTGTTGACTGCCAAAAATAATTTTATTTAAAATTTTTAATTCTTAATTTTTATCGTGCCTTCGAAGATATTTTCGGCCGGGGTCACCGGTCTTGATGCGCAAATCATCGAAGTTGAGGTTGAGGCCTCCTATGGGTTGCGTAAATTTGACATCGTCGGGCTACCCGACAAATCAGTACAAGAAGCTAAAGAGCGCGTGGGATCGGCAATCGAAAGCGCGGGATTTGTTTCGCCATACCATTTACCGGTCAAAGTTTTGGTTTCATTGGCGCCCGCAGACTTGAAAAAGGAGGGTTCATTATATGATTTGGCGATCGCTTTGGGTTATCTTGCGGCGGATAAAAAAATATTTTTTGACCCGACTGGCCGGGTCTTTTTGGGTGAATTGGCGCTTGACGGAAGGTTGCGGCCGATTAAAGGCGCGATCTGCTTTGCGATCGCCTGCCGCCAAAAGGGGATAGAAGAGATCATTCTGCCACAAACCAACGCCAAAGAAGCGGGGCTAATCCAAGGAGTGCGGTCGATTGGCGTAAAAACGCTGGCGCAAGCGATCGCTTATTTAGAAGGAAAAGTTAAAATCGAACCAACAACAACGGAGTTAAATAATTTTTATCCCGAAGATAGAAACGAAAACGATTTGGGGTTGATCTCGGGGCAAGAATCGGCAAAACGCGCTTTAGAAATTGTTGCCGCGGGCGGACATAACCTATCAATGTGGGGACCACCCGGAACCGGCAAAACCCTGCTGGCGAAAACCCTGCCCACAATTCTGCCGCCGTTGTCTTTTGATGAATCGTTAGAAGTTACCAAAATTTACAGCATTTGTGGGCTATTGCCTGCGGAAATACCGCTTGCCGTTAGCCGGCCATTTCGTGCACCCCATCACATGACATCAGACGCCGCACTGATCGGGGGCGGCAATCCGCCGCGACCCGGTGAGATCACGCTTGCCCATCGAGGAGTTCTTTTTTTGGATGAATTTCCAGAATTCCATCGCGACACCCTTGAAGCATTGCGCCAACCAATTGAAGAAGGCACAATCAATGTTTTGCGGGCAAAAAGTGCGATCACCTTGCCGTCACGATTTATGTTAGTGTTGGCATCAAATCCTTGCCCCTGCGGCAATTTTGGTAATCCCGAAAAAAGATGCGTTTGCCTAAACTCCCAAATTAAAATGTACCGCAAAAAATTGTCCGGACCGCTGATGGACAGAATTGATTTGTTTATTAACGTTCCGGCAGTGAAGTATGACAAACTTGCGCACACGGAATTTGACGAAAAGAATTGCAGCGCCCGGATAAAAGAACGTGTTTGTCTTTGTCGCCAAATACAAAAAGAACGGTTTGGCGACGACCGCGTCAACGCCCAGATGGATATCGCGCGGATAAAACAATATTGCCAAATTGACAAGAATTCCGAACGGTTGTTGAAAACCGCGGTTGATTCAGGCAAGCTCTCGGCGCGCGGCTACCACCGCGTGTTAAAAGTCAGCCGCACAATCGCCGACCTTGAAGCATCGCAAGACATTAAAATCTACCACGTTTCCGAGGCATTGGCATACCGCCCGCAAGAGATAATTTAAAGTTGAAAAATCAAAATAAAAAATTACAATGCAAAAAAACGCCGCATAAACGGTGTTTTATCTCGAAAATATTTTGTCTGGAAATTATTTTGCAAATGGATTGGCCGCGCCAATAACTTCAAAATGGAGATGGCAACCGGTTGATTTACCGGTACGGCCCATGGAGCCAATCACGTCACCTTTTTTAACTTCTTGCCCCTGGACAACACTAATTGATTGCAAATGATAATAATGGGTGATCACTGCTCCCCCCAAATGTGAAATCGCGATGTTGTTTCCCGCGCCGCCGTTCCAACCGAATTTGGCTTTGGTAACTATGCCCGAAGCGGCCGCGTATATCGGCGCACCACAGTAGTCGGTGGTCAAATCAACCGCGTTGCGGAAGTGCAAACCTTGGGTTATTTTGCAAACTGCACCCACCGGGCAAAGGAAATAGTTTTGCGGCAATGCTGTCTGCCCAAGCAAGACACCGCTTGACGTTTGCGCGACTTGGGAAGGTGTTTTTGGCAAAGACAATTTGCCTCCGGGGACAATTAGCACATCACCCACAAAAACATCATTTTCTCCGGAAAGTTCGTTAAAGGCAATAATATTTTCGGGTTTGGCGCCATAATTCTGGGAAATCTTGGCGATCGTGTCGCCGGAAACTACATAGTGGACAATGCCGTCGACCGGAGGAATAATCAGTTTTTGCCCGGCTTTTAATGTGGAGCTTTTGGTTAAATCGTTAGCCCAGCGAATTGTATCAACGCTGATGTTAAACTTTTCAGCCAGGATTGTCAAAGTGTCATTTTGCTCAACTTCATATTCAACGATTGTTTTTTGAAGTCCACTGTCGTCTTGGAATGATTCGGCATCGCCGATAATCGCGCCGAAAACCTTGGAAGTCGCGGCCACAGGCGGTGTTATTGCCTTGACGAACGACTGGTCAATTAAAACATAGCTCGGTGATTCGGGTTTTACCTGGCGGTCGGACTGGGCAAACATATTTTGGTTCGAATCCAGCTGGCAGCTATTGCTGGTTTGGGTCGGAACGCATTTGGTTACTTGAGCCGAAATCGCCGAACAAACCACAAATAAAACCGCTCCGATAAGGAGAAGTTTGGCAAAATTCTTTAATTGGAGGATAATACTCATTGACAATCATTATTTTACAAAAACCACTCTAATTGTCAAGGTATTTAATGTTAAATTAATGTTAAAATCGTGTTAAAATTCTGTTGAAAAAACTATGGTTTTTGACAAAAAAATCAAGCCAAAAAAGCGCTTGGGACAGAATTTTTTGGCCCAAACCGGGGTAATTAAAAAAATCGTAGACGCGGCTGACGTCAAACCCGGCCAAACCATTCTGGAAATCGGGCCAGGCACTGGTAATTTAACCGCGCAACTGGCAAAAACCGGTAATAAAGTGATTGCGGTTGAAAAAGATCCGTTGATGGCCCAAGTTTTAAAGGAAAGATTTGCCAATGTTGCCAATGTTGAAATAATTACTGCTGACATCCTGTTTTTTGATGAAACCAAGATCGCGCCGCCCTACAAAATCGTTGCCAATCTGCCGTTTTACGCGGCCGCAGTAATAATCCGCAAATTCTTGGAAGGCACTAACCCGCCGCTTTCAATGACCGTGATCACGCAAAAAGAAGTGGGGCAACGAATCTGCGCCAAACCGCCAAAAATGAATCTGCTGGCAGTGGCAACGCAATTTTATGCCGCGCCAAGAATCATTGCCATGATTTCCCGGGGCTGCTTTTGGCCGCAACCAAAAGTTGATGCCGCGATTTTACAAATCATTCCCCTTACCCGAAAAGGGGAGCACGGCGACAAAAAATTCAGCGCTGAATTTTTTAAAATCGTCAAAGCCGGTTTTTCGCACCCGCGCAAGCAATTAACCAACAATCTCGCTAAAGAATTAAATCTTGACCGCGAAATTATCCAGCGCTGGCTGGAGCAAAACAATATTAAACCAACTCAACGGCCCGAAAATTTGCCAGTCAGTGATTGGATAAAACTTACGCAAACGCAACCAATGAGGTATAATAATATAAACCGTTAAAGAATCACTGTGCTTCTCAAAGGGTCTAACCCTTGTTATCAAACAAGGGTTAGACCCTTGTAAAAAATCTGATGGAAAAAAATGTAACAAAAGTTTTTGGGTTGATATTGCTGTTGATTTTATGCGGTTTTGTCTTTTTGCCGCAAAAAATCTTTGCCGACCATATCAGATTTTGGTGTGATGGCGGTTATTCTCGCGGCAGTGCCATATGTAACCAAGATGCCTGGGACCAAGATTGTGGTGGCGGTCCGAAATGCCCTCCTCCACACATAGATTTTACTGTCCATCCCTGGCAACAATGCACAACTGGCTATAAAGATCTCGGCGACGGATGGAGCGCGGTATATATCACCGGTTATTGCCATAAAGATTGTCTTGATACTGTCCAATCGCCTAAATATTACGACGATAATCCTGCCAATCTAGACAGCGGCAATATCCAAGCGCAAGGCGAAAACGCGCAAAATATTAAACTGCCGGTGGTATTGATCTGGGATGATGTGCGGGGTTTTGGCGATGATAGTTCATGGTATAGCGCTTCTGCCTGCACAAGTTATTGCCACGGATGCAGCACTTCATTGCGTAATGGTGACGGCTACGGTCCGATTTCGTACCGCATCCAAATCCAAGATAACAGCGCCAGCGGTATTGCCAATTTAAATATTCCGACTGCCAAACTTAGCCAAGTTGAAGACGCAGGCAATGGCAAAAGGGCGTTTTACGCGGTTTTGGACAAAAACGGATTTAATTCGTACGACGATGCCACACCCTGCTTTTTCAATACCACTGACACTTATCACTGGCGGGTAACTGCCTGCTGCAACGCGGATGGAACCGGCTGCAAGGATTGGCCGCAAACCTGGTGGACATTCACGGTTGGCACCGCCCCTGAACCATTTGATCTTTATGATCCGGACTGGAATGGCCCCAATGCAATTGAAAATATATCTTTTAAAAATATCAATTCAACAACCACGTCAGGAACTCCTCTGCGCTGGTGCGCCGCCAAACTGCCAAAGGAGTACCGAACATTCCCAGATCGGGCTGAATACGCCAAATCATATAAAATGGTGGTTACGTCTGACGAACCATATGATTTTACAAAGGATTTATATCAAAAAATTGTTAATTTTTGGTCTTGGGTAAGCGGGAGTTCTTCGCCAGACGCACAGCAAAAAACCCACGCACTGTCAATCATCAACGGCGGCTGGGTTTATGAAATTCATCCAAACCCAAATATAGACGAAGTTGACTCTTATGTTTTGCCGATTAATGGTGCCCCAACGCACTGGTATCCAGCGCAAGGCCAATATCGCAATGACCTGGCTTATTTTTCGCGCGACCGGGTTTATACCTGGAAACTCCAAACCTGCTCTGATAGTATTGCCCAAAATTGCTTTGACGACTACAGCCAAGAATGGAAATTAAAAACCATAAATGAACCAATTGAACCGCCCCAGCCGATATCGCCAAAGCACGACCCAAACGGCATAGAACTAGTGGGGTTGCCGCTAACAATTTCTTGGACAATCCCATCAGGCGCGAATTCATTTGAATATAGCATCCCGGGAGTGGATAGCGGCCAAACCACTTGGAGTACCATTCCCAATAATGAGTTTGATGACAGCAAAAAAAAGCTTTTTGGTTTGGAAAATCCCGCGATTAAACTTGACCAAACTTATACCTGGCGAGTTGGATCCTGCGCTGATTTTGACGCGCGCGACTGTGATAGCTGGTCGCAATTCTTTTCTTTTCGCACCACAGGCAGGCCGCCAGCAAAGGACTCAATGTTGCCTAATATGAGTTCAAAAATAACTTTCCCGCAAAATTTTGAATGGGAAAAAGTTCCGGGCGCGAAGGCCTATAATCTTGAACTTTGGGCCGACGGTAAAAAAATCACCGCAAGAACAATAAAATTCGGGCCCAGCGACCAAGGCAAGCCGCAAACTCAATTTGATTATCCCGACATTGAAGCGCCAGTCGCAACCAATGCCAAGGCATATACTTGGAAAGTGCAAACCTGCGCCGATGAAGGCGGCAAATTCTGCGGCAAAGATTGGCAATCGCAGAATTTTACCACAACGCGACCGGAAAAACCAGAACTTAAAAGCCAGACCGATAAAATCGGTTCGTTAAACAATCTTGATCTAAGATGGACTGGCCAAACTAAAACTTATTGGGTTACTGTCAATTATCAACCGCCCAAACCGCAACTCCAGACCGATTGCAATCTTCAAAATCCGGTAATTGATTTAAAAATTGACGCCAATACTTGCTCAATTGCCACAGATTGCATACCTTCAAACATAAAAACGTCTTGTGTTGGAAATTATACCTGGAAAATTTATCCGTGTGCCAAGCCCGATTGCTCTGACAAAGGGGAAGACAACGCTCTGTTGGGCGGATTTATTCTTGTCAGTAATGTCAACCAAAACAAAGACACGTTCTTGGTGTGCGGCCAAAAATTCGACAATCCAAAAACCAGCTGGGATGAAACTGAAAGGTGCGAAATAAAACACCTGTTTGTGGCGTTAAAAGTTATTATTGATTTCTTTCTTTTCAGATTGTCGGTGTGGCTATTGCCAATTTTGGTTTTGGTCACTGGCGGGCTTTTTTATATGGGACAAAACGACACTAATACCATCCCACGCATAAAAAAAATGTGGAAATGGATCGGCCTTGGTTATGGCCTACTGTTTATCGCTTGGTTTTTGGTTTCGTGGCTGATGCTGGCAGCCGGTTATAAAAATGACTGGTGGAAAATCATTTAGTTTTGCGGATTGGAATTTAATAAAATTTCGCGATGAGATATAATAAACTAATGGAACGCAAAAATTTGCAAATTCTGTTCTTGCTGTTGGTTTTTTGGGCAGGTGCGCCAGTTTTTTGTTTTGCTGAAATCACCGCCACCACACATTACAAAATTGATTCTGGATGCGCGGTCGCCATTAAAGATGCGACTTCCGGCGATATCACCTGCAAGAAATGGCAACGCGGATCGCAAGTTGCGGTTGAAGGAATTGACGTGGGTACATGTA
>Ga0163210_1000265_pt1 | contig 21220 bp, 24 predicted proteins | sample Kivu_220m_FD_113536 | JGI IMG/M metagenome (GOLD analysis project Ga0163210, IMG submission 113536) | Freshwater microbial communities from Lake Kivu, Western Province, Rwanda to study Microbial Dark Matter (Phase II) - Kivu_220m | ecosystem: Environmental > Aquatic > Freshwater > Lake ...
CTCTTGAGGATAATCCTAAGAGCAGAAGGCCAAGGAACCTAAGGGTACCCACTACAGAAGAGAAAGCTGTTAATCGGATCCGGGAACTAAGAGAAAAGTATCCCAGATGGGGGAAGGAGAAGAGGATTTACCACAAGAAGTACATCTTAATCTAACATAGCCAGATTTAGATTTTCCCCATTTAATTAGTTTTCCACCACAGAAAGGGCAATTGTATTGATAGTTTTTTTAATCATGTTTGAAATTGTACAAGTTTGGATTGTATTTGCAAGAAGGAGTATCAATTTCACCAACACATTTTGGTATTGTACCCTCGATCGCGAACGAATTGAAGCGAAGTTTGTGATCCTTACCGAAGGGTGTTAGTACATATATACAAATTTATGAAAAAAGGAACACAAGGGAAAGGGCGGAGATTAGAACCTGGGTCAAGATACCTATGACAACAGGAGCTTGAGTTTGAAATTTTCTCTGAATAGAAAGCAAATATTTAGTCCCGAAAGGGGTCTTGTCCATATAAACGTGGGGGGCTTCCAGGGCATCCGGAAGTACCGAGGCAATCCCACACAAAAAGGCGTTTAAGGCGGCACTTTCGCTTTGCTTAACCCATAAAAGGTTTAGGGTGAAAAACAGTCCGACGGCTATTCCGAGACCGAAATCCATCATCACGGCAATAGGCCTCCAACCTTTGAGCCTCTGCTCACTTTGAGCACCGCTAAAAAAATCCCAATGAGGAACAAGGTCTCCCAAAAAGTGAGCCAGTACAGAAACCGGTACGGAAATCAGTGGGTTTGGAATCGCCTTAGCTATTGCCAAACCCACCAGCACATGTGGTGTTAAGAGCATAGATAAATAGTATAATACAAAGTTGCTAAGGAATTTGCAAATGCAAAGGAAAAATCTTGGCCAGAACTTCCTAAAAAAGGAATATACAGCAAAAGACCTTGTCAAAGCAGCACATTTGACTAGAGAGGATGTCGTAATAGAAGTAGGTGCCGGAACTGGGACCGTTACCAAAGAACTTTCAAAAACAGTGGACCGAGTTATAGCGATAGAATTCGACAAAAACCTAATACCTGCTTTAAAAGACTCTCTTAAAGATCTAACTAATGTGAAAATTATATGCGAAGATGCTTTAGCTTTCTTCAAATCCTCCCCAGAGTTTGGCTACAAAGTGGTAGGCTCAATACCATATCAAATAACCTCTCCTTTGCTGCACAAACTTTTCACCTTAGATAAACCCCCTCAAAGCATAGCCCTAATTATACAATATGAAGTGGCTAAAAAGATCACAGCAAAAGTCCCAAGGGCAACGTATCTATCTAACCTTACCTCTCTTTTTGGAAATGCAAAATTTATAAAGAGAGTAAAAAAAGAAAATTTCCACCCGAAACCAAAAGTAGAATCAGCTATAATACATATAGAAAAGCGCAGAAAGTCTGTAGAAAACTTCGCGGAGTGGGTGTCCTTTTTGCACAGGGGGTTTTCTCATCCAAGAAAAATGCTTAAAACCATATTTGGAGAAGATATTTTGAAAAAAGCAGGTGTGGATTATTGCAAAAGAGCCCAAGAATTAACTTTAGAAGAATGGGTTAGAATTTTTAAAAATTTTAACAATGAAACAACATAACAATGTAACAACTAAAATTCCCCCTGACCATATAGTACAGTCAAAGGAGTGGGGGGCAGCAAAAACCGCTCTTGGGACTCCCGCACTAAGGACTAAAAGCGGGGTCCAATTTACGCTTCACAAAATCCCTGTACTAAACAAGTACATAGGATACTGCCCAAAAGTTAATCCTAAAAACATCGTATGGGAAGAAATAAGAGACCTTGGAACTAAAAACAATTGCATTGCCATAAATTTTGATGTTCCAAACAGCATGGCAAACACGCAGAAGGAAACCTTTGAGAGATACTGCACCAGATCTCCAAAAGACACTTTTGCCAGAAACACCATAATTTTGGATATACAAAAAAGTGAAAGCGACCTTCTTAAAAACATGCATCCAAAAACCAGGTACAACATAAGGCTTGCTCAAAAGAAAGGTGTGACTGTGAAGCTTGGAGGAAATAACGATATAAACAAATTCTTAAAGCTCCAAAGAGAAACGGCGCAAAGGCAAAAGTTTTATATCCACAGCGACACATACTACAAAACGGTATTTAGCATTCTGCATAAAAACAAAATGGCATACCTGGTCAACGCATATCTAAAAAAGGAAATGCTGGTATCTTGGATGGTCTTTGTATATAAAGACGTAATTTATTACGTCTATGGAGGATCAAGTAGTCAGCATAAAAACCTAATGCCATCAAACCTCACTGCATGGGAGACAATACGATTAGGAAAAAGGCTTGAATGCAGGTATTTTGATATGTGGGGTGCAGCAAACGACCCAAATAATGAAGAGGATCCTTGGTATGGATTTACGCAATTTAAGCTGGGGTTTGGAGGCAAGATTGTGGAATGTGAAGCTTCTTGGGATCTAATTCTTAGCCCTATTTACTACCGCTTATTCAACGCAGCAAATAAGGTTAGGTGGCTAATTCTAAAATTGTTAAAATGAGCCTTAACATTAAACAATCCCGAAAGTGGGGGGAATATCTAGAATATCTTGGATGGAAATCTTTATATCTGCCGCAAGCAGTAAGAATTAAGAAAATAGGAAGATGGTCAGTTATAAAAGTGCAGCGTCCTAAAGATATAACTGAAAAATTCCTGGATGGCTTAAACAACATAGCCAAAAAAGAAAAGGCCCTTTTTATCAAGATAGAACCGCTATCTCAAGAGGACGCAACAATACTGGAAAACAATGGATATAGAAAGGATTCGTCTACACTGTCTCCTTCCAAAACCATCAAGATTGATCTAAGACCTCCTTTAGAAGAAACTTACAAGAACCTTTCAAAAGACACGCGCCAAAAGATCAAAAAGATGAAAAAGGAAAATCCTCTACACATTTTAGCACTGACTAACGAAAAAGCCCTAAAAGACTTTTATGGCATATTAAGAGCTGTCGCTAAAGGAAAAAGGTTTTGGATCCCTTCATTTGGAGAATTTGAGGTAAAGTCAAAAGCACTAGAAAAAGAAGGTTTCATGGCCATTTATTATGAAGACGAGATACCTATATCGGGTGCGTACATTTTAATTATGGAAAATGAGGCATATTACGAGCATGCAGCACACACACATAAAGGCAAGGACGATTCCCCATATATAGTTCTATGGACAGTTATAAAAGAGCTGAAGGATAGAAAAATAGAAGCACTAGATTTGTGTGGCGTTTATGACGAGCGTTATTTAAAACTAACTAAAAACTGGAAAGCTTTTTCCGTGTTTAAGAGCAAGTGGGGTGGGGAAGTGGTAAAATACCCGGTGCAGTATATAAAGTATTTTAGCCTTGTAGCTTGTTGGTTGGGATTGTGAGTACACTTTTGCACAAGCCCCCTCAGACTTTTTTAGTTTACAAATACAGTTTCCGCAGCAGCAGTATTTGTGGAAATGTCTAAAACGTCCTTGGAGTTTTTGGTTGCGCGCTTCCCGAAGTAAATTTCTGTTGAAATTTTTCTCGCTGCGGATATTAAAATGTAACAGACCCGTACGTGGGATAACCGTACCAAAAATCTTTGTGGAAAAAGGATCTTATTCGGTGGATATTTGTGTGGAAAAAGGCCCTAGCTTTTCCACAGGTCCTGTAGCAAATACTATTTTGTAAACGTCAGTATATTCCTAGGGAAGCCTTTATGTTGGCAATATCTTGGTTTATTTTGGTATTTGCATTGCCTTCAATTTTTCTTATTGAGTGCAGTACCGTGGAGTGGTCTCTTCCCCCGAGGAGATCTCCTATATCCATAAGCGAAAAACCGGTGAGCTTTTTGGTTAGGTACATAGCAACTTGTCTTGGGAAAACGATTTCTTTCGTTCTTCTTTCTCCTTTTAGGTCCGAAACCTTTATATTGTAGTATGTCGCAGTGGCCTTTAGGATATCCGGGGCGTTTATGGCGGTTTTTTTTAAGCTCCTGCCCATTATTATTGAGACATTGTCAAGAGAGAAATTTGTATTATCAGCCTGGACTTTCGCTACAACCTGTGTAAATATGCCTTCCAACTCCCTTATGTTAGTTTCTGCGTTTTGGGCAATAAAGTCGCAAACCTCGTTTGGCATTTTTACTTTTAGCGCATCTCTTTTATTTCTTAGTATGGCGCTTCTCATATCTGTATCAGGCATTTGCATATCAGCTATCATGCCGCTTGAAAATCGTGAAGATAATCTTCTTTCGAGTTTTTGTATTTCTGACGGCGGTTTATCGGATGTCAAAACGATTTGTTTTCCTGCCATATAAAGTGTATTAAAACCATGGAAAAACTCTTCCTGTGTAGATTCTTTTCCGGCGATGAACTGCACGTCATCCACCAAAAGCACATCAACACCTCTGAACTTTTCCTTGAATTTTGATATTAGCGTCCGTTGTGGTCTGCCGAGACGCAGGGCCTCCAGAAGCTCGTTGCCGAAAGATTCCCCAGTGCAGTATAGGACTTTTAGGTCTGGATGTTCTTGGAGTATTTTGTTTCCAACGGCTTGTATTAAGTGCGTTTTGCCAAGACCAACACCTGCGTACAGAAAGAATGGGTTGTAAGATTTACCGGGATTTTCCGCTACGGATAAAGCTACCGTGTGGGCTAACCTGTTGTTTGAGCCGACAACAAAATTTTCAAAGGTATATTTTGGAGACAGCGTGTCGTTTTGGATTATTACTTTAGGTTTGGTTTCCGCAGCAAATAAAGGACCAGCGATATCCTCGGGTTTTCTTATGGCCGGCTTAACTATAACGGCTACACCCACGGATTCTTTGGTTATTTTTTCCGCTATATTTTTGATTTGGTTGTGGTATCTGTTTTCTATTCTCTCTTTTACAATAGGACTTTGGCAGGATAGGGTCAGTACGTTATTTTTATAGTCTTCTACATCAACTAATGGAAAAAAAGTTTTGATGTCGGCGTATGAGGCAGAAATCTTCAGTTCTCCCAGAATTGCTTTCCATAAATTTTCTTTGATCATTGTGGAAAAGTTGGGGCAGCTAACTTTACTTTAATAAGTTATCCACATTTGGTCAAGAAGAAGTTGGGTATATATGTTATACTTTAATTATGACCAGTGTAAAAAACATACCTCTAAAGGAGGAGTTAAATTATTTTGAAAAGAACAAGAAAGAGTATTTAAGGCTCTATTTATAATCATCTACTTTTACAGTCAACGCCCGAGGAAAATAAACTTAACCCCATTGCCTTGAAAAAAATGTTACCCTAATGAAATCTTTAGCTACCCGCTTGTCGCTTCACAATCTGCGGAAGGTGTGGGAGTCGAACCCACTCAGGATCATCTCCTGCAAGTTTAGCAAACTTGTGCCTTACCGTCCGGCCCACCTTCCCTATGGGGATATTTATATTATACCAGTGAAGGGTGCTAGATATCTATCTAGCTTTAATGAAGTTGTGATAAGAGTAGATTTGAATGGAGTTTGAGATTAGTGTGGTATGAAGATAACCTCCAAATTTTTCTCATCAAATAGAATTTTGAATTTGTCAAAGACATCTTTTCTACCAAGAAGTAAAGGTACGTCATCGTCCATAACCCAAGCGCATCGCGTCTTTATTCTGCAACCGCCCATCTCTATAAATATGTCTTTTTCATAATAATCTAGGGATCCGGAGATGCCAGATATAGTTTCCTTGTCTCCTGTTTTTTCAAGGCCCAAGGTTATGCCTATTCTTTTTGGAATCATTGTTATATCGGCGCCGCTGTCTATGATCATATTTATGGCTATAGGAGAAGATGTTTCACTTGACAGCTCAACAAAAGCATTGGGCCTTGGCAGGCCGTCTGCGTAATTTTGGGCGTACTTAAACTTAAAGGACGGCGGGTCCTTTTGGGTGCACCCTATAAATGAAAGGAGTTTTTTCAGGATATCTTTTACGGACACTTTTAATTAATTTATCCACGGCAAAACCTTTTTTTACAATTTTGCCTTCAACAAAAATTAAGTACTGCCCCTCCTTGTATTCGGAAAGATCCAACTTTTCCATGGCTGTAAAATTTTTCTTCTTTTCCGCATCTTCCATATGGTTCTCATTATACCACCCCATCTAATTTTAAGGGGGTCTTTCATTAGGGTCTCTCCCTTTCGTCATCATTCGGGACGGTCCCATTTGGGACCGTCCCGGTTGAGAGATTATTTTTTTGGCCAAGAAGAGGTTATTAGAGGCGTTTTGCCTTTTTGCAATTGCCCCCAAATTTCTTCTGTTACAAACGGTGCAAATGGATGAAGGAGCTTTAAAGACGTTTCCAGGACCTGTATAAGTGTTGGAAACGCGTCCTCGAAGCGATTTTTCGAGGACTCAATATATTCGTCACAGAACTTGTGCCAGAAGAAGCTGTAAATTTCCTCTAGAGCTTTGTCAAATCTGTATTTTTCCAGGCTCTTGTTAACATTTTTCACTGCTTTTCTCATTTCCTGTAACATCCGCTTGTCCTCCGCATTTAGTTTTGAGATTTTGGTTTTGAGATTAGATTTGTGATTTATTACAAATCGCGAGGCGTTCCAAACTTTATTAGCAAAATTTCTCATAGCCCTTATTTTATCTTCGCTTATCGCGACATCACTGGCAGGCGCTACTCCAAAAACAAGAGACATCCTTAAAGCATCTGCCCCATATTTATCAACCATTTCGATAGGGTTGATTACGTTTCCTTTGCTCTTGCTCATTTTCTGGCCCTTTTTGTCTACAACCCGGGCATGGAGATGAGTTACTTTGAAGGGGACTTCTTTTGTTCTATAAATGCCAAGCATCATCATTCGGGCTACCCAGAAAAATAAAATATCCCATAAAGTGTCTAGCAGAGATGTTGGGTAAAAATATTTAAAATCTTCGCTGTCCGGAAACCCAAGAGTAGTCAGTGGCCATTGGCCGGATAAAAACCATGTATCAAAGGTGTCTGTTTCCTGCAAAAGTTCTTCGCTGCCGCAATCTTTACAGGGTCCATATTCCAAAAGATATTTTGCGGATACGGGTGCTGTTACGGTCTGCAGACCGCTTTCTATATCAGAAAACGAGTAGTCCTTTGCAAGATTTTCATATGTCCCGGAGACCTTTTGGTTATTTTTATCTATAAAAGAAATTTCTATATTAGGATTACATTTAAGACAGTACCACGCAGGAATTCTTGGCCCCCACACGATTTGTCTTGAAATGTTCCAATCCATAATATTTTTGAGCCAGTCCATGTACATTTTTTCAAACCTCTTTTTGGGAAAGATTTTGGTTTTACCTTCTTTAACAGCTTTAATGGCAGGTTCTGCCAAAGGCTTTGTCTTTACAAACCATTGGGGCATAGGGAGAGGTTCTATTATTGTGCCGCATTTGTAGCAGGTATTTGTAGTATGTAATAATTTTTCCGTTTTAATAAGTTTTTCCTCGGTTTCTAGATCCTTTACAACAGATTCCCGCGCCTCTAACACTTTCATTCCAGTATATTTAGCTGGGACGTTAATCATTCTTCCTGTTTTATCTATTACAGTTATTGAGATTAGCTTGTTTCTTTTCCCTACTAGATAATCTGTGGCGTCATGTGCTGGTGTAACTTTTAACGCACCTGTTCCAAAATTCATCTTTATGGATTTATCATCTACTATTGGTATTTCCTTATTGATAATTGGTATGATGGCTTTTTTGCCAAGGAGGTTTTTGTACCTTTTGTCTTTTGGATTTACCGCAACTGCCACGTCCGCGAAAATAGTTTCAGGCCTTGTTGTAGCTATTTTAAGTGGGCCGTAGTCCAGGAAGTACAGAACGTCCTCCCTTTCCTTACGGTCAATCTCTAAGTCAGAGAAAGCGGTTCCGCATTTTGTGCAGTAGTTCACCAAACTTTCCGCTCTGTAAATAAGACCATCCTTATGGAGTTTTCTAAACGTGTCAAAAACGACATTTAGGATCTGCGGCTCTAGGCTGTAGTGGTATCTGGACCAATCCAAGGAAAACCCCAATCTTTTCATTTGATTTTTATTTAGATCTCTATTCTTGTCCACAAAAGCAGAAATTTCATCATAGAGGGTTTGTCTGTCAAAATCGAAGCGATTTTTGCCTTCCTTGGCCAAATATTTTTCAAAAACATACTGTGTTTCTATTCCGGCGTGATCCCCTCCGGGGAGCCAAAGGGCCGGATCCCCAAGCATTCTATGATATCTAGCTAGTATATCCTCAATTGTAAATAGGGCATGTCCCATATGCATCGGGTCGTTTGCATTTGGTAAAGGAAGAAGTATTGTAAAGGGTTTTCTGGCTTTATCTATTTTAGGAGTGAAATATCCCCCTTCCTCCCACATTTTGTAAATTTTTTCTTCTACTTCGTTTGGATTATAAGTTTTATCCATAGGTTGATTATATCAAATGCGCTACGTATCCCAAGCCTTTGGTGTATGTTCAGTAGACTAGTCTACTGACCTAGCGACACACCCAGACCAGAAATGTTTGAAAATCCGCAACATTACTTGGAAATCACGTTACGTCTTGTGCCAACTGATTAGGAATACCGACATTTCCCGCTTGCATTTGTTTAATTTTTAGGTTTTAATTATAGAAATATGGCTAATACGGCTTCAGCCCTGAAAAATGTTAGAAGGATAAAAACAAGGACTAGACAAAACAACTTTTGGAGAGCTAAAATAAAAGCAGCCTTAAAGTCTTTGAGCAAAAATGCGGATAAGAACAAAGCTCAAGAGCTTTTGCAGCAGGTACAGTCCGTGCTAGATAAAGCTGCCAAAAGAAACGTTATGCATAAAAACAAAGCTTCAAGGTTGGTCTCGAGAGTTTTCAGAAAAGTGTGAAATGAAAATCCTGCCTAGATTGTTAATCTTTACTGCTACTTTAGGTGCCTTTTTTGGGATTTTTTCTTCCAAAGCTTTGGCAGCAAAGATGTATTTGTCCCCGGAAACCGGAAACTATCTCCAGCCCTTTAGTGTAGATGTAATGCTTAATCCCGAGGCTGACAAGATTGATGCGGTAGATGTTATTTTAACTTACGACACTGCAAAATTGGATGTTTCGGAGATTGCTAATGGAGATTTTGAGCAGTATCTGAAAAAGAGTTTCAACAAGGCTACAGGGAGGATTGAGATAAGTGCCCTAAATGCAACTTCCCCTGCCACTGTTCAAACTAAAATTGCAAAAATCACTTTCAGCCCGCTATCAAACGGCTCAACAAAAGTAGATTTTGTTTATACGCCCGGGGCGGTTGATGATACTAATGCTTTAGAGAAAGGTATAGAGTCCCTTACCGATGTGAGTGGGGCTACGTATACGTTGGGTTCCGCGGTTCCTGCAGGTAACGTAGTTGTAACTGATACAGCTCCCGGCAACAATATGGTACCTGCTAGTACAGCTCCAGTTCCAAACACCGGGACCCTTCCGGACTCAATGTATTTGTACTCCTTGATGGCTATCGTTTTTACCTCTATTGGCTTTTTAATGTTAAAGAGAGTTTAATAATGAACAAGGTGGAGGCAATTAGAGGTTTTTTAACATTCCTTGTTATCTTTTTGGTTATTTTAACAAGTTTTCTTTCTGTTAAATTTATTATGAGTAATAGATCTTTGAAGGGCCAAAGTAGTGCTGTAATACCAAGCAAGTTACCAGCGGAGCCTGTTGTGCCAGATAGCGGTAAATCTGCTCTTAGTATGGATGGATTTAATAAGGCCGAGCTGAATTTTGATCCCGCCTATGACTTAAACTCTGATGGTGTGATAAATATGTATGATTATTACCTGCTTGGGTCTTCACTCAATAAGGGAACCGACCACAATTAGTCTATAATCTTTTCTTCCGGGTGGTGTGCAAGTCATTAGTGTAACAGTAGAGCTGTTTGGTGTATTTTTGTAGAAATTTTCATAGGGGTTAACATCGGCGGGGTCTACGGTCTTTTTCATAGTTATTAAATACTTGTACTCTTTGCCTTTATAATTCGCATAGAAGATATCTCCCGGGGATAACCTGTATAAGGTTGAGAATATTGTTTGATAGTTTTCTGGATCAAAATATTCTTCGAATGTTGAATGTCCGTATATGAATGTGTTCTTGCTTTCTCCTGGGAGAGAGGTCCCGTAATAATGTCCTAGGCTCTTATCAAGAGATGGATTTGTGTCGTTTATTTTGACCCTGGCGTTATAAATATCCAGTTTAGGGATAGTGAGGTAAAAATACTCTGGCAGGTTCTTATCTATTTTTACGTCGGTATTTTTGAAGTTTAGCTCACTAAAGGAAAAGTTTGCCTGGTATCCCGTTTTTGCTCCTAACACCGGCACAAAGAGGGGGCGGTTACCGTAGGAGATTATGGCGCTTTTAGCGTAGGGTCTAATTATTTCGTAGCAGAAGATGGTTACCCCAAAGGCAATAGAGGCTAAAGCCACGATATTTTTGGTTTTAGTCTTGTGCAAATTCCTGGCCGGCGACCCTTTAATGTATTTATATGGCGCGAACATAGGCAGTTTAACTAATTATATAATAAGAAAGTACAAAAAGGTCGGTTTTGATATCTTTTGTAGTGGTCTTAAATTTTATGTCCAAGTCGTAAATCTTTTGCAGGATCTCTATTATTTTCCCTTTGCTAAATTTCTTCTCGTGCTGCAGGATTTTCTTTTTTACAAAAGGATGCACCTTATTTGCGAAGCGGCTGCCTAATTTTAGTCCTAGCATAGTCCTAAAATTTTGGGCTATATAGCCCAGGACTAGAGGAACTTCAGGATCTTTGACATTGTTTAGTATATTTAGGACCGCCGGGTCCCTCGCGTTTAGGGCGTCAACGCAAGCAAAGGCCAAATTCGTGTTTTTCTTGTTAAATGATTTAACGGCGAACTTTTCATTATATTCGGCATATTTAAGTAAAATATTCGTTTTGGGCATAGCCTCACCTATCCATAGAATAAGCTCGTAGTTCAGTTTTCCCAGGAATTTAATGTTTTCCACACCTTCTATCTTGGGGGATTTCTCAAATTCGACGATGTTTACGATTTGATCGCCGAATAGTGCGTTGTTGCTAAGGCTTAAAATGGTGGTCCTAAAATCGAAGTTTCCTTCACCTGCTATAATATTAATCTGCGAGGTTTTGCTTTTATTTTTAAGAGCTTGCAGAAATCTTCTGCTTTGAGATATGTCGGTGCCGTGTATGAGATAGATCATTCATTTGAAAATAGGAACTTTTGTACAAAAGCATGTATCTGGGAAAAGTCGCCGATTTTGGGGATTAGGACATAGCTTTCTCCATATAGAGTGGCATTTTCCGGTGTATAAAGCAGCCCCCCATCTTCTTCATTATCACCGTTGTTTAGCACCACCATTTTTATGTTATCCAAGTTAACAGTTCTTGATAAATTGTAGAAATCGTCTACCTCATTTAGGCTTATGTTTGTGTCTACGTACTTTTGGTATAGATCATAAAGCTCTCTGAGTTTTGAAGGGTTGGCCAGAACGCCGGTTGTGAGCATTTTGTTTTTTGCTGCTATCAAAATTTCTTGCTGCCTTTTGGCCCTTGAAAAATCCCCCGATTCTTTTCCAATTGCGTGCCTGGATCTTGCATACTTTAGCGCTGTTGCACCGTCCATATGTACAATTCCCTTCTCGAAATGTATATGCTCATATCTGCAGGGGAATACTGTTTTGTCCATCTCCTCTGGTGTCATATTGGAGATGTCTACGCCACAAGTGTCTTGCTCTTTCCCCTCTATGGGATAGTTGTAGTCATCAAATGTGTTTTGTACGCTAACGTCAACGCCTCCTAAAGCACCTACGAGTTCCTTAAACCCATCAAACCCTACAACAATATAGTAATGTATGGGAATGTTTAGGACGGCCCCGACCGCCGATTTAGTTGCGTTTGCGGCATTCTCGTTTGCTCCGGTGCCGCCATTTCCATAGCCATAAGCATAAAGCGCGTTTATTTTGCCGGATGGACTACCTTTGGTGGTTATCCAAAGGTCCCTGGGGATGGAAATGAGCTTTATATCAGAGCTTGATTTCCCTATAGAAACCACAAGTATAGTATCTGTTAACATGCCCGTTTGCATATATCCTGAATCTCTCTTATCTAGGCCTAGTATTAAGACGTTCGTTCTGCCGTCCGTTGATTGCAGAGATCCGGGAGAGATTATCTGCGATAGGACAGACAAGGGTTTAAGAAAGCTTTTTATGATGATCGCTGAAGCCACCAAAAAAAGTGGGATAAGAATAAACAGGTATCTTTTCCCGCCTTTTTTCTTGTGGGATTTCATTGTTCCTAGATCTACGTAGCGCATATATTATAAAAGCTCTTGGCGTCAAGGCTTTCGCCTCCCACCAAGAACCCGTCCAAACCTATACTGGAAAAACTTTTAATATTTTCCTCCGAAACACTTCCTCCGTAAAGAACTTTTATGTGATGGAATTTTTCTTTTATTTCGTTTGTGATTTCCGAAATGTGCTTTGGGGTGTCTGTGTCCCCGGTTCCTATGGCAAAGACAGGCTCATACGCTACGATAATTTTGGAATTGAGGTTTAAAATGCCCAACTCTTTAAGGTTACCTATACAGACAATTGGAGTTACGCTGTTCTCCAGGCACCGATGCATTTTCGCTTTTACTTCCCTGTCCGACTCTCCGAAATATTCTCGTCTCTCGTGATGCCCTAGGATTGCGTATTTCACAAAATCCTTAGCCTGTTTTGCGGAGACTTCCCCGGTGAAATTTCCATCTTTGAATTTAGAGATGTCTTGGGCTCCTATTTCTGCATTTTCCAAGTTCTCTTTTAGATAGGCTAAGTATGGGGCGCTTGGGCAAACAATTACCTTATGCAAAATAGCTTTTTTTGTGGTTAGCAAGTTCCATTCCCCAGTCCAGGACTTGATTTCATTTAGACTTTTATTGAGTTTAAAGTTTGCGGCAAATATCATTTGCAAATATCGCTTAAATTTTTTATCAGGCCGGAAACCACATTTGGAAGATTTTCTAGATCTTCATGGTTATATTTTAACCCTAACACAGTAAGACAGGAAAATACCAGAGGAATGTCTTTGTATATTTCTTCTGCAGATTGGCATGCTATTAAGCATTTAGGCAAGATTGCTGGATTTTCCGCCTCCCCTTCTTTTGACTCTCCGCATCCTACCGGGCATCCAAAGCAGGAAGGGTTTGTGGAGTATTTAGTTAGCACCTCATTCTTCCTTCCAAGTATGTGGTTGTACACCTCTTTATAGTCTCGCGGATTAGGAATTTCAATCTCCCCCTCTCCTGACAATGTTATTGATCTTAGCTTGCTAAAAACCTCGTGCTTATCTACCGATACGTTACCGAAGGTGAAGTAGTTGTCTATAATGAGATTCTTGTTTATGCAGATGGTACTCTTAATTCCTGAGATACCTAAGGTATCAATATTCTTTTTGTTTAGGGCGTCTTTGAAGAAAACGCTGTTTTTGCTTATCAAAATATTTGTCTCGTTTCCCGCGTTGTATAGAATTAGCCCGTCTATGCCTAAGAGCCTAAGTTTTGCTGCAAAACTCCCCCCCCCGTAATATTCTTGGAGCTTTCGGTTTTCGTCCAGGAATAGCAGGCAGGCTTTTGATGTATATGGAAATAACCCGCTTAAAGGTCCGCAGGTAAAGATTGCGGGGTTTTTATCCTTGTTTTCCAGTAGTAGTTCTAGGGCAAGTCCCATTCCTCCAACAATACTTTCCGATCCTTTGTATATTTTGAAATCGTATTCCCTGTTCTTTAGATTTATCTCTAACACCTTTTTGGAAAGCTTCATATTTCTTTTAGTTCAAAGCAATTTTGTGGGCATATATCTACGATCTCCTTGAAGTTTGTGTTTTTCCCGTAATCTATAGATATTGTATGTTTGCCTGCCTTTCCATAAATTCTAATGAATGATTTGATGGGGCTTATAGTTTTTCCTGTTAGGAGAGATGCTCTCATAATGCAAAGTCCGCAACCTATGCACTTATCCTCTCTTGAAGAGGTTAGAATTCTGGACATAATTTAGAGGAAGAGTTTTTTAGCTATGGAAACAAGCCTTATGGAATAGGCCCATTCGTTATCATACCAAACTAAAACTTTTGCCAAATTTCCGCCAATGACTTTTGTGGATGATAAATCTATGATTCCGGAGTACGGTAACCCAAGGATATCTGAGGAAACAAGGGGCTCTTTTGATGTTTCTAAGATACCTTCATATAGCGGCATATGCTTAGCCCTTTCAAATGTTTGATTTATTTCCTCGGGGCTTGCTCCTTCTTTTAACAAGGTGGTAATGTCTGATATAGAGCCACATAGTGTTGGTACTCTTAAGGCTATCCCGTCAAATTTGTTTTTTAAGCTAGGTATAGCTTTTACTGTTGCGGCTGCTGCTCCTGTAGTTGTTGGTATAATATTTGCTGCTCCAGCCCTCCCTCTTCGCGGATCTTTGTTTGGTCCGTCCACTATATTTTGGGTTGCAGTATACGAGTGAACAGTTGTCATTAAAGATTTTTCTACGCCAAAGTTATCTTCTAAAATCTGCATTACTGGGGCTATGCTGTTTGTTGTGCAAGACGCGTTTGAGATAATAAGATCCTCTATCTTTTTGTTTATCTTTTCTGTCCCAAATACTTGTATATCTCCTTCGTCGCCTTTGCCGGGAGCCGAGATAACAACTCTTTTGGATCCGGCTATAATATGGGCCTTCGCTGCTTTGTATTCTGTGAAATATCCTGTACATTCTAGTACCACATCAACCTCTAGGTCTTTCCACGGAAGCCTCTCGGGATCTTTTTCTGCGAAAATTTTGTAGGTTTTGCCGTTTACGGTTAGAGAGCTTCTATTGTACGAGACAGTTTTGTCAAACCTTCCGTAGACGGAATCGTATTTAAGAAGATATGCTAAGGATTCCACCGGGGTTAAGTCATTTATAGCGACCAGCTCAAAATCGTTTGGAGCTAGGTTTGTAGAAGGAACCATACTCGCGTTTAAATTTCCGGTTACCGCCTTAAATGCGCTCCTGCCTATCCTCCCAAATCCGTTGATGGCAATCTTTATTTTTTCCATAGAAGTTCACAAGTACGAGTTAAGCCAAGATTCTATTGTGCCTTTTGGCATGGCACCAACCTTGCGCTCAACCTCGGTTCCGTCCCTTTCCAGTACGAGAGTGGGAACGCTCATCACTTGATATTTAGTTGCCGTATCCACGTTTTCATCTACATTCACACTCTCAAACTTAATTTTGCCTTCAAAGTCTTTTTTGAGTTCTTCAAACACTGGCCCCATCATTTTGCAGGGTCCACACCAGTCGGCGTAAAAGTCAATCAGTTTAATCATAGTACTTATCTTACCACCCAAAGCGAATTTTTTACAATAAGATAGCGGAGTTTCGCGATATTATATCTAATTGCGCAAGTGTGAATCCTATGTACAGGCCGTTTTGTTTTCAGTTTGCTATAGTATAATGAGCCAATATGAAGAAATTCCTTTTCCTGCTTTCTGCTTTGTTTGTTGGGCTTTTAGCTTTACTTCTTGTTAAAAGCATTAACGGAGCAACTAAGATAGAAGGGGTTGTAGTCCAAAAGACCCCCGAGGAGCTTTATGATGAAACGCTACTTGACCGTAAGTCAAAAAGTCCAAAGGAGATATCTTTTGATACAGATAACGTTTCTAGCGGCGATTTTGATATTTCTGCCAAGCACGCTATTGCTGTAAATTTGTCTAACAGCAAGATCCTTTTTTCTAAAGATGTCCACGAAAGAGTACCCGTAGCTAGTCTCGTTAAGGTGATGACGGCGGTTGTAGCTTTAGAGCATGCTTCTCCCGATTACGTTATAAATATAAGTCCAAAAGCTTCTAGTATGGAACCTAATGATATGGGTATTTCAGCAGGAGAAAAGTATACGTTAGAAGAGCTTTTGTACGGTTTAGTCTTAAATTCCGGGAATGATGCTTCCGTGGCTATAGCTGAAGGAATTGCAGGTTCAGAGGAGAATTTTACTATTTGGATGAATCTAAAAGCTAAAGAATTAGGCCTTAAAGACACAAAATTTGTGGATCCAAACGGATTAAATTTGAATGATGAAACTTGGTATAGTAGTGCTTATGATTTGGCGGTAATTTCAAAATATGCTCTAGATAATTTTCCTCTCTTGAGGGAAATTTTCTCAACTTATCAGTATGAGATTCAAAAAGCAGACAGCCATAAGTATATTTACCTGGAAAATCTAACAAATTTAATATCTACTTATCCTGGTGCTAAGGGGATCAAGATTGGATACACGCCGGAAGCTGGAAATACTTTAATAACCTATGCGGAGAACGGGGACGCGAAAATTCTTGGAGTTATACTTGATGCGGTAAATCAAAGATATGATGCAATACTTCTTCTGGACTACTGCTTTGCCAAGGAGGGAGTTACCGTTAAACATAATTTGCTTTGATGTGATTTTCTTATGAAACTAGATTTGGATTTTTATGAGAGAAACACAGTTACCGTGGCGAGGGGTTTGTTGGGTAAGGTCCTAGTTTTGAAGCGAGATGGGGTTGAGATGATGGGCAGAATTATAGAAACGGAAGCGTACCGCGGAGTTGAGGATAAAGCTTGCCACGCTAGTTGGCGCAAGCGTTCGTCCTGCGAAACTTTATGGGGTCCTGCAGGACATTCCTATGTTTACTTAACATACGGAGTTCATTACATGTTAAACTTGGTTACTGAAAGAGAAGATTTTCCTTCCGCTGTTCTTGTTCGCGCTGCTAAACCGGTGAAGAATATCGACTCTAATGTTGAAGGTCCCGGCAGGCTCACGAAGGCCTTTGGGGTAGACAGAAGTTTTGATGGTAAGAGTCTTATTTCAGAAGATTTTTATGTTGCGGATCTTGGGTTTGCGGTTAAGAGCGTGGGTTGTTCTCCTAGGGTTGGAATAGATTATGCCGCGGAACCCTGGAAATCCATTAAATGGAGGTTCTTTGAAGAATGGTAAGCGGGATTATTAGTAAAGGCAAAGATTTTTTGTTTAAGAAAGAGGAAAATATTTTGAGGGCCGGTTTTATAATTGGCGCTTCTTTAATTGCCTCCGCCTTTCTTGGGCTTCTTCGCGATAGATTATTTTCTCAGTTCTTTGGTGCGGAGCCGTATTTTTCGCAGTTAGGGCTTTATTTTGCCGCAGATAGAGTTCCCTCTTTTGTGTTTAACATTATAGTTGTAGGTACTCTAACGACTGCCTTTATCCCGGTTTTTACTAAGTATTTGCGGAAAAATGCTAACGAAATTTGGAATTTTGCTTCTAATGCTCTAAATTCGGTTTTGGTTGTCTTTGCAGTTTTAGCTACATTGATATTTGCCTTTGCTTATCCGTTGTCTAAAGTCATTTCCCTAAACACGCTCGGCAGCACTGATCTGAACTTTATGTCTAGTTTGCTCAGGATAATGATGTTTGCGCAGTTAATTTTGGTCCTAAGCAGCTTTTATACCAGCATATTCCAATCACTTAAAAGGTTTTTGGTTCCGTCTTTAGCTCCGGTTCTATATAATTTAGGGATAATAGCGTTCACCCTACTATTTGCTAAAAAGATGGGTGTGTTTGCTCCTGCCTGGGGAATGGTTTTTGGTGCTCTTATGCACTTTGTTACGCAGGCTTTGCTGAGCCGGGATCTTGGGTTTAGGTATAGTAGGATCCTCAACTTCAGGGATAAGGGGTTAGTAGAGATGTTTGCCCTAATGCTCCCCAGGACGGTGAGCTTGGCCGCCAACCAGATATCGCTTCTTATCGATACAAGCCTATCCATTTTAATAGGCGCCTCTTCTCTGGTTATATTTAATTTTGCGCAGCACCTTCAAACTGTTCCCGTGAATTTTTTTGGTGGGGCCATATCCCAGGCTGCTTTCCCAGTGCTTTCCACGCTTTCGGATGATAAAAAAGAGTTTTCTTCCGTGCTAAAAAACACTACGAAACAAATAGCTTTTTTTGTGCTTCCTGTGAGTATGCTATTTATTATTCTAAGGATACCTTTGGTCAGGCTTGTATTTGGAGCCTCTAAATTCTCATGGGATGCTACTATAGGAACGTCTTATACCTTGGCCTTTTTTAGTATATCTATAGTATTCCAGTCCTTGGTTTATCTTTTTAATAAAGCTTTCTATTCTTTGTGTGATACCAAAACCCCAGTTAAAATTAGCCTTATATCCATCGCCATAAATATTGTTTTGGCGGCAGTTTTCATAGTGGGTTTGGGGTTTGGCATCTGGAGCTTGAGTTTTGCATTTTCTATAAGCAGTTTTATTAACTTTGTCATCTTGTTTGTGGTTGTGGGTAGAACAATACCAGATCTTTTCGACGTTGGGTTTCTGGCGTCGCTCTCCAAAATAGGCTGGGCATCTATTTTTACGGCGGTATGTTTATACATACCTATGAAGATTATGGATAAAGTGGTTTTTGATACTACGAAGACGTTGCATTTGATTATTCTAACTGGGACGGCTTTTCTAATTGGGTTTTTTTCTTATATATTGTTCTCGAAGTTCTTAGATATAAAGGAGCGAGAGGTAGTGCTGAACGTCATCAAACGCTTTATTAAAAAAGGTCCTCAAAGCGCGCCTTCAAATTTTATGTCCGGGGAAACAGGTGTTAATGTTTCTTGAGATACTCCCGTGAATTCCGTTTTCCTATAAGTTATAGCGGTGTCCACCACTATCCATACCAGTATGGTAAAAAGGGTGACTATGGATATTATGAATATATCTTTATCTTTTGGCATAACTAATTTAGATAAAAAACTGTTATATTCATTGTTCCCGTATTCTTTCCATCCTTGTTTTCTACGGATATGGACGTAAACTTGATAAAGCGCTCTGAATTTTCTAAGCTACTCACAAGCCCTGTTATGCTGTCGTATGTTCCAGCAACATCCAAGGTTATGTTAACGCTGTTTAAACCTTTTTTGCCCATCTCGTGGCTTTGGTCTATCCCCATTTTGACAATACTGATGTTGTAAGCTGTAGCAGTGCGGGCCAGGTTGGTAAGAAGAGCCTCTTGCATCATATCTTTGGGTAGCTGCCTGTATAGTTTGGTTATGTTGTCTTTTTGCTCTTCTATGTTCACTTTGGCTTTGTCCAAATTTACTATTTTTTCGGTTAGCGCCGCATCTGCTGCTTTTGCTTGAGCTAGGTTTTTTTGGTACTGGGCTACTATTTTTATGCTTGGCCTTACAATAAAAATTGCTAGTAGAGATATTGTAAATAAGCTCATAGTTAGGATGGAATATGCGCGTTTCTCTTTTTTGTTTAATAGGCTTACGGTTCTGGTTAATCTGGATATCATAGCTTTTTCGTTTCAATTTCTATATCGAACGTAAACGTATTTTCAGAGGGATTTAAATGCGCGCCTAGCAAATCCACTCGGCCTAATTCGCTGTCACTATCCATACTTTGAATCATTTGTCCAAAAGAAGTGATATTTGAGGATTTTGCATTCAGTTGTATGAGGTTTGGCTGCAAGATTACCGTATCTAGAGAGATGTCTTTGGGCACGTCCCTTGCTATTATCTTTGCATAAGCACTTGGTTTGAACAGATCTCTTTTTACCCCCTTTAGGAGCTCTATCCTTTTTTGTATGTCACTTAATTCCTTTTCTGTGCTTGAGAAGGAAGCAACGATGCTGGATTTTTTCTCAACGTTGTCTGAAACCTTCGAGAGCTGATCGCTTAAAGCTAATTTGTAGAATAGCAGGCATATGACTAACCCCTGCACTATAATAACTATGGTTCTGCCATACTTTACAGTCCAGTCAAAGGCCTTTTCTCTAGCAGAGAGCTTTCCAAACTCCTTTTCTGGCACGAGATTTATTTCTTTTGTAGGCATTTGTTTGATTTTAGCAGAAAGTTTAAGTATAAGTGAAGTGGACACACGTCATTATATGTGAAATGAAAAGACGGGTCTCGGGTTTGATGTGTATGAACAACATTAGAAACTTTGCAATAATAAGCCACGTTGATCATGGGAAGTCTACTCTCGCTGATAGATTTTTGGAGATGACAGAGACAGTAGATTTGAAGAAGATGCACGCCCAGTTTTTGGACAGTATGGATTTGGAGCGTGAGAAGGGTATAACTATTAAGCTAAAACCTGTTCGTATGATGTATAAGATGGGTGGGGAAAAGTATATCCTAAACCTTATTGATACGCCGGGGCATGTGGATTTTTCTTATGAAGTTGAGCGGTCTTTGGCCGCCTGCGAAGGGGTTATCCTTCTTGTAGATTCTACTAAAGGTATTCAAGCGCAGACCCTTTCAAATTTTAATAAGGCGAAAAAGCAAGGGCTCGTAATTATTCCTGCGGTAAATAAGATAGATTCACCGCTGGCGAAAATTGAGGACACAGCAAAGGAGATATCCTCCGTTTTTGGGTTTAGGAGTGGGGACATACTTAGGATATCGGGAAAGACTGGAGAGAATGTAGAAAAGCTTCTTGACGCACTAGTACGTAGGGTTCCGCTCCCCAGTCAGAATGTAAATAAACCTTTTAGAGCTCTTATTTTTGATTCTTTTTATGATCCTCATTTAGGTGTGGTAGCGGTAGTGCGAGTTTTTGACGGTAGCTTATCCCTGCCTTCGGAAGTAAGGTTATTTCATTCGAGAGCTCTATTTAGACCTTTAGACATGGGCTTCTTTGGACCTGAAATGTCCCATCTGGAAGCTCTCTCTGCTGGGGATGTGGGATACATAGCAACGGGGCTAAAGGATATTAGCTTAGTTAGGGTTGGAGATACCGTCCTTTCCGGAAAGGGGGGAGGTGTAGTTGTTCCACTAAGAGGGTATAGGGAGCCTAAGCCTGTGGTTTATCTAAGCATTTTCCCCGAAAATTCCAGAGATTATGGCAGCTTAAGGAAGGCGCTCGAAAAGCTGAAGCTTAACGATGCTTCTTTGGAGTATAGCCCGGAAAATGCGGGCAGTCTCGGGATAGGGTTTAGGTGCGGGGTTTTGGGACTTTTACATTCGGAAATTACGCAGGAGCGGCTTTGTAGGGAATTCGGAGTCTCCGTTTTTTCCACAGTCCCAAGCGTTTCTTATAAGGTTATCCTTTTAAGTGGAGAGAAAATTTTTGTGAGTTCCGCGGGAGATTTTCCGGAGGCGCAATGCACGAGAGAGGTTTATGAGCCTTTTGCTAAAGTATCTATATTCACAC
>Ga0163210_1000266_pt1 | contig 21220 bp, 19 predicted proteins | sample Kivu_220m_FD_113536 | JGI IMG/M metagenome (GOLD analysis project Ga0163210, IMG submission 113536) | Freshwater microbial communities from Lake Kivu, Western Province, Rwanda to study Microbial Dark Matter (Phase II) - Kivu_220m | ecosystem: Environmental > Aquatic > Freshwater > Lake ...
ATATATTAGTAAATGCGCGATATTTTAACACTAATGAGTGCGAGGGGCATAATATCATCAGCGATAACAGGTCAACCGTCATAGCCAGGTGCATGGCGACGTGGTTATCACTGTGTGCGTTGTCATTGCGAAGCCCGCAGGGCTGTGGCAATCCCCTGGTCTGATGCGGTGCCATGAGATCACCACGTCGTCCCGATTTTATCGGGACTCCTCGTGATGACATATTAAGTTTCCTGTCATTGCGAAGCCCGCAGGGCTGTGGCAATCTCTAAAAGCGAAGAGTGTTTTCCCTTGACTATAAGGATTCCCACGCCACGATTGCATCGGGGCTCGTAACGACCTGAATACGTATGTTTAGAAATATTTATTTCCAAAATTATTTGGAATTTGGTTTTTAGAACTTGGAATTTGCTTTACTATTATATTTTTGCCGCCATAATATTTAGCTAAAAGTGATATAATCGTATTGTACAGGACGGCATTTTGATATGAAAACTTTCACAGCATACGTTGAATTAGATCCTGAGACCGGCTTCTATGTAGGGACGATACCTGGAATACCGGGGGCGCACACACAGGCAGCCACCCTGGATGAGCTCAAACAAAACCTGAAAGAAGTACTCGAGCTGTGTCTTGATGAATACGATGGTCCCGTGGAATTCCTCCCACAATTTGTTGGAATCCAGCAGATCGAGGTTTCTGCGTGACCCGTATTCCCATTGTAGATTTCAATACAATGGAAAAGATCCTTTTCAGTCTAGGTTTTAAAAAAGTCCGTCAGAAAGGCTCTCACGTATTTTATAAACATAAGGATGGAAGAGCTACAACATTACCCAATCACCAGGGAAGAGACTTGTCCCGTCCGCTGTTACGTGAAATACTGCGTGAAATTGAAACTGCGCCGGAAGATTTTGTCACTATTTTAAGAAGCGTCTGATCAATAATTCAAATATCCCGCTTTACCTTGCTCCCCATATTTACAACTGCTTTCATTGAAAGCACAGCTTTTTATCCTTTGTATTTTGAATTTATTTAGAACTTAGTATTTAGTTTTTCCCTTTTGTTTGGAATTTGGTTCTTGGAACTTGGAATTTATTTTGAGTTTAGGGTTTAGAGTTTAAGGTTTAGAGTTTAGGGTTTAGAGTTTAGAATTTTCTTCAATGCCCCCTCTTGACAGGGGTGCTATAATGTGCACATGAAACACAGAATGGATGTCCACCACGTGTGTGCAAGACGTGATGAACAGGATATACGTGAAAGCATGGACATCCATGATGTTGTGGATAGCCCGGACACCACCACAATATCTTGTGTTTTAGAGTTTTTTGCGGGAAAACGGAGGTAAAAAAATGCCCGAAATTAGAGCAAGTGTTACGGTGGAGGTGCACCGTAAGCTAAAGGAGGAGGCGGCGCGCAGCGGCAAGCACCTCAAAGAGCTCGTTGCGGAGTTGCTCCTGGCGCATGTTAAAAACAGCCAGGGAGGTGGCGCGAAGAAAAAGGGGCCCTAAACTATTCGAAATGTAAAAACGTTATTTTGATGTGGAATATTTGATGGAATACAAGGTTATGGAGGTGCACATCGATTTCATGAAAACAAGGATTATATGCAGATCAGGTCAGATAGTATTAACGATAAAATTGTACGGAGGTAATCAATAAGAAATGAAACAAATTTTAGCTAAAGTCATCAGTCCCTATTTAATCCTTTTCCTTGTGCTGTCAACCTTTATCCCGGTAGCCACTATGGTAACGCCGGATGAGGTATCGGCAACAATATCCGACAACGTAACACTTTTATTGCCAACCACGGCATTACCGTCATATGTTAAATCAGAAGGAACGTTGGTAACCCAGCAAAAAATCAATGCTGATGCTCTTGGTTTCATGGATGTGAGAATACAGCTATTTGCAGCTGGCGAGACAACAACACCGTTATGGACAAGCACCAACTACGCCTATAACGTTACGGTGATTGGAGATCAGACATTTTACTATTCATGGACAATGCCCACTGCAGCAGCAGTTCCTGCGGCGACATATGGAATTCGCGTTATGGCACAACAACCACAGGGAACTGAAACCTGGAAATATTCCGCTATCCAGACTGCTGCCGTCGTTATTGACAATACTGTGCCAAGCGCACCGACTGCTCTTTCACCCAATGGAGTATATACGAACGATAACACTACTTTCCTCTCATGGAACTGTGTGACAAAAGGAACACAGACTATCCTGTATGGTGTGCAGGTTGATAATACGTCGACATCCTTCACTTCGAGTGCAACAAGGCCTGTCGACGTTTCAGGTATCGCAACATGCAATTACACTACAGCAGCCATTCCTGACGGCCAGAAATACTGGCGTGTCAGGGCGGTTGATAATGCCACCAACACAAGCGCATGGTCAAGCGTACTGAGTTACTTCATTGACACCTTTGCGCCTGCGGCAGGTGTGGCGCCCACATTGAGTTCCCCGGCAGACGGCGCCACAATTGGAGGCTCCTATAATCCCTCGCTTACCTGGGTAGATAATATCACCGATCCTACCCCTTCATCGGGCCTGAGGTACTGGGTCCAGGTTGCCAGCGACGCCGGATTCACCACTCTGGCGGAAAACGTTACCACCATCACCAATGTAACTTATACTCCGGGATCAACCCTGGCTGCAGGCACCTGGTACTGGCATGTCAAGGCACGCGACATGGCATGGAATGAAACAGCTTGGTCGACTACAAGGAGCTTTATAAAGCCCACCAGCACAACCAGCTATTCACTTCCGATGGGGACGGGTTGGAACTTGATGTCGCTTCCTCTCTGTCCGGGCAGCAGCAGCTCAATGACTGCTGCAAACTTTGTTGCAGCCTGTGACAATGGATCAAATGCTATAGACATCATCTGGGGCTATTATCCCGAGGAAACCCTGGACGCCAACAAATGGAAATGGTATATTCCCGGTGCCACCGGCAACACGCTGTCAACTATCGAAGTAACCAGAGGCTACTGGGTAAATACGACTTCACCTACTACGCTCTCTATTACCGGCGCTTCCTGCCCTAACCCGCCTTACTCCGCGCTAACTGCCACACTTTTACCGGGATGGAACCTGATAGGTTTCAAATCGACCACCAACATACTTGCCGGCACTTACCTTGGCGCGTGCGCAGCCAACATCTCGTTTGTCTGCCGCTATCCGGCAGGCTGGGACTGCGGCACACCGGCTGCAATAACTTGCCAGCCGGGTCAGGGTTACTGGGTATTCCTGGGCGGAACCGCTAACTGCTCATACGGCCTGCCCTGTAATTAATGCCAGTTATTAAGGAGGAAATATCATGCCTGACAATATAAGAAAAAGACAGGCCTTGAGAGGCATGCACGTGCTCCTGAGCCTGGCGGCCGTAATAACGATGCTCGTGTCCACAGGGTTTCTCGTTGCGCCGGTGAGCGCGGACGGGCCGCCTCAGGTGCCAGCCTTCTTTTCGGGAACGGTCACGGTCAACGGCAGCGCTGCATCTGTAGGAACCTCAATCGAGGCTAAAATTAACTCGGTATCTTGCGGCACATATACGGTAGCCACAGCCGGCAGTTATGGCCCGATACTGGTACAGAACGGCAATAATGGAGATACCGTTCAGTTCTACGTTAATTCCGTTGCAGCTCAAACAGGTATTTATCAATCAGGATTACCGCAAACAGTAAATCTGAGCACCGGCAGCGGCAGCCCGCCTGCCGCCCCGGTCCTTTCCTCACCTGCTGACGGCGCTACCGGAGTTTCTACCACTCCTACACTGCAATGGAGCGCTTCCACAGGAGCGACTTCGTATGCAGTCCAGGTTTCCACATCGTCAAGTTTTTCACCCGTTATTTTCACCCAGTCGGGTATTACCGATGTACAGGTAACCGTTTCTACAGCATTGAGCACAAGCACGGTTTATTACTGGAGGGCCAATGCCACCAATGCCAGCGGGACCAGCGCCTGGTCAAGCTACAGGAGCTTTACCACCCAGGCAACTGCTGCGCCCTCCGCACCTGTATTATCTTCTCCAGCTAACGGCGCCACGGGTGTTGCCACAACGCCGACACTGGTGTGGAATGCATCTACAGGCGCGACTTCATATGGCGTCCAGGTTTCCACATCATCAAGCTTTTCACCTGTCGTTTTTACGCAGTCCGGGATAACGTCTACACAGGTGACCGTTTCCACCGTGCTGAGTTCAAGCACGCTTTACTACTGGCGCGCCAACGCAACCAATGCAAGCGGCACCAGCTCATGGTCAAGCTATTATAGCTTCACTACTGCCAGCGGAGGCGGCGGTGTCCCTACCATCCCCGCTTTTTTCAGGGGAACCGCTTACAAGGATGGGACCGCCGTTAACCAGAAACAGGTCTGCGTTACAGTAAACAGCGTATCCGCATGCACTACTACAGACACATCGGGCAATTACCTGGTTATGGCAAATGGAAATGAGGGTAGCTCTGCAACATTCACCGTTGACAGCGCTGCCGCAACGGAAACAGCCACTTTCCATCCAGGTTGGGTAATCAGGCAGGACCTGCATGCAAACACGGGCGGCCCTCTGACGGTGGTAACTACATCCTTACCCGCTGCGACTGTAGGCTCAGCCTACTCATCAACTCCCGAAATGAGAGCTTCGGGCGGTGTACTACCCTACACATGGTCGCTGGCAACGGGCAGCCTGCCTGCGTGGGCAACCTATAATCCAAGCACAGGCTTGATAACGGGCACGCCCTCTTCTCCCGGCACATCTGCTGCTTTTGTCTTCAGGGTGACCGACAGCTCAACACCAACCCCACAGACAGCCCTCAGCCCTTCCCTGACTATTACGGCCCAGGCGCCGGGCAGTCTGAGTGTCGTCACAACTTCACTGCCTAACGGTACTATAAGTACTGCATACTCATCTTCACCTGAAATGCGGGCAACCGGCGGTACAGCACCGTATACATGGGCCGTGACTTCGGGCTCGCTGCCTACATGGGCTGCTCTTAACGCCAGCACAGGTTTGATAACGGGAACTCCGGATGCAACGGGCACTTCAGCGGCGTTTGTAATAACAGTAACCGATAGCTCGACGCCTACTCCGCAAACGGCGGTAAGCCCCTCACTGACTATTACAGTTGGCTCCACACCCACACCACCCACCTGCGGCACTGATCCTCTGGGTTGCGTTGCGGCTCCGTATACAGGCCGCACAGGCGGGAATACTGCAGTTTTCTGCAGGTTCGCTGCCACCAGCAGCACAACAGTCAGCAAAATCAAGCTGGTGGCATATGGCGCCGATAATGCAAAGGTGGCCATCTACAGCGACGTGGGCATGAGTCCCAGCGCCCGGCTTGCGGTGAATAACACTCTCACTCCCATTACTTTAGGTGAAAATACAATTACACTTGCTTCTCCGCTTGCGATTACCAGCGGCACATATTACTGGCTGGCATGCTGGACCCAGTATCCCACTTTTTATCTCTCGTCCGACAGCGGTTTATGGGTCTTCACGGATACAAGTTCCACTTATGACTTCCCCGCTACAGTTACGGGCACCACTATCGGCGCCGGCAATCGCGGCCAGATTTCTGCCATTCCATAGTGAAATGCAATGATGAAAAAGGCTGTCAGAAAAAACTCTCTGGCAGCCTTTTTCTTAAAAACTGAATATTGTTTGACCAGAACAGAAGAATATGAAGCAATGTACATTAATTACTACTGTGAATATACTGCATCTTGCTATTAATATAATAAATTCCATAAACGGGGGTAACTGACTTATGTTAAAGCTATCTTTTCCAACGAGCCGCAACTTGAATTTATTTGGATTGGTATCGGCATCCTTGATCGCCATTCTTCTTTTCCTTGTATATGTGCCGTGCGTACATGCGGATAGCCCTCCCAGTCCGCCGCAGATGTTTTACGGCACGGTCACCATCGGCAGCAGTCCGTCAGGTTCCGGCGCTATCGTAGTAGCAAAAGTGGGATTAACCCAGATTGGTACGATATCAACCAATTCACAGAGTAAATACGGCGTTGATACGTTTTTCGTTATCAGTCCAACTTCCGGGGCAATCATCGATTTTTATGTTAATGGGGTAAAAGCCAACCAGAGCGCGACATATAGCCCGGGCGAACGCACAGAGTTGAATTTGACAGTCTCGACCAGCACTACCCCTGTCACCATCACCGCCAGCATCCTGGGCCAGGCAGACTCCTTCTTATTGACAGGAGGTGTCTTAACCAATGCCAAAACGCTTGTAAGTTCGGATTCCCGGGTCAAGCTGAGCTTCCAGGCCAATACCACTATCAGCCTGCAGGGCACCCAGCTGGGCGCGGCCACCGAGTCCAACCCCTCCGCGGGCGCCGACAATTCCACCCTGGTGCGCGCTTACAGCTTCACCCCTTCCGGAGCCACATTCAGCCCGGCTGCCACCATGACGCTTAAATATGAAACACCGCTTCCCACCGGCGTCAATGAATCGGAGCTTTATATTGCCTGGTGGAACGGCTCAGCCTGGGAAAAGCTTACCTCCACCGTCAGCGCCACCAATAAGGAGGTCTCGGCATCCGTTTCCCACTTCACCGTCTTCTCCATTCGCTGGGCGCCTGTTCCTGCAACCACCACAACTACAACTACAACCACGACCACTACCGATACCACTTCTACTACGACTACGACAGATACTTCACAGACCACACAAACCACAACCGCCACCGGCACGGTGAGCGCCAACGTCATGGGCTCATCAGGATCATTCAGCGTCAGCTCCGGCGCTGTATCTTCAGCAACCACCCTCAACAGCGCCGACGGCAGGCTTAGCCTGAGTCTTGCAGCCAATACGGCGGTCAATCTGCAGGGCAGCATGCAGCTATCCGTGCTGCAGCTTGCCTCAACGCCGGCGCCTCCGGCCAACACCAGGCTCATCGAGGCCTTCGCCTGCAGCCCTGATAACGCCACCTTCAGCCCGGCGCTGACCCTTACAGTGAAATACAATACAGCCAGCATCCCTGCGGGTGTGAATGAGTCGGACCTCTTTATAGCCCTGCTCCAGGGATCCACCTGGACGCCGCTTGCCTCTACCGTAAACACACAGAATAAGACCATCACGGCCCAGATCAACCACTTCTCCACCTACGCGGTGCTGGGCACCGTCTCAGGTTCCACCACTACACCAGCCACCACCTCGTCGCTCCTGCTCTCCGATTTCACCCTTGCGCCGGAAATAGCAACCCCCGGAGCCACGGTGACGGCTTCCATCCGCGTTGCCAACGGCGGCTCCGCTGAAGCCACCAAAAACGTAGTGCTCAAGGTAAACGGTAAGAACGAACAGCAGAAGGATGTCACCCTGTCCGCCGGCAAATCGCAGTTAGTCACATTCATGTTTAACAGAAGCGAGCCGGGCAGCTATACCGTGAGCATTGACGACCACAGCAGCAGCCTGGAAATCAAAGCGGGCAGCAGCGATACCGCCACCGGTTTTTCCATGCCCGTCCTGGCCGTCATCATCGCGGGCGGCGTGCTTGTGATCATACTGATGATAGTCCTTATCTTCAGACAGAGGTCGGGCGGATACTGATTTAAGATTTCAACAGGTAGGGGCGGGCTTGAAAGCCCGCCCCTTTTTTTATTGTCAGCACCATACCATTGCTTCAGGCAGAGGATGTAGGGACGGGTCTTTAGACCTGTCCGCTGCGGGCGCATCTGAAGATACGCCCCTACAAAACTCGGGATTTAGAGTTTGTCCCAACGGGGCTATTATTTTTCTAAAATTCCTGTGCTATAATATCGCGTATTCAATAAATTAAGGGGGTTGTCATGCAGATCAAGGATATAATGACGTGGAATGTTATCACCGTACCCAGCGATATGCCGATCATGGAAGCCCGCAAAATCATGGAAACCCATAAAATCCGCCGCCTGCCCGTTGTAGACCGCGGCAAACTGGTCGGAATCGTAACCCTGGACCGCATTATCCAAACCGGCCCCTCCACCGCCACCAGCCTCAGCATCTGGGAGATCAACTACCTGCTTGCCAAGATGAAGGTCAAGGAGGTTATGGAAACCAATGTCCACACCGTGACTCCCGATGCATCCGTGGAGCAGGCGCTGGCCTCGGCGCAGAGCCACAAGGTGGGCGCCATGCCCGTCCTGGATAGCGGCAAGGTGGTAGGCATCGTCACCACCAACGACTTCGTGCTGAAACTGCTCAATACCTCCCTGGGCATCGGGAAGCCGGGCACCAGGCTGAATATCAACAACTGCAACCAGGCCAAAAATATCCGTGAGGTCATGGACATCGTGGATAAGCAGGGCGTGAAAATCGTTGCGGCCCACACCATACCCCCGGCGGACGAGGTACAGAACGGTTTCTCCCTGCACGTGGATACGGAGGACGCTTCCAAGTTAATCAAAGATATAGAGGCCAAAGGCTACAAGGTTAAGGTAGTTTCCAGGTAGGACGGCTTGATAAGCAAACCATATAAAAAGGACAGGGCTGCGGCCCTGTCCTTTTATGACCTTAGAATTTTTTATATTGTTTGGAATTTGGTTATTGGAGTTTGGAACTTATTAATATGACTTTACTTTTATACGCAGCCATTATTATCGCCTCCTACGTGCTCGGCTCCGTGCCTTTCATGATACTCATAGCCAGGGCCAAAGGCATTGATATTACCCGTGAACCGGATTTGCACCAGGCCATGTGGTTCAAGGTCGGCAGGGCCTGGGGTGTCACAGGAGCCCTTCTGGATATATTCAAGGGTTTTCTCCCCGTTCTTTGTTGTTATCTGCTTGGTTTTCCCGCGCTCATCTCGTCCCTGTGCGGCATGTCCGCCGTCTGCGGACAGATGTGGCCGGTGTTCCGCAAGTTTAAAGGGGAAAGGGGCAACACCACCGGCCTGGGCGCCGCCGGGACGCTCAGCATCGCCTACGGCCAGCCCCTGGTGCTGTGGATAGCGCTGGTCCCACCCATCATAGGATTTGCCATCAGGACTTTAAACCGCTGGAAGGCAAGCGGCCACACGCTTAATGAACGCCTCAGGTTCGGCGGTCCTCCCAGCCTGGCGCTGCCCCTGGGAGTGATCATAGGTTTCGGCTCGACCCCCATCACCTCGGCTCTCTTCGGCCTGGCGCCCGAGATCACGCTGGGATTTGCCGGCATCGTGCTGGTCATCATTATCCGCAGGCTGACGGTTGACCTCAGTGAAGACCGCAAAACCTGCAAAGCGCCCCTGTCGTCCATGCTCCTCAACAGGCTGCTGTTCGACAGAAGCGAAATCTAGGGACCAGTGAAATACCTGTCCAATCGGAAAAACCCTAAATACTAAACACTAAATCCTAAACAAACCCAAAATCCAAAGCTCCAATTTTGGATTTTGAACTTTGAAATTGTTTAGAGCTTAGAGTTTAGGGTTTAGAATTTCCCGAAGGGATTAGAATTTAGGGTTTAGGATTTCCCGAAGGGCTTAGAGTTTAGAGTTTAGAGTTTAGAGTTTGTCCGCTCAGCGGACCTTCTACCTGACCCTCTTCAGTATCTCCCTCGCCGCTATCACACCGCACACGGACGCCTGCACCAGGCCCCGGCTCACACCGGCGCCGTCACCGGCGGCAAAGAGGTTGCGCACACCCGTTTCCAGGTTCGCGCTGAGCTCAAGCTGGCTGGAATAAAACTTCACTTCAACTCCATATATCAAGGTATGCCGTGAAGCCACGCCGGGCGCGAGCCTGTCCATGGCCTTCAGCATCTCAATAATGCTGATGAGGTGGCGGTAGGGCAGCACGAAGCTCAGGTCGCCGGGCACTGCCGAAGGCAGGGTGGGCGTTACCACGCTTCGCTTGATACGCTCGGGGGTGGAACGGTGGCCGTCCATCAGGTCTCCCAGCCGCTGAACCAGCACACCGCCGCTGAGGAAATTGGCAAGGCGCGCCAGGTATTTGCCGTATGCTATGGGCTCGTGGAAAGGCTCCGTAAAGTCGGTGGAGACCAGTATGGCGAAGTTGGTATTGGCCGTCCTGCGCCCCGATGAGCTGGCGCCGTTAACCGTTATCACCGGGTCGTCCCCTCCCGTGGCCTCTATGATAACCTCACCGCCGGGGCACATGCAGAATGTCCTCAGACGGTTATCGAACATCTTTGAATAATATTCCAGCTTGCCCTCATACAGGGCGCCGGTAAGTTCTTCCAGCACCGGGGCAGCCACCTCCACTCTCACACCCACATCCACAGGATTGGACTTTATCTTCAGCCCCAGCCATTGCGCTTCGCGTGATAGCCAGTCCGCACCTTCGCGGCCCGGCGCGGCGATAACGTAATCACAGCCCAGTATTTCACCGTTGCCTGTCAGCACGCCCGATATTTTTTGCCCTTCCACCAGCACATGTCTTGCCTCGGTGTCCGTCCTTATATCGATGCCGTTCCCGATATCATTGCGCATGGCGCGCATTACCTGCCTGGAACGGTCCGTGCCCATGTGCCTGATCCTGACCGGTATCAGCTTCAGTTCGGCCATGGTGGCCTTGCGTTTCAGCGTCTCAACACTTTCGCTATCCCCGTAGACTTTCTGCGGGGCGCCGTACTTGATATAGAGGCCGTCCACATAGTCGATGAGCTGGTCCAGCCTGGAGCGCTCCACCATCTCACCCAGCCGTCCTCCCACCTCCGAGGACAGCGTGAGCTTGCCGTCGCTGTATGCTCCGGCGCCGCCAAGTCCGCTGACCATGTTGCACGGCATGCACAGGCTGCATCCGCCGGCAGCCCTGGTTATCTTGCATTTGCGCTTCTCAAGGTCATGCCCCTTTTCCAACAGCAGGACTTTGAGGCCTTTTTGCTGTGACAGCTCCAGCGCGGCAAAGATGCCCGCCGGCCCGCTGCCTATGATGATTACATCATAATGTTTGGCTGCTTTGTGTTTCACGGCGTCGGCAATGTCCTTTCTCTTCATATTACTTCCCCGTATATTATGTACCAACTTGTGTTATAAAGGAAGACCCCCAAATATTAAACCCTAAACCCTAAACTCTAAACCCTAAACTGTAAATCCTAAGCTCCAAATACCAAGTTCCAAAATCCAAACAAATTCCAATAAACAAATTATAAACGTTCCCCGTTTATAATATTGGAATTTGGAATTTAAGAAATTGTTTGGAATTTGGTTCTTGGAACTTGGAATTTTCTTCCTTTGTTTTCCATAATTCTATTGCTTAAACTTCTACCCATCTGTTAATATAAATATAAATTTACTCTGGATAAACCGGAGTTTGAACCGGCAAATAATTAAATGGAAACACCTGCAAAAAAGATCAAAGTCATAGTGGCGGACCAGCAGCCGCTCTTCCGCAAAGGTGTGGAATATTTCCTCAGCCAGGCGCCCGATGTAGTAATCTGCGCCGAGGCAAGCTCCGAACCCGACCTGGTCACTTCGGTAGTTAACGAAGTCCCCGATGTGGTACTGCTGGACATCAGCCTTGCCAGCGACGGCATGGAGCTGGCGCGCGTGGTTAAACAGCTTGTGCCCAGCGTGGCCGTCATCGTCATATCGCCGGCCCCCAACGACGAAGGGCTTTTCATGGCCATCAAGGCGCGCGCGGCAGGTTATGTGAGCCGCAATATTGCCGCCGACGACCTGATTAAAATCATCCGTCGCTCCGCGTCCGGCGAATACCCTTTGAACGATACGTTCCTTTCGCAGCCCAGGGTGGCCGCCCAGGTGCTGGAGCAGTTCCAGGACTTCTCCTGGGGCAAGGGTGTGGAAAGCTTCGTTTCACCCCTCACTCCGCGCGAGACCGAGATACTCAACTACATGGCCAAGGGTTACCTGAACAAACAGATAGCTTCTATGCTGGATATCAGCGAACAGACCATCAAAAACCACGTTACCTCCATCCTGCGCAAGCTCGATGCCAACGCCCGCACACAGGCCGTCATCACCGCCGTCCGCCGCGGCATCATTTCCCTGAGTTGAATTCCTATAGCCGCAGCTTAAACCCTAAGCTCTAAACTCCAAGCTCTAAACAAACTCAAAACACTAATTTCAAAATTTGAGCTTTGAGTTTTGGGTTTGCTTAGGGTTTAGGGTTTAGTATTTAGGGTTTTTCTTTTTTGGTTCTTGGAACTTGGAATTTAAATCTTCTTATTCAGCTTTCCCATCAGGAACACAGCGAAAATGGTTATGCCCAGCAAAACCACAGACCAGATCAATACCCCGATGAGGCCGTTGCCTGCATAGATCACGGTGCCTGTTATGCCTATCCCCGCAACGAAGATAATGATCGCCGGGACCAGGGTAAGGTACATGGATGTTTTACCCTCTTTTACCTGCCAGGAGAGCCCCTGCGCCAGGTTTATCATGGCAGCGCTGATGATGAGGACGATGCTCAGGGCAAACAGCAAAATATATTCATAAGAAGCCCTTGCCAGCGTCCCTCGATACCATGCTGTCCCCACATCCGCTATAGCCAGCGCCAGGAGCACGGCCGTAACCCAGAACTCGATGCTGCCATATTTTGCGGCGGTCTTAATGTTCCAGCCGCCCTTCTTTTGTTTTTGCCATACCATAAGCTTGAAACATACATATATGGCAAAACCCGCCACTATGATTCCGATGCCGGCAAGGAGAAATATCAGTTCCTGGGCGCCTGCGTACATAGCCCCTCCTTGCATTCAATCATACCATTATTCCCGCCACTTTCAAGTGGTCGAATGAAAAATGAAGCTGAAATTCTATTCTTCACCTGGACATGAGATTGCCACGCCCCGATGCTATCGGGGCTCGCAATGACATATGTTTCCTCATGTCATCACGAGGAGTCCCGATCCATCGGGACGACGTGGTGATCTCATGGCGTCGTTACAGGCGAGGAGATTGCCACGCTACGCTCGCAATGACATTTTATTGATTGGAACTTCTTAAATTGTTTGGGATTTGGTTCTTGGAGCTTGGAATTTATTTAGGATTTAGGGTTTAGAGCTTAGGGTTTAACGTAGCTATGGGTCTTCAGCCCTGTCCGCTGCGGGCGCACCTGAAGGTACGCCCCTACAGGTATATCCAAAGTCACAATCCGCACAGATCCAGTTCGTGCCGATATACACCCTGCTTCACATCGTATTCAAAGGTATAGCCTGAAACCCGGTAGTCGGCGGACTGGTTGGCGGCGGCATCCGTAACATTGACTACATCCCACAGTTCCACGCCGCAATGCGGGGGAATGGAAACACTGCCCCTTTGCTTATCCAGGCGGGACCGTGCGAGGACGGCCGCAGCGACATAACCGGCAACGGTGGATGAGGGGATGGCGGGGTCATGCTGGACTTCCATGCGCTCACCGACAAGATCGACCTCCGCCTGGTCAATGGCGCTATTGAAAACCTCGGAGCCGGTGACGCTCTCCCCGATCACATAAGCAAGATTGACCTCGGGGCTTTCCTGGAAGTAAGCGCCTTCCAGTATAACGTGAAAGAGGACAGTGGTGGACACCGTATAGGCCTGGCTGGCGGACAGGGCGCAGGGGACGGAGACATCGACATCCGTGACCGGACCGGCAACAACAACATAAGCCTGGGAAGCGGACACCGCGGCCGGCGCTGACAGCGTGCAGCCGCAGGACACAACGGAGGCATAGGCCTGGCTGGAGCTGGCAGCCGCGGGCGGTGAGACATCAATGACCAGGCCGACCAGGGGGGCATAGGCGACCGAAGATGACGCAGCGCAGGGGACGGAGATCTCCACCATGACGGAGACGGCGGGGGCATAAGCCTGGGATGAGGAAGCGGCGCAGGGGGCATCGATGGTGACGGAACTTACAACAGTGCCCCAGCCCTGCAGGGACATCTCAAAGGCCGCGGGGCCCGCGGCATTGGCCGACGAGGGGAAATCCGGATAAGTTCCCTTGCTCTGGTAGAAATACTGGCCGCCGGTGAGCGAGCGGTACTTGAATAGACCGACCGTTTCCTGCTGGATGGCGATGTGGTATTTAGTGCCCTGGGTGACGCTGACGGCGGAGATGGAGATTTCGTTCCAGGCATCGGCCACAACGGCCACGCTTCCGGAATAAGCCAGCCTGGAGCCGGGCTTGCCGCTGCCGTCATCGGCATAGAGGGCGACGGCGACATTGCCGGAGTCCGCGCCGCGCACCCTTATCTGGGAGCACTGGCCGGAAGCTGAGGCGACAAAGCCCTGGTAATCGATGTAGGAATTGTCGGACCGGGTAGTATCACCGGCGGTGTCTGTGCCAAGAAGTTTTGTGGCCACAATAATAAATCCTAAACTCTAAACTCTAAACCCTAAATAAGTTCAAAGCTCTAATTTCAAAGTATCAGGCTACAGTATGGGTGAAGATGCCGTCCGACGCCCAGGTGATCTTGAAGGTATCGGCATTGGAGGACTTATCCTCACCGAAATCGACATAGGCGAGCAGCTTCTGGTCCGCGGATGCCGCGGGGGTGGCGTCACGGATGACGGCATACCTGGCAGTGATGGTGGCGCTGGACCAGCTCACATCATCGGCGTCGAACTTGGTGACCTTACCGGACTGGGTGAAGGCCTTGTTTGCCAGGGCGGCGCCGCCGGTGGTATAGCCGTTGCCGTTGGCCACCTCATTGGTGAGGTCGGCGTAGCTGTCCATGCTGTCCTGGTTGGGGGTGAAGCTGGAGATGTGCAGGGACACCTTGATGGTGGAGCCGGCCGCGGAGAGGTCGGAGATTAGCTTCTTACCGGCGTTGAGGTGGTACTTTGAGAATAATTTAGCTGATGCAGACATAACATACTCCTTTCGTCGTTAAACTCTAAATTCTAAACCCTAAGTTCTAAACAAACTCAAAACTCCAAACAGGAGATCACCACGTCGTCCCGATTGCATCGGGACTCCTCGTGATGACATCGAGGGTATATGTCATTGCGAGCCCCGATCGCATCGGGGCGTGGCAATCTACTGGCCTGGTGCGGCGCCATGTTATTTATAGCCCTCCGGGGGATTTTCCGTTACCGTGCAGGTGCCGTTTTCGCAATGGATGTATTTTGTGGGGGCGCTGGCATAGCCTGCCCTGTAGCTGGCGATACAGGCGAAGATGAGGACGAGGGCGGCTACGATGATAATGTAGTAGTCTTTCACTTTTTCACCTCACCCCCTGCCCCCTCTCCTGAAAGGCGAGGGGGTAAGTTTTGAATGGCAGAAGGGTTGCGCCCTTCTGCTGCTTCCCGCTTGTAGAGAAGTCTGCAGAGTTTTTGCTGTGGTGAAGATCTGCCCTTTCCCTCTTGAAAATAGGTGGGATAGTGGTATGATTGTCGGTTGAGGAGGGAGAGAAAATGGACGAGAAAGCCCTAAACTTGCTGCAATCTATATCTGATAATGTGGCAGCGATAAACAACTCAATAAACAGCGATCTATCATTAACAAGAATCGGCTTGGCAATTGCACTGATAGGTATAGTGACTGCTCTTTTTGTAGCAACCTGGTCCTTACGCAGAGGTGAAGATACCAAACAACAGGATAAAATTTTTATGATATGGGCCATAGCTATGATTTGGGTTATTTTAATTTGGGTGATATATCTATTAACACCTAGAAATGATTGGCCGATTGCCTCCATCATATTAATACTGACAATAATGACATTTTTTATTTGGATAAATAGGAATAAAATCGGATTTGGAAGGTTTTTTATAAAAAAAGAAGAAGTAGCCAAAGATTTATTGGCTAAATTAATTGAGAAAAATCCTGAACTTATTACGCAGGACCAAGAAGATTTAAATAAAGCAGCTGAAAAAATTGGTAACGCATATAAAAAACTTCTGGGTACGCTAAAGAACAAAGGTTGCGGAGATACGTAAATCATCTTTGAAACCTCAGCCAGTAAGTAGGTGAGTCGGTGGCCTGGGGGTGGACGATATAGCCGGTAAGGCCGACAAAGAAGATAACATCGGGGACAAAGGACAATAACTTCCTGAGGACCGCAGCGCCGTTTTCGCCCGGGTGCACCGTGAGGCGGGGGTAGATGGCGGTGATATAAGAGCTGCGGGACTTGTAGCTCAAGGATCCTCCTATGGCCTGCAGGACCAGGCCGATCAAATCATATACAGAATAAGTATCAGCCCCAGAGTTCCACTCTACAAACCGGTTGAAGGAATACTTTTCCAGCAGGCCCCAGGCATCGATGCAGTGGATGATGAACAGGCTCTCCCCAGGCTTACGACTATATCCCAGCCTCTCGATGTAATACCGGCCTGCCTCGCTGAGCAGGTTGGAGCCGGCGCGGTACCCGATGGAAAGGGTGACCTGGCTGCCGCGCTTTAATGATGCTGCCAGGCTGCCGGACCCGCTGCCGATGCTGTCATAAGACCCCTTCGAATTGTCCAGGACAACATCAAGAGAGCTGGGGGCAAAGGCCTCCACCTTCTCCCGAAGCTGCAGAACATGCGCTGCAGGAAGGGTATAGCTTTGACCGGCTCCGGACCCGGCCGACGGGGGCGTCCAGCTCCCCGGCAGCTCGGTGCGCCAGACCTGGTTGGGGGCTGCAGCATAAAGATAGGTGGAATCACAGGCAAGGGAGAGGCCGTAGGTGGTGGTGACATCGAGGGGAAGCGCCCTGTACCAGTCGGAATCCCTGAAATCAGTGCCCGGCCGCAGGCGGTAAAACCACGGCTTATTATCCTTGGCAAAGGACATGAGAGCGCCCATGGTAGAGCTGCAGACCAGGAAGGGGTCGTCCACGCCCAGGTTGTCGACGGCGCGCATTTCATTGACGGCGGACACCCTCTCGTAATAGGTGGGGGTATACCTGCCCGCCCTGCCGGTGCGGAACTGCCTTAAATGGAGCTGGGCGGAAAAGGTGACCTTGGCGCGGTAGGAATTGATGATCTCCCACCCCGAGAAAACTCCTGAGGCATAGCTGTGGCCGTCACCATAAACGCCGCGGGCAAGGCGGATATAATCACCATCCAGCAGCAGAGCGATGATGTTCCAGTCGCCGCTGTGGTAGATGGCAAGCGCGGAGACCTCATGATCCCCGCTGATCTGGCCGGCTCCGGATGACCAGGTCCCGCCGGTGCGAATCTGGATATAGAGGGACTTGGGATCATTGACATCCGAGGCATGGACAACGGCGAGGTCGCCGTTGGACTTATATGCTGCCGCGAGGCCTCTTTCACAGGGGCGGGTGTTAGACATGGAAGTCCAGCTCCCCCAGGTAGCGCCGCTATCGGAGCTCTGCTTGCGGTAAAGGTTTGTGCCATCATCGGCAAAGGCGATAACCTCAGCGCCGCGGGCAGCCAGGGCCACCGGATGACCGGCAATGCCCGTGCCGAAATTAGACCAGGTGGACCAGTCGGATGCCGGCCCCGGGGAAGTAACGCGCTGAAAGCGGATGGTGGCGCCGTCCATCCGGACACGGCAAACGGAGCCATCGGAAGGGACGGCGAGCGAATGAAAGGCGGGCGTGGTGGCATCATCAACAGCGGTGAGGCGCTGCCAGTTGAAGGCGGAGAAGGCGAACTCCGCGGCCGCCTCTGAGGCCGGATGGCCGTAAGCGGCCACCTCGAGCTTTACCAGCGGCTTGCGGGTTGCTTTACGCTGCTCGGTGAGTAGGGCGGATGAGATGCTGCGCATTAAATTCCAAGCTCCAAGAACCAAATTCCAAACAATTTAAAAGCTCCAATTATTTAATACTGTAGGGGCGTGCCTTCAGGTGCGCCCGGAGCGGGCGGGTTTGAAAACCCGCCCCTACATTTTTCATCAGAGCAACCTGGCGAAATCCCAGCCGACCTGGGTGGGGCCGAAAGAGGTATTGCCATAGACGGACCAGTCTATGGTTTTGCCCGCGAGCTGGGAGAGGCCATCGGAAGCGGTATACAGGTCATTGAAATAGGTGACCATGCTGCGCAGATCCTCGAAGGTTTTGTCGCTGCAGAGCAGGTTATTGGCCTTCTCGTACTCCTTTTTCAGGGTGAGCATGTAGGAATGGATATTGCCCGCCTGTGCCGGAGTGGGCGGCTTGGCCAGCCTGGTGTGGAACTTGAAGGCCTCTGTAAAGAGCTCGATGCCCTTATCCACCAGGCGCTTGGACTCATCGATGCGGAGCTGGCGGGGGACGTCACGCAGGTCGAAATGGACGATGGACGGCCAGAAATAGTAAGCCCTGGTCATGGGTGTGATCATCTGGCCATCGGCCTTTATGTTTTCCTCGGCTTTGGCCACCAGCGCCGGGATATCAACGGGGGTGTAAGTTTCAACGGTGGCTGCCGTAGCAATGCCAGGAGATTGCCGCGCTTCGCTCGCAATGACATTTTTACTTACTTCGCCCGCTGGGACATCTGCAGATGCCGGCGCAGCGGTGACCTTCGCCTTTTCAACATAGGCGACGGCTTTAACCTTTTCCTTATCGATGCTGCCCTGGATGACGGTATAGACCATGCCGACCGCTACAGGGACCATGGGGATAAGGACGCCGCTGAAAAACTGCTCGATGGTGGAAGCATGCACCGGGTCCTTAACGAAAAAGAGGACGCAAGTGAGCAAAGTGGTGAGGACCGTGACCGATATTTTCTTGTAACCGTCAAGGGGTGTGGTTTCCATTACATTCTCCTTTGGAGTAAACCCTAAACTTTTTGTGAAAACCCTAAACTCTAAACCCTAAGCTCTAAACAAACTCAAAATACAAATTTCAAATTTTGGGTTTGGAGCTTTGGATTTATTTAGTGTTTAGGATTTAGTATTTAGAATTTCCTCCTTTTTTTATTTTTTAAATCAGTACGCATAATGTGGTGTGTATCTGACGGCCTGCCTTGCGGTAGTGACCGGCAAGGTGGCGGGCTGCCTGGATGATGAGCTCGGGGTCCGCGGTGACACGTCGGCCTTCATCACCATAACGGGACAAAAGCAGGACTGCTTTTTCCAGCAGCAGCCAGTCTACCGTATGCTCATAGCCTACCTTTCCCTGAGCTGCGCGGCTGACCTGGCGGGTGTGATGCGGGAGCTGCCATGTATCCGGACTCCGGGGATCCCCGACAATGGCGTAGGCCTGGTGGGGTAGACCGTCCTTAAGTAGGGACGGGGCTTTAGCCCTGTCCGCATTTGCGGGCGCACCTGAAGGTACGCCCCTACGAGGTTCTTTCTTTGTAGCGGTTAAATTTTTCTTCAATAAAGTCTCCTTGCTGAGAAATTCCAATTTCCAAGAACCAAATTCCAAACAAATTCCAATTTCTTAATTTCAAAACTCCATAACATGTCATCACGAGGAGTCCCGATGCAATCGGGACGACGTGGTGATCTCATGGCCTCGACCAGCCAGGAGATTGCCACGCCCCGATGCTATCGGGGCTCGCAATGACATTTACGGCCGCTTGGCGCTTTCTTCATTTACTCCTCTGTGGTCATTTCGGTTGTTTTGAGCCTGCGTGGGTTATAGGAACGGATGCGCTCGAGGGCGGTATAGAATTGGTCAAACATAGCCTTAGCCCAGAAGTTGTAATCCTTGTTGACCTTCTGGCCTCCGGTGTTGGCCATATCCACCTGATACTGCGCCTGCGAGCTGATGGCAAAGGCCGCAGCTCCCAGGGCGATGATACCCTCATGCGTGGCGGGGACGGTGGAAGCGCCGGCATCGATGCTGTGTTTTTTCAGCCAGTAGACATTACAGTTCGCGGCGTCGCCATAATAGCCATCCAGGAAGGTAAGGACATCAGCCCACACCGTGAAACGGCGGAACTGGCGGGGGTTCTGGCTAATGGGATGCTCCACCTGCAGGACGTCAATGCGATCGGTAAGGGTGGAGATATCCACCGCGGCCGACGAGCTGACGGTGACCAGGGCGGTGAGCTGCTGCAGGGGAGAATATTCGGAGTACTCGAGGACAGCCTTTTCGATGGCGCGGTCGATCTCGTCATCCGTCCAGCGGTAGACAGCCTGGTCCTCATCTTTGAGGTCCCGACGAACTAAAGCGCGAATTGTGGATAGTGTGGTCATAGGTTAAATCCTTCGTGAAAACCCTAAACTCTAAACCCTAAGCTCTAAACAAACTCAAAATACAAATTTCAAATTTTGAGCTTTGAGCTTTGGATTTGTTTAGTGTTTAGTATTTTGTATATAGAATTTCTCCTTATATTTATTTCTTACCTTCACGGGTATTCACTCCGGGCAGGGGGTGGAGGTCATTTCCCCCTGCCCGAATATTTAAGTGAGGAGGCGCTTACGGGTAGTCAGTCCGTAAGCTACCACCTCGGGCGCACCTGAAGGTACGCCCCTACAGATTACGATGACAGGCTATCGGCGCGGCTGTTGAGGAAAAACTGGATATCGGTGGCGGACAGGGCAATACCGATGATGGTATTGGCATCATTAGTAGTGCTGGGGGCAGTCTGAGTGACCTTGCCGTTATCAGAGCCCTCGGCCACATAGACATAGCCACCGGGAGTAGCGCCGGTGTAACCGCGTACCACACAATGTGTGGCAACCGGGATGACGGCACCGGATGCGCCGCCTTTGAGGGCGACAAGCCTGCCCTGGATGACTGCGGTGACGGCAGCAAGGGCTTTCTTCCAGCCGGAGCTGTAACCCAGGATATCACCTTCACTGCAGGCCTCGGCCAGGGTGACGGTGGCTGCCTCGGGTCCGGGGCCGACGATAACCGATCTTCCTTTTCCAGGATCTGCAAATGCCATAACTAACTCCTTCGGAGTAAACCCTAAACCCTTCAGGAAAACTCTAAACACTAAACTCTAAGCTCTAAACAAACTCAAAATACAAATTTCAAATTTTGGTTTTTGAGATTTGATATTGTTTAGGGTTTAGTATTTTAAATTTAGGGTTTTTCCTCCTTCATTTATTTAATTTTGTACTCCGATCAATGCGGCTGCTTTGACATTGCTGAACAATGCCAGTGAGCAATACCACTTGATGCGGGTGCGGGAAGCGTCCTTGGTTTCCATATCGCCGATGCGGACCACCTGGAGGCCGCCGGGCCCGGTGAGGCCGCAGAGGCCGTCTTCACCGAACTGCACGCCGTAGATGGTGGAGCTGGCGCCGCCCGTGAAAGCCGTCTCGACCGAACCGGCCACGGTGTGGATATCCTTTATGAAATCGCTGACGCTGATGGGTATGCCGTTGTAGAACTCCACAAACTCGCCCAGCATGCCCTTACCGACCTCAAGATTGTTGCCGGCAGCCCTGGCCAGGGCTGCCGGCAACAATCTTGAGGTCGGTAAGGGCATGCTGGGCGAGTTTGTGGAGTTC
>Ga0163210_1000267_pt1 | contig 21194 bp, 23 predicted proteins | sample Kivu_220m_FD_113536 | JGI IMG/M metagenome (GOLD analysis project Ga0163210, IMG submission 113536) | Freshwater microbial communities from Lake Kivu, Western Province, Rwanda to study Microbial Dark Matter (Phase II) - Kivu_220m | ecosystem: Environmental > Aquatic > Freshwater > Lake ...
GATTTAATACAGAGTGATTTAGATGCAGAGAATATCAGCAATCTACGCCAAACCCGGTATGGAGCTCGCCGGCCCTGTATATGACAACTGGGGAGACGTGGTCATACCGACGGGCACAGTGCTGGATGCCCGTGACCTGGCTCAGATAGATGATATAGGCGTTGGCGAGCTGTTAATTGTAAATAGCAAGGCCGGTGAAGTGCAGGTAGTGCCCTTAGTCCCGCCGGAACTGGAAGGGGCAATTTCCAAAGCGCTGCGCCGCGTAATGATCGAGTGCAGGACTGTCTTGATCGGCAGGAATCCTCAGCCGATCGACCTGGTCTTAGTCAATAATATGATGGACGAGCTTCTGGAGATAATTACAGGTGACATCAAGGGGGATCCTTCGATAGCAGGATGTTTTTCACTGCGGGATTATAACTATGTCCACCCGGTTAAAGTAGCCAGCATTTCCATGCTCATAGCCAGAGCAAAGGGAATGAAGAAAAAAGAGATCAAACAGGTCGGCATGGCTGCGCTGTTTCAAAATATCGGTTATGTGCTATTGCCCCAGGGAGTGCTTGATAAATCCGGATTCCTGAACTATGCGGAAATGAAAGCGGTGCAGCGCCATCCGGTATACGGAGCCCAGATACTGGAGAGGTATACGGATGTCGGCTCCGAAACAGCAAACATGGTATTCCAACACCATGAAAAATGGGATGGCAGCGGATATCCCCTCGGGCTCAAGAAACAGGATATCAGTGTTGCAGCGCGCATACTTGGTATTACGGATGTTTGTTTTGCGCTGGCTTCAAAACGGCCGCACCGGGAAGAATTCTTGCCGTCCTTTGCCATCGAGCACAGCATCGTTTCGGCGCAGGATGCCATCGAATACATCGTAGCCTATAGCGGCGAGCAATTTGATCCCGAGTTGGTGCGGATCTTCACTAAGCTGGTGCCGCTATATCCCGCGGGCGCCATGGTCAAACTGAATGACGGCAGCAGCGGTATAGTATGCAAATCCAATCCGGAATATTTCCGCAGGCCCAAGGTAAGAATTATCAGCGGAGGGGGGGGATCAACCAAAGAAATGCTGGATATCTGCACCGGTTGTGAGCTCGAATGTGATGAAAAGCATTTGAAAAAAGAAACCAAACGCGATATCGACCTGGCAAAAGAGAATCAGAAAAATGTCTTGATTAATGAAATTAGTGATTATTAAGAACATGCAGAAAATAACGGATATGGAAAGGTGAGCTATGGATGATACGAGTAAAATGCTGACACAAGAAGAAATCGACGCGATGCTTTCTAAGAAGGTAGCGGCCAAACCAGCCTCGCCTCAAAAAACCATATCCGCTAATGCTCCAGCTGCCCCTGCTATGCCGAATGTTCAGAAGATAAAAGTTCAGACTATTACCCCGGACCAGGGAGGGCATCATGATGAATGTATTGCTGCCGGTGAGATAGCCTCGCTGAATGAAAGGGTGACCGAGTTAACTAATAAATTGGCCCGTATTGAGATTATGGTTTCCAAACTGGAAGGAAACGGTAACAGCCCGGCCAGCCAGGCTTCGACCGCAGCTTTGAAATCCGCGCTGCAGCAGATACAGAATGTCAATAGCCAGGTTGAAGTTATCACAGAGGGGTTGAGGGGCACAGCCGGCTACAATATAAATAAGGTATTCAACTGCAGTTCATGCGGCTCCGTGGGAGTCGTGGCCGTCAAAGTAAAATGCACAAAATGCGGCCAGGAAAATTGGTGGGGCTGGTGGCCAAAGAAGAAATAAAATTAAATCATACCGGACAAAATTAATAGTATATGAAGTATATTATGTGAGCCCGTTTCTTTAGAGTACGTAATGTATAAAGAAAATATCCTGTTAGTTGATGGCGAACGGGCAACGTTACTTGCTGTCAAAACTGCTTTGGCAGAGGACGGCTATGCTGTAATTAAAGCTGATTCCTGCAACGAAGCGCTTTCCATAATTCAACGAAAATCCATCGATGTTCTTATTATCAACCTTGCCATTTCCAAAGATAGCTGCCTTGACCTGCTGCAGAGGGCGCGCTTTCTTAGCCCTGAGATAGGTATTATAGTCATCAGCCAGAATGATTCCCCGGAGATGTTGATTGAAGCCTTCCAGGCGGGGGCGCAGGCGATTTTACCCAGGACTTTCGACGCCGATCAACTGAAAAAGGTGGTCGAAGAAGTTCTATATAAGAGCCGGCTCACCAAAGAGAACATGCGGCTTAAAACACTGCTTCCGCTTTTCGAGCTTAATAAATCACTGGTTTCAGAGCTTGATGCGGATAAAATATTCAGCCGCATAGTCAACCTGGTCTGTATTGAAACGCGGGCTGACAGGGTTTCGCTTATGCTGCTGGATGAATTGGCCCCGCAGCTAATTATTAAAGCTGCCATCGGCCTGCCAGGCGACCTGATCGGCAAAGCGGAGGCAATGGCGGACGATAGTATCTCCTGGTCTGTTGTAGAAACAGGCCGCGCCATTCTGCTGAATGGCGAAGCGCAGCAGAGAAAGTACAGCGGTAATACTGAGGTTGTATCATCCTTATGTGTCCCTCTGTCCCTCAAGAAGCAGGTTATCGGGGTGATCAATTGCAGCAAGATCACATCGCGGACCCCGTTTACAGAAGGCGACCTTGAGTTATTGTATATCCTGGCGGGTCAGGCAGCCATCGCCATCGAAAATGCACGTTTATTCGACAATGTTAGATCACAGCAGAGAAATCTGGAACGTTTCCTGAAAAAATCCCTGACGGCGCAGGAAGACGAGCGCAGGCGGATTTCTTCTGAACTTCACGACGGCCTGGCACAGTGGCTGGTAAGCGCCACCTACGGCATGCAGCTGTGCGAAGCTTTCCTTTCTTCGTCCAGACATGACGATACATTGACTGAGATAAAAAGGACGAACAATATCCTCAACCAGAGTATCAAGGAACTGCGGCGCATCATACTGGATCTGCATCCCATCGCACTGGCCGAACTGGGATTGATAGAAGCCTTGCGTAAATATGTGGAGGACCTCAATAAGGAAAACGGCCTGCACTGCGATTTTAAAATTATCGGCAATATGAACTCACTTTCATTGATTCAGGAAGTAAGTATTTACAGAATTATACTCGAGGCTCTGAACAATGTACGCAAACATGCCCAGGCGTCAAAGGTTGACGTAATTTTAAAATTTGATTTAGAATATGCCATAATTGAAGTCGTTGACAACGGGGAGGGATTCGATCTGGATAAAACCATGAGTGATAAAGCGGCTAGAAGCAGCATAGGTTTAATTACTATGAAAGAAAGGGCGGAAATGCTTGGCGGCAACCTGGCCATTGACACTGCACATGGCAAGGGTACCAGGATTTTTGTCAAGATACCTATTTCCCAGCGCGCCGATTCACTGGAAGTCCATCACTCCGCAGTAAATTATGAGCATTAATAAAAAACAGATCAGAGTCCTAATAGTGGATGACCAGCAGCTTGTTCGTGAGGGGTTGAGGAGGATGCTGGAGCTTGATGGTGAAATAGAAGTGGTGGGTGAAGCCAAATCAGGCGAAGACGCCATAATCAAAGCGGATGAATGGAATCCCGATATCATTCTTATGGATGTACGTATGCCGGGGATGGGTGGCATCGAAGCTACCAGGCAGCTCAAAGCCAAAGGATGCACTGCCAATATTGTTATATTAACTGTTTATGAAGATAAATATCTGGCCCAGGCAGCCGAGGCCGGCGCTGTGGGCTATTTGCTTAAAGACATTGGCCGGGAAGACCTGTCCAGGTCAATCAAACTGGCGTACGAAGGGCAATCCCCGTTTGCTCCCTCCGTTACCAGGTCGTTGTTTACACAGTTTGCCAATGTCGCGCAGCTGAGCCGCAATACGCTGCTGTCTGCCAGGCAACTGGATATTTTGAGGCTGATTGCCGCCGGCGTAACCAATAGGGAAATTGCCGGCAAGCTCTGTGTAAGCGAAGCTACGGTCAAGAGGGAAACCAATACAATCTTCGCCAAGCTGGAGGCGGTAGACCGTACCCAGGCTGTAGCCGAAGGTTATAGGAGAAACTTACTCTAACCGAACTGTAAATTAAGCTTGATTACGAAGAGGCCCCCGCAAAGGGGCCTCTTTTTATTTTCCCACGGTCAGCTACGTTCGAGATCACATCTTAGTTACAAAAGTATGAGCTAATCCGGTTAATAGAAATGACCCATTTGGGACTTATGTACTAGGAAGCTCTATGCCAAAATTAAGCCATTAAAAGATTGCAGATTAGATCAAACTAATTACTGAGGAGGATCATGATAACGCGGTCGTCTGGTGTATACAGCAGAGAATCAGCCGGTAACCTAGTTGAAGATACCATCCGCGTGCTTGTAGCTGATAGCAGTGAAGCCATGCGAGAAGGGATCCGCCATATGCTGAGTGGTGACGACAGCATCAAAGTAGTTGGAGAAGCGCGAGACGGTAAGGAAGCGCTTGATCTGGTGGTAAAGCTTGCGCCGGATATCGTAATTCTGGACGGCAGCCTGCGCGGTACGGATTGTACCAAAGTCATCTCATATATTAAGGAATGCGCTCCGCAGGTTGGCGTCATCGTGCTGAACGACGAGCAGAATTTCCTGGTACCGGCGATTGAGAACGGAGCCTCAGGTTTTCTGACCGGAGATGTAGGTCGAACCGATTTGATCGGAGCCATCCGCATAGTGCACCTCTGGCGTATGGTTTTATTCCAGCAAGGGAGCCGATTTACCCTGGTGAAATTATGAACGTAATGGCAAATATACCTGAATATGTGGCAAGGAGGTGGCTGCAACTCAGATTATGATTCACATATAAACAAATCTACAGGAGGTGAGAGTTTATTAAAAAATTAACTCAACCAATTTGGGCATCGCGAGCAAAACAAAAACAATAGCAATGGTCGACACAATAAAAAAGGAGGAAACAATGATTAAGTTAATGAAAGCTATGGAAAGGCTGCACAGGGATAGCAAAGGTATGACTGGCCTTGAGACCGCCATCATACTGATTGCCTTCGTTACTGTGGCAGCAGTATTCGGCTATGCAGTGTTAAGCGCAGGCCTCTTCTCAGCCGAAAGGGGCAAGGAAACCATCTATGCAGGCTTGAGCGAAGCCAAGGCCAACCTTGAGCTTGCCGGCTCGGTAATCGCCAAATATGATACCAGCGATACCACGCGGGTCAAGACAATCCTCTTCACCATGAAGAACGCAATTGCGGGCAACCCGATTGACCTGACCGCCTGCGACGGCACCGTCAATGCCACCAACAAATGCGTCATCGCTATTACAACCGCCGCTGACTATCTGAACAACATCAAGTGGACCAAGAATGCCATCGGCGATGACGACAGCGATAACCTTCTGGAGCCGGGCGAGCAGTTTGAAATCACAGTCGATGTCACTGATCTCGGCACCGGGCTTGCACTTTCCGACAACCTGACTGCCAATGATGTCTTCAGCATTCAGGTAAAACCGTCCCTCGGCTCAACTGTTACGATCCAGAGGACATTACCGCCTCAGATCGACGCAGTGATGGATCTGCATTAATCAATAAATGAGACAGTATCGGTTTCACAGGTGGTAATGTGAAAGGTGGGCATTCACGTGATACCCATGAGGCCGCGTGGATGCCCACTGCGAAAAAGGGGTAAGCAGAATGAACGAAGAACAGAGAATAAAATTACTGGAAGAAGAATTTAAAATCCTCAAAAACGAGGTTAAATCCATACTTCTGGATATCCGTGAGCAGTATCTTAATATCCAGAACCCCTTTAATGCGAACATGATACCGAACCTCGGTGTGCCGCCTGCCGGAGCCAATCCTGAACAAAAAGACAAACTGACAGACGCGAATCACGAAGACCTGGAAGCACAAAAAGACGATTTAAAAACTGAACAGCTTATTGACGCAACGGCATCGGCCATGCCGGCGATACAAGCGCCGAAGGCTGATACGGAAATAGAAGCGCCCGGATTCGGATCAATGAACGATATGCCGGGAGCGGGACCATCTGCAGGCCCCGGACCTTCTGCAGGATTCGGCCCTCCGGAAGAAGCCTCACAATCTGAAGGGGAGATGGAGTCTGAGGAGGAAGCGGCGCCTAAAGGGAAAGGTTCCAAGGGTAAGAAAAAGAACGTGGTTCAGCAGGCGCCAGAAATTGAACTTGAGATGGATATCGAGGAGGAGGAAGATGATGAAGAAGCCGACGAAAAGACGAATACCAGGGTGACATCACCTAAAAATATTAAGGATGCCGGCACCGGCAGCACTGGCGCTAAAGATAACGGCAAGAAAAAGAAAGAAGTCAGCGCTCTGGCGGCAAGCGGAAAAGCCGATCTGGTCGTCATTGCAGGAATGACCCAATGGGTGGACCAGGCAACTTTACGGTTAGGCAAAGAAAGAACCGAGACTCTGGTTGAAATGGCCTATACCATGGGGCGCATTCCCGACAACCTGAAAGACGTAATGATCAGGATGGCGCGCATTTCGCGCCATGAATCCAACGGGCAAATGCCGGCTGCGACTGATTACCTCTCCCTTCTCGCACAGCTGGAAAGCCTGATGGGTGGTACACAGGTACAGGATAATGCCCTGCTGTCAATTATCTCAATGATGAAGGAGTCCAACCGTGGATAAGGTTATGGTCACAATTATGTTGATCATCGGAGGTATGGTCTGCTGCACTGTGATAATCAATGCGATTTTCCCGGCGATAACCGAAAGCGCAGGTGCTATTACCAGTGCCACCGCCAAGCTTGACGACAGGATTAAAAGCAAGATAGAGATTATCGAAATCTCCGATAGCGGAAGCGATGTCTACATATGGTTAAAAAATGTCGGGGCGACCCGTATAGGCGGCATTAATACAAGCGATGTGTTTTTCGGGCCGGATGGGAATTTTGCGCGTATCCCTTACAGCGACGTAGTCACTACAAAACCGTACTGGAACTACGCTATAGAGAGCGGCTCCGCTTGGGGCCCAACGGGAACGGTGAAGGTGACCATATACCTGGATTCGGCGCCTTCGGGGGAATATTATTTTAAATTCGTGCTGCCTAACGGAATTGCGGATGAAGAAATCTACAGCACCAGTATAGGAGAAGAATGGAAAATTTCATCATCGCCCTTGTGTGCATCGCCCTGCTAATTTCCGGAGTGCTTAGCATCTCCATGAGCGCCCTGAGCTCAATAAGCACAGTCTCCGACGCGCTCCGGCAGGAGGAGGTGCTTTCAAGAGACATGCTTGGTACAAGCATCTCATGCATAAGCGCAGTTACCAATGCCGGCGGCACTTCGGTAACGATAGATATCCAAAACGATGGGAAGAAAGCAGTGGCGGACTATGACGCCTGGGATGTGATAGTACGATACGGTGACGGTGATACCGTGTGGATACCGTATTCTGCTTCAACCCCGGGATGGACGATCAGCGGCTTTTTTTTTCCAGGGAGGATCTGAAGTCTTTGAACCTTATATATTGAATCCATCGGAAACGATGAGAGTTGTAGTAAGTTTATCGCCAGCAGTGACTGACAATATCACTAACCTGGCCACCTTAGCAACTCCGAACGGTGCAATAAGCGAGATTACATTTGAACGATAAGGTGTCAGGTACAGATTACTGAGAGGAATTAAATGGGAAGAGTACTTACAGCGGACGAAGAAGAACGGTCGCAAGACGAAATAATATGCACCGGGCAGGGTGAAATTGATAAAAAGCTCGGTGGGGGAATCCCGGTGGGTTCCCTCACTCTTATTGAGGGCCAGTCCGACGCCGGCAAATCAGTTGTATCACAGCAGATGATCTGGGGAGCACTGAACACACGCCATAAGGTCATCCTCTTTACCACGGAAAATACGGTTAAAAGTATGAATACGCAGATGGAGAGCCTGGGACTTAGCATACTGGACCAGCTGTTACTGGGATGGATCAAGGTATTCACCATCGAGCCATCTAAAATGAAAAATATCAATACTTTCTCAACCATTCTGACCGGCATCCTGTCTTACCCCAGTTATCGGCTGGTCATTATAGATTCACTTACACCGGTGCTGGGGCATACTTCCATTGACCAGATCATCGACTATTTCGAAGCCTGCAAGAAGCTGTGTGACGGTGGACGGACCATTATCAATGTTGCCCACACTTATGCCTTTGACGAGCAGGTGTTGATACGCATCCGTTCTGTTTGTGACGCGCATCTGAGGCTGCGTATTGAAGAGGTCGGCGATAAGCTGGTCAAGGTGCTGGAAGTCGCCAAGGTGCGAGGAGCGGATAAAAGCACGGGCAATATTATGAGCTTTGATGTGGAGCCTGGATTGGGCATGCGCATCATGCCACTGGGAAGGGCGAAAGCATAACCGTATTTATTTGAGGTGCTTTATGCCAGAGTTTATCTTACCGTTTCGTTTACCGGACAAGGAATTAAAGAGGAGGGACAGCTGCAATATATTGAGTTTGCTTTCCAAGCAAACACAGGAGGTTGTCGATAAGCATCCGCACCTGCTGGAGTATTTGAATATGATGCCGATCGATGATTACGGGATTCCCAAGTTTTACGATAAGTTGGACAAGAGTGTGGTAGTCGGTAACAACCCGAATATCATTTACCCGATCAAGGAAGGCGTTTTTACGCATATTCTTTATGATGCCGGTGATGGGAGAAATACCTATATACCCATTGAACCGGTACTTGTAGACAACCTGGATAGACTTATGAATGAAATAGAAATAAGGCTGCTGGAGATGGCGGATCAACTCGGTAATATCTCGGTTAAGACCGACGAAGAGAGAAAGGCTGCTTTTTTGCACTGTATTGATGAGATCTGTGTCCTGAAAGGCACTTTAAGTGCCAGCGGACGTAGAAACGGCGGCAACGGCAGGCGGAATGCCAACGGCAGCGCCGCAGCCGGGTTGGCTTTACTGGATAAGTTTCAATTCAATAACAAAGCCAAGCCGCTGGAGGTAACACGCCGGCAGTTGAGCGGCATTAAATATCTGATTATCAGGGATAAACTCGGCCTCGGTATGCTTGATCCGCTTGTCTGGGACAAATACGTTGAAGATGTAAGCTGCAGCGGTCTGGGCGTGATATACCTGGAACATAAGGTTTTCCACAGCCTGAAGACCGTGATTAATTTCTCATCTGCCGACGATCTTGATCAGTTCGTGATGCGGCTGGCCGAGCGGATAAGGAGGCCGGTAAGCGTACACAGCCCCATTGTGGATGCCACCCTGCCGGATGGCTCGCGTATCAATATCGTCTATGGCAGCGATGTGTCCAAGCGCGGCTCCAACTTTTCTATCAGGAAATTCAGCGAAACGCCGCTTTCCATACTTGAGATCATAGATATGGGGACGTGTGATTATAAGATGGCAGCCTATCTTTCCATCATGATCGGCGAAGGCATGAACGCATTCGTCTGCGGCGAAACAGCTTCAGGTAAAACGACAACGCTCAATGCTTTAACAACGTTTATACATCCCAATGCCAAGATCGTGTCCATCGAAGATACGCCGGAGCTTCAGGTACCTCACCAGAACTGGATACGCGAGGTTGTTTCTACAACCAAGGAGACCAGCGATGCCGGTGTAACCATGTTTGACCTGCTTAAAGCAGCCCTGCGTCAGAGGCCGAATGAAATAATCATCGGCGAAATCCGTGGCGCAGAAGGAGCCATTGCTTTCCAGGCGATGCAGACCGGCCACTCGGTGATGGCCACCTTCCATGCCGCTTCTGTGGAAAGGCTGATACAGCGTATGACCGGTAATCCGATCAACGTTCCGAAGACCTATATGGATAATCTGAATCTGGCCATATTCCAGCAGGCGGTCAAGCTGCCTTCAGGAAAAATGGGAAGAAGGATGACCAGCATTAATGAAATAGTAGGCTATGATCCGGTAAGCCAGTCGTTTTCATTTGTTGAATCGTTCCGCTGGGACCCGGTTTCGGATAAATTCATCTTTACGGGTGATGGTAACAGCTACCTGCTGGAGCATAAGGTGGCCCCCAAGCTCGGTATTCCCCCGCATAAAAAAAGGCGCATCTACGCGGAAGTAGAACGGCGCGCCAGGATATTGGATAAACTCAATCTACAGGGAGTTAAGAATTTTTATGATCTCCTTAAAGTCCTTGCCAAGGCTCAAAGGGAAGGCCTCTTCTAAAGAAAGCAAGCTTCAGGTAGAGAGCCAGCCTATTGAGAAGATCAAGTTTAACAGCGATCTTCTCAAGGGAGACCTTTTCTGCCAGTTAACTTACATGTCTTCTCTGGCTACAGCCGAATTAAACCGGGCACAGCTTTTTGACTACACAGCCCGGTTGGGACTTTCTTCGTCCTTGTATATCAGGCAGATACATTTTATGGCTAAGAAATTGAATTACGATTACTCAGAAGCCTGCCGTATTGTGGGAGAAAAAACCAAGGAAGCTGTGCCAAAAGCTTTCCTGCTACGCATGTCCGGCGCCATTGCCTCGGGTGAGGATTTGGCAGAGTTTCTTAAAAGGGAAGCATATGTATCGGGCGAGCACTACGGCGAAGAATATGAAAGGAACGTGGAAAGCCTGAAAAAATGGACGGACGCCTATACGGCTCTTATCATTTCAGCCTCAATCGTGGTTGTTATCAGTGTGGTGTCCATGTTGATTTTCCCCATGAGCCCGACGTCCATTTCACTGCTTACTTTTGTGATGCTGGTGGCAGTATTACTGGGTGTCTGGATTTTGTATCGGGCATCACCCAAAGAGAGCAAGACACATCACCTCGACCAAACATCACCAGCGCAAATGATAGCCCGCAAAGTATTGCTCTATGTGTCGGTACCCTTGATAGCCGTAACATTTCCCGTACTGCTGTTCATGAATGCCGGCATGGGGTGGGGCATGGTTGTCATAGCTTTACTTTTGCTGCCTCCGGGAGTTTTTATTATGTACGATGACAGGCAGATAGATAAAAACGATGCGGATATAGCGGGATTCCTGAGGTCCCTGGGCGGCATTTCGAAGGTTATCGGGACAACGGTAACAGAGGCAATAACAAGGCTTGACTTCGGCTCCCTGGCCTCTTTAAAAAAACCGGTAAGCCGGTTGAATACTGCCTTGAAATTCGGTATCAGGCCCGATCTTTGCTGGCAGAAGTTTGTTAATGAGACGGGAAGCGAACAGATAAACCGCAGCGTGCGCATTTTCTGGGATGGCATTGTGGTCGGAGGGGACCCGCAGAAAGTGGGAAACCAGGCTTCCATGTTTGCCATGAAAATCAGCATTCTGCGTGAAAAAAGGAAAATGGTTTCGGCCGGGTTTTCCTTCCTTTGTATAGCCATGCACGCCACCATGGCAATATTGCTGGTGGGCATTTATCAGATTATGTTGAACTTTTCGCAGGCCATGCAGAAAATGTCGGTAACGGCCGGCGAAGGTATGCAGGCTATTTCGCAGCTTCCCACCTTCGCATTTTTTGCGGATTCCAGCGGGCCACTGACCGTACTGAACATGATGGTTACTGCCATGCTTATCATGCTCACCATAACAAATCCGGCGGCAATCAAATTTGTGGAAGGCGGACATAGTTATAAATATATATTTTTCCTCTCCATTGTTATGTTGGTTTCGGGAATCAGCTTTGTATTTGTGCCTGACCTGGTAAGAGGAATGTTCGGCACATTACCCGTGGGTGGTAAATAAAGATGGTGCAGGAGTAGACAGTGGACTATTTTGAGATGACAGTTTACCTGGGGATAGTAGGGGCCGCTACAGTAAGCGTGCTTACCGCTATCTGGCTCATGGTGAGAAGCATGGTCCCGAAGAAAAGTAGAGTATCCCGACAAAGACAGCTGGCCCGGGTCAGGGAAATGAAAGAATTGCCCGAGGGCAGAAGGCCGGCTCAACTGGAAGCTCCTGCGGAGAATAGGAAAGACAAAAAGAAGAAGAAAAAAGACAAAGAAAAGAATGATAAGCTGTTGAAACTCAAAGAGTATTCCGATAGCAGGTTGCTGGAAGAGGGTAAAGAAGCCGAGAAGAAACCTAAGAAAGCTAAAGGCAAACAGGATAGAGAACCTGAGCCGGCGCCTGTGATGACGAACCTGGATGCTGCCGCGGAAAAGGCGCAAAGCGAAGAAGGCTTGGAAGCCGAAGGCGGCGAAATTCCCATGCCGGACCTGAACGCAGGGGATCTGGAGAACCTTCCTTCACTGGATACACTGGTTGAAAGTACAGATGAGCCGGAGGCGCAACTCGATACCGACGCGTTGATGAGCGTATTTGATGTCGGCGAAGAAGTGGATAGCGATATGGCTGAACTGGCTTCGTCCCTGTTCGACGTCGACGTTCAAAATATTGGAGATCTAAGCAGTGAAATATCCACAATCCTGGCAGAAATGAAACCAAAATAAAAAAGGAGGAAATCCATGAAGCAGTCACTCAATAAATTCGATAGCAAAGCTGTAAAAGCTAGAAGAAATAGATTATTAAATGGTCTGGCTCCTTTAAGTAGTCGCTTGCGGAATAAGGAGCTTGACAATTGCTATGACTGGCTGCTGCGGGTCCTCCTCATAGCAGCAATTTCGGGATTTATATTTATAGATTTCATTTCTGCCGCGCCTTTTGCTGGAGCAACCGATAACCTGACTTTCCCTGCCGGTGTTCCGACGATAGAGATCATGCCTTCTGAGGGCCCTGTGGGCACACATGTGTTTGTCAGGGTAATAAACCACCAGGTCAATAAACAGGTGATCATCGTCTTCGGCACGGGGACAGTCATCGGCAGCAGCACTATCGTTGCGGCCAAAGCTACGACCGATAGTACCGGCTATGCTGTGGTGGATTTTGATATCGATATCTGGCCGGCCGGGCGGTATACAATTCTATCTGATGATGGCGTCAATAAGATCGCGGGAGGATTCAAGGTTACTCCGTCGGTAACACTTGGAGAAGTGGTAAGCGGGTTCGTCGGCGATATAGCTGTGGTTAACGGGCAGGGCTTTGCCGCCAAAAAGCTGGTTCACCTTTATTTCGATGATACCAAGTATGTCACGGGCGAAACCGATGATAAGGGAAGATTTTATGACTTGAAATTAACAATACCTCCTTGCCCGCGCGGCAATCATAATATTAAAGCTCAGGATTCCGACAGTAATGCCCAGACCGTTGTTTACAATGTGCGGCAAAAAATGGATGTATCGCCGACGGCGACCTCGGTTAACAGCAGCGTAACACTTATCGGAACGGGTTTTCAGTCTTTAAAAGATGTGATTATTTACTTTGACGATAAGGAAATCAGTTCTGTGCAGACAGGTTCGGATGGAGGTTTTACCGCCTCTATCAAGGTACCTTCATGCGGGGATGGCGTACATAAAATTAAAGTCGATGACCGTGTAAATAAAGCTTTTCAAGACCTGACCGTGTCATCTGCTTTGCATGTCAATCCTCAGACCGGACATATAGGCATGCTGGTAGGTGCGCAGGGCTCCGGTTATCGTCCCGGTTTTCCAGTGTCTCTGAGCTACGATAATATTAAACTTGAAGGAACTTCAGTCGACGGGACGGGAAGCTTTACCTACAATTTCAAGATACCGGTCAGCAGGTCTGGCGCACACGTGATCACGGCTTCGGACGGAATAAATATCAAGACCGTGAATTTCACCGTCGAATCAACTCCGCCCATGGTGCCCCTTCTGAATTTACCGGCCGACGGCGGCAGAATTACCAAGGACCCTCATTTCGAATGGAGCCCCGTATCTGATCCCAGCGGTGTTACATACACACTGGAGATCGCGGATGATACTAAATTCTCCAGCATCATAATGTCGCAGGCAAATGTTGTTACCAGCTACATCGATATCACCGAGGAAAGCAAAATGCTTCCAGGAAGTGAAAAACCTTATTACTGGAGGGTTAAAGCTGTTGACCTGGCTTCCAATGAAAGCGGCTGGTCATCGGTGCAATCGTTCTATAAAGGGCACACACTTTTCACGGTATTGGGCAATATGCCGGATTGGGTCAAATGGATCCTTATCGGGCTGGGAATGCTTCTTTTCGCTTTCATGTTCTTCTGGATCGGCCATACTATCAGGAAACTGAGGAGCATCAATGAAGACATTGAAGACGAGGATGAAGAGGCATATGACGATAAAGACTATGGGTACAATACGAGTTCGAGTAATTATGCCAGACGGTGAAAATAGTTATATGGCGCAGAAGTTTTTAAACAAAAATATGGGTTGGAAGGTGATAAATGTCCAGTGAAATTTTAAGAAAGGAAGTCAAGGTTCAATTCAGGCAACTGGAGGCGCTGATACTCTTTATGGCTGGAGCTACACTGGCCTCGTTGCAAATAATCCACTATGTTTTCCTGAGTTCCGGCATTGCCGTTACGGGTTTCCAGATGATACTGGACTGGCTCTTCGGTATGTCGATCATTTTTTTGTTGGTGCATTTCAGCTTCCGTGAAATATACAAGATTCACAATGAGCTCATAGTACAACGGGAGCAGGCGGGTAAAGCTGAAAAAAGAATACAGCATATCCTGGATACGACTCAGGATGTTATTTTCACGCTGGACAGGGAAGGGAATTTTACATTTGCCAATAAGACTCTGGAGGCGCTGACAGGCTATCCGTTGGAGAAGGTGATCGACACTAATATTCAGTTCGTGCTATCGCCCGAGTACAGGTCTTTTATTCCCGAGCAGTTGAAAAATTATAAGGACCTGAACGGCAGGCACCTGTATATAGATATTGCTAAAAGCGACGGTGATAAAGTACCGGTGGAATTGAGTTTCATGCCTATTAAAAACAGGAGCGGTGAACTATCAGGCTTTCAGGGTATCGCCAGGGATATAACCGAACATAAAGAAATTGAGAAAGCGCGGCTGGAAAAAGAGCGGGCTTTGAAAGCCATGGCACGTGTCGGGCAGATACTCCTGGAAACCAAGAAGGATATTCCTTATAAAAAAATACTTGAAATTCTTGGGGATACATCAGAAATTCAGAACTCATTCATACTGCTGAATGATACGTCAGAAGAAAAGATCAGCGCGATATTAAGTCAGAAAGCTAAATCGGGAACATCGGCGACCAAGACTTCGGAAGCTTCTCAAAAACCGAGTATTTATATTAACTGCTCGAATAAAGGGAATGGATACAGCGAGGACAGCAGATCGATAGAAATGTTACTTTCGGAGAACGGCATTATGGAGCTGTCCAAGAAAGAAGGAGCCATTGTAAGTTCCAATAATGGCCATTTTTCCACACTTATTTTGCCCCTTATGGTCAATTCTGAATTTGCCGGAGTGGTCGGTTTTGACAAGCCTGTGGAATCTAAGGGCTGGAAACCGGTGGAAATAAACCTGCTGGCGACATCCGCGACCATGTTATCGCAGGCAATCGAAAGACAGAAGGCAGGTGTTCAGATAAAGCAGCACTTCGTACAATTGACCAGGATAGTCTCACAGGCTTTGTTTGCAGTGGACCCTTACACGGTCAGCCATCAGGAGAGATTGGCTACACTTGCCAACTACGTTGGTGAACGCCTGGGTTTGACGGACGACCAGCTGGAATGGTTGCAGGTCGGCGCCCTGTTACATGACATAGGAAAGGCAGCTGTCCCCAACACCATACTGTCCAAGCCGGGAAAATTGACCGATGAGGAGTGGGTGCTGATCCGGTCCCATGTCAAACGAGGTTACGAGATGCTCCAGGGCATGAACCTGCCGGATCATGTTATGGATATGGTGCTTACACATCATGAAAGACTGGACGGGACGGGATATCCGAACGGTTTGCGTGGGGATAAATTAAGCCTGGAAGCCAGGATACTGGGGATTTGCGATGTAGTCGAGGCGATGAGCTCTCACAGGCCATATCGCCCGGCCAGAAGTAAAGACGATATCATCAGCGAACTGAAACGGGGAAAAGAACAACAATACGACGCTAAGATAGCCGATATGCTGATAGATATGGTCGATAAAAATGAGTTTGATTTTGAGCTTAACCAGCCCCAGAAGTTGACCACCATGGGTTAATCTAGGGCTGTTAGCGGATTATGCTGATTGATCTGGTTGACACCATGTAATCAGAGCGCAACTCTGAATAAGGTGAGGAAATTCCACGTAATAACAGCACAATAAAAAAATGTGACGGACGAAGTTGCAACCAAAGCTAATTGGGGGAATTTTTTATAAATTATCCAGATCGCAGGAATCAGCAGCATCAGGCCTAATAGTTTTACAATAATGAAAGTCCCCGAATATATCATTGATGCCATCAGGATATTGCTTTCACTGGCCAGGCCGCTGCCAACAAAAAACTGGGTTATAACGCCATCCCAGAGTTGAAATTGCGCCATCAGTATGAGCGCAAATATCATACGGCCATCAGTATAACGATGAAATACTTCGGTTTTCATGTGGATATCCCTCTGTATGCCCTATAGACCGCTGTCAGTTCTGTGACAGCAAGTTTATTATGAGCGATTTGGGTCAAAAAGACAACCCGATTGGCTCACGGAAATGAGCCACATGGATCAGCACGGGAGATAAAAAAAAGCGCTGGCCGAGCAGTGAAATTAGCGATATAAAGGGAAGCTTATTTGCTAAACAGAATGTCCCAGAAAGGGACCTGCCTGGTATGAAAAACGGTGCGCTGTTTCTCCACCTGCACCTCCTTTTGAAAGGGCACCTGGCGTTCTGCTGTTATCGTCCGGTATTGGGTACGGTTATCGGTCCAGGCTACGGATGCTGTGAATTTAACATTCTGGGCGATTGTGGGGCCGCTGATCAGAATCGCAATTTCACGGGCGCCTTTTAAGTCAAACTCCAGTATGTAAGAATCCTGATTTTTGGACCAGACATTCTGGCGGCCGCCGAGAAATTTCGCATAATTCAACTTAATATTCGCAAGGTTTAACCAGTCGTCTATGGCTTCAATGCTTCCTCTGGTTGAAATCCACGGATAACCTATTGACTTTGGAGGTACGGTGTCCGTTACTGCGATCAGCGGCGGCGCCAGGATTTGACCGCGCTGTGTCATATCGAAGGCCCTGAACACCGAATTTTCATAGTATTTTTGTTCAAGTATGTTGATCCTGATTATCTCCATATCGTGCCTGGGTAATTCGGAGAAACTGTATCCATAGTACCAGATGTTCCTGAAACCTCCCTGAAAATCCAGGTCGGCATTGCTCCATATTATATAAGGCGAAAGCGCATATTCACCCGATGGTTGGGTACTAACAGGTACGCTTTCGTTATAGCTTTCAGTGATATTGTCGGTAATGTAGCTGGTTTCAGAGTAGGTTTCCGTAACCGGGACCTGCATATTTATGCAGGATAACGAGAGACAGCATGGTAATATCAGGAAAGCGAGGATAAATAAATCCGCAAACAGCTTGAGCGACGGGTGTAAATATGAAACACATCTGCCGGGCCTGTCAATAAAGGCATTAAAAAGATCGCTGTGTATCATTTAATTCTACCTGGAAAATAACAGCTCCCAGATAGGGACCTGTTTAACAATAGTTTTATTCCTCTGTTTTTGCACTTCATAAGGGACCTCTATCGACGCTTTTCTTTCTCCGGTGACCGCCTGGTTTTCTATTTGTGTGCGATGCAGCAGCAGGCTGACAGTTACATTGGCGTTCCAGGGATTCAGCGGCCCGTTGATAATCAATGCTATATTTCTGGCCTTGCCGATATCGTATTCCAAAATATGTGGATTCTCCTTACCCGACCAGATATTGGTTCTGCCACCCAGGAATTTAGCCCCGTTGATTATGCTGTTGGCGGAATCAAGCCAGGTAGCAGAGGATTTTCCCGTTATCCATGGCCGGTCGCTGGATCCTTCAATTGCTCCAGCCTCAGCATTATATGCATCAGGAGCATGTATGTGCCCGGTTGCGGTCACATCAAACACGCGGATAATCATTTTCTCGTATTGCAGCTGCTCCCAGACTGCAACTTTTAGCCGGGCTCCGTCATATTGCTGTAAATCCGGAATATCGTAAGCGCAATAACGGATATAGGCAATACCTTTAAAACTTAGTAGAGTTGAGAACCAGCTAAAGAGAGGTTTAAGCTCATATTCAAAAGTTGTATTATCAACTGCAATAGTTACATTTTCGCTGTATTTCTCGGTTGTATATTCCGTGCGGTATTCGGTATCTGTGTAATTTTCTGTCAGCACATATTCCTTTTGCAGACATGCAGCACTGGTAACCATACAAAATATGAGTAAGATCGATAGGCGGAAGACATTGTTTTTCATATATTCGCTATCAAGGCTTATCAACTGTTATATTAATAGAATATGGGCGCTTATCACCCTTGTCAACAACATTGTCAAGATGAGCGGTATAATGGGAGTTTTCTCAAGCATAAATTGAGGCTCCATGACAGGTATTACTCATCGGAAGAAGCAAAAATATTTATCACGGTATATAATGCAGGAAAACGCATATGTTTGCTGAAATGAAAGGAGTGAGCAATGGCGGATAACAAGGTTTTTCAAATAATGGCGATCAGCATTTTGCTCGGGGTGGTGGCAATTTTTGGAATTGCCTGCTTTACGGCAACTCCAAAGCCTGAAGGCAGCGCCGGCACAGGCGCCGCTGTTATTGTCGCCAAACCGGATAAATTGACCTTCGTCATAAATCCGGCACAGGGAACAACGTCCGACCAGACCATCTCGGTTACAAATGCTGGCAGCGGGACACTAACATGGTCGATGGCCGATAATGCGCACTGGATATACTTGCAGCAACCTGAAGGCGCGCCTGTTACCAATGACATAATTAAGGTCAGGGTGGATACAGCCGGCATGGCTGCGGGTGACTACACGGGCATTATAACCATCTCGGCGGAAGGGGCTGCCAACAGTCCTGTTTACGTGCCGCTCAACCTGAATATATTACCTGTAACGGCCCAACCGCCTGCCATTACTCCACAACCGGCCGGTAATACATCCCTGGCAATACAACCCGGCAGCAGTGCAGTGGATTGGAAAAACAGGAATGAACTAATGAATTACGCCACGACCAATGCCTGCATACAGAGCGGAAGTATTACCAACAATGATAAGCTATGGTTTATGCGAGACGTGAAAATAGTGGCAAAATCGGGATCGTCCGTTGACATAGCCGCTGTCATACCTCCCGGCGAAACCGTCATCTATAATAAGTTCATTCCCTGCTTCGAACGCCAGGAAGTTAACTTGCTGTATAAGTGGCAGTTGCAGTAGCCAGGTAACCATTGCAGTTCTTCGGCGCTGCGCTAAAGCCGCCGGTCAAACAAAAGTATCAGGGGGGTCATACCCCGGTATTACTACTTTTTGTTTACATCGAATCATACCCTGCGAGGCCGCAAAACCGTACTAATTGGCGTTAACTTGTGGTGGGTGGTAGGGCATAATATGACCACAAATGATTTAAAGGTCCCATAAAGGAGGAAAGAAATGAACGCCAGGAAAAATTTCACACAGATATTCAAAGAGGATAAGAAAGTGAGGTTCCTTCTGGGTAGTATGGTGGCTGATGGACTGGTACTGACCATCCTGGTAACCCTCATCGGCGCCATGTTCGCCTTATAAGATCTGCTGAGCAACTTGAGCCATCAAAGAGGCGGTTTCAAAACCGCCTCTTTTTATTTTGTGTGATCAAGCAGGCGACAAAAGGGGTCACATGCCGGTGATGGTACTAAAATACCGGTCATTCCAGTACCGATGAGCTATTGTATTTGAACGTGGCCGGATTTAGAATGGCTTCATAAGAAAATAAACCAGGAGGACTGAGATGGTTACGATAAGAACAGTAGTAGGCGTAATGAAAAGCGATTGGAAAGTTATGTTGCTTTTCTGGTCAATCATAGGCTGCACATTTCTACTGGCATTCATGATGTTCATAGCGAGTAGTTTACTCTAAAAGTTAATCATTATTCCTCTCATGGCATCGGGCGCCGGCACCGGGCGCCCGTTGTTATTTTATGGGGGCTTGAATTTCACGGCTTTTCCGCCTCCACTTCCAGCCTGACCATATCCATATGAACAAGTCCGGCCGCATCAGCAGGATATTCCTTCAAATAGGCATCCAGTACCTGATCCATGAAATCTTGTTGCCTGGCGGGGTCTATGCGGTTGAAAAACGGGTGCCAGGTGGTGCGCAGCCAGGAAGCCAGCCCTTCCCTGCCCGGCTGGGTCATGTCTTTAGGAACAAGCTCGATTCTGCGGGCGACAAATCCCGCCTCTTTCAGCCAATTCCCATACTCTTCTATCCCATAAAAATGGTATGGGGACTGGAAATCAACGAAGTAACTCTGCCAGAGGGGCTTTTTAGACAGCGACAGTATAATATTCATTATGACAGCAGCGTTTCCCCTCCCGCCCATCTGGAAGAGTATCTTACCCGGTGAACGTAGGTTCCGGTGAACTCCCTTTAATACAGACCGGTGATCTTCCACCCAGTGAAGCACGGCGTTGGAGAAAGCAACATCGAACTTTGCCGTAAAATTCAGCTCCAGCGCATCCATAACCATGAACCGCAGGTTCCGGCATTTATCCGGCGGGAAAGTTTCCCTGGCTGTGGCTATCATTTCAGTTGAGCTGTCAATGCCCATGACATATCCGCCGGGCACGCTGGAAGCAATCTCAGCTGTTACTTTGCCGTCGCCACAGCCGATATCCAGAACATGCTCGGCGCCTTTCAGCCCGAGTTTGGCGATAAGCTCCCGGCCCCATTTAAGCTGTGCGCCGGAGCTTTGCTGGTAATCACGCGCATCCCATTTGTGCATGGAGAAAAGTTTAACATGATTGGGAGGGGAGGACATATAAATTCCAAGCTCCAAAAGCCAAATTCCAAACAGCATATTAACGTCATTGCGAACGGAGCGAAGCAATCTTTAGCATCAGGGGAATACCAATCTTCGATTGTAGGGATTGCCACGTCCCGATTTCATCGGGACTCGCAATGACATGACACCGTGCACTTTGAGTTTTAGATTTTGAACTTACTTAGCACTTAGCAACTGTCTTGGAAAGATGATTAGCATGATATGGTCACCACCGGGAGATTATTATTCCAGGAAGCGTGATGTTTAAGCATTGCATTCAGAATAGTGAGGAGTTTACGCATACAAGCCGTGAGGGCTACTTTTTTAGCCTTGCCAACAGCGCAAAGGCGCTCATAAA
>Ga0163210_1000268_pt1 | contig 21072 bp, 16 predicted proteins | sample Kivu_220m_FD_113536 | JGI IMG/M metagenome (GOLD analysis project Ga0163210, IMG submission 113536) | Freshwater microbial communities from Lake Kivu, Western Province, Rwanda to study Microbial Dark Matter (Phase II) - Kivu_220m | ecosystem: Environmental > Aquatic > Freshwater > Lake ...
ATACTGTAGTGCGCCCGTTGAGCATGTGCTTGTTTTCCAATAGCTTGTATCTGGACACACTTCTTGTAACAGCATCGTTGGCAGCCACGACCTTGTTAGGTAAAAAGAACTTGTTTATAGCATTCACTGCATTTGCGGACTCTTCACTGCCGGATTCGCCGGCAACAACGATTTCCAGAGGGCGGGACAGGTAAAAGTCAAGAGCACAAAGCCAATTGGCAAAGCCCCTGGGAAATGAGGCCATTCGACTCTTCACGCTGGCAAGGCCGTTTTCGGCAATCGTATGGTAGTCCGGGTTTTCGGTAACATCATAAAGATATAACAATACCCTTATTGCTTCGGAATAACCCGCTGGCGTGGCGCCATCTATAATATTGTGTGGTCGCATAAAGAACTGCTCGCCTTCCTGAGGAATGTCATACAGAAAACCCTTCGACTTATCTAGAAACTTAGCAATCATAACATCCGCAAGATCTACAGCTAAATTCAGCCACTTGATCGAGAGACTGGCTGCATGCAGATCAAGTAGGCCTCGAATGATACAGGCGTAGTCTTCAAGATAAGTATTGGCCGCCGCCTTTCCATCTTTGTAAGTATGTGATATCTTGCCACCGTTGATCAGTGCTCTAGTAATAAAATGCGCGCAGGAAATTGCAGCCTTAAGATAATCGTTTCGTCCAAGAACCGCCGCTGCCTCGCTAAGAGCACTCAGCATAATCCCATTCCATGAAGCAATGATTTTTTCATCTTTTCCCGGCATGGGCCTCTTCTGCCGTATTGCGTACATTTTGTCTTTTACCCCGGCCAATAACTCATCCTGGTTTGTTTCGGGGCTTATATACAGTATGTTGCTTTGCTCAAAATTACCTGCGGAAGTGACATTGAAATACGAACTCACTTTTCCGATATCAGTCTCACCGACAGCTTGCTCGATCTCTTTCATGGACCACAAGTAATATTTGCCTTCAATACCTTCGCTGTCCGCATCCAGAGCACCGTAAAATCCACCTTCGGGCGACCGCATGTCTCTCAGAAGGAATTCAAGCGTCTCACAAGTAACGGCTTTAAACCTTTCCTTATGAAAAAGCTGGTAAGCGTGCAGATACAGGCGGCTTAAGAGCGCATTGTCATAGAGCATTTTCTCAAAATGCGGCACACGCCACATATTATCGGTGGAATAGCGATGGAATCCACCTCCCACATGATCATAAATGCCTCCACGGGCCATCCTATCGAGCGTCAATTCCACAGCGTCCAGCCCCACCCCATCCATTTTGCGATGGCTGACAGTTAGCAAAAATTCAATTGCAATAGGTTCGGGAAATTTCGGAGCCCCGGCAAAGCCGCCATTTTGCAGGTCAATGTCAGCAACAGCTTTATGATATGCATCGTCAAGCATTCCATTCCCTGGCAATCCAGAAGCCTTTTCTTCCCGCACGTTCGATAGGGCCGACCGAAGCTCACTGGCTTGAACTAATATTTCATCACGTTTTTCTGTATACGCCTGTTTCAGAACCTTCAATATGTATGCGAAACCAGGCATACCCTGCCGATTTTCAGGCGGGAAATATGTGCCGCCAAAGAAAGGCCTGCCGTCAGGAGTCAGAAACACGCTGAGGGGCCACCCTCCTCTTCCCGTCAGTGCCTGCACCGCTTGCATATAAATATGATCGATTTCGGGGCGTTCTTCACGGTCCACCTTAATGCTCACATAGTTCTCATTCAGATATTTTGCAATTTCCGCATTTTCGAATGACTCATGTGCCATTACATGACACCAATGACATGATGAATATCCTATGCTCAGAAAAATGGGCTTGTCTTCACGAACTGCCTTGTGGAAGGCCTCACTACACCATGGATACCAGTCCACAGGGTTACGGGAATGCTGGACAAGATAGGGACTGGTCTCGTTCGCAAGGTGGTTCACCCCGTCTGATTCACTTCGCATCTTGTAGTTAAACCCTGCACTCTATTGTGCATCAAAAGACACCTCAATCCAAATTCCTTCACCTATGGGATAAGTTATGCTGTGATCCTTTCCCAAAAACTAGGCCAATTGAGTGCGGCGGCCTAGGAGCGTAGCTCACCGGCTGCAGTCATTTGTTTAGGATAAGGTCTGGCTTCTTGATGAAGACCTTTGTTTGAGGAGGGACGGATTCTGTCAGCCAAACATTGCCGCCGATGACAAAAAGGCCATCACTCGGACTAATGCCTCGCCATCAGTTCAATGGCTGCCAGGTGCTCTCCCCTGAAACTCAGGGTATCAGCTCTCGCCAAATCTGTGATATAAGAAATTCTTTGTTGAACCCCTTTGCTACCGCTCTGGCGAATCCTTGTCAAATCAATATCTCCCAACATCTTATCCCTGTCCTTTAAGCGCTCATTATAGCGGTCCACGATATTTTCTAAATCCTCAATCAAATTGTCCAGATCAACTGTCTGGTCGGGAAATAGCCCCCGACGGTCATCAAAATAGTGCTGACAGATGGCTGTAAAGGCCTCCCGAGATATGTACAACTCACCTATCAATCCCTGGGCAGCCTCCTTCCAGTCCCTCAGTAAGTCCAGGTTGATTTCACGCATCTTATTGAGAAAACGCAGATGGTCAATTGGTTGCCTGCCAGATCCCGATTGTCTCTTCACTAATTTTGTCTGAGGATAGCTTGAGCTACCACCGTGCTCGTTCTCTTCTTCATCTATCCGTTCAATGATATCTTGAAGCAAGTTGTGAAAGGCGTCCTCCCTCAGCATACTCATCAGCTGCGTTTGCAGTATGTTCGACATTGATCTGCCCCCAGTAACGCTACCACTGTTTACTTCGTTATTCCAGCTAAAACAGCCTCAGGAGCCGGTGGTTGGTAATTCTTAGCGCTATGAGGCCGAACCTGATTATATTCCCTACGCCACTGTTCAATCAATATTTTCGCTTCCTCAAGCGTTGTAAAGATCTCCCGGTTGAGCAGCTCATCTCGCATCTTCCCGTTGAAGGATTCGATATACCCATTCTCCCAGGGGCTGCCCGGCTCGATGAATAAAGTTTTAAGGATTATTGTCAGCGTGGTCTATTTGCAACGGCACCTGATCATTTGGCCCCCTCTTGCAGATCAGGCAATAGTCACCATCACGGCTGGCGATAAAGCTGTAAGCTAACCGGTGTTGGTTAACTTGGAAACGATTGGCCATTCTGGCTGCACCTCCTTCCCGAGGGAAATTTAATTACTCGGCGTAAAGCGGTGCAGTTTCTTTCTTTAGGGTTGGACATTCATGTCCGCCGAACAAAGCGGGCGGGTTTAAAAGCCCGCCCCTACGCTCGCTTATGGTATTAAGCTTCATTTTTTCAATGAATGCAACATAGTACTAAATACCTATAGTAATTAACACGTCCAGATACGCGCGCACATTTGACATAAGGCAGGATAAATATAAAGATATATGTAGCATTGTATTGCGAAGGGATCCGGGGCTATAAAAATTGCCTGCAAATCGGTGAAAAATCGGCTGCGACGGTTAAAATAGATTGGTGATGAGAGTCCTCATAGTTGATGACAGTGCCGGGAATGTAGACTTCCTGGAGCAATTGCTCAGGGGAAAAGGCTATGATGTCATCTCCGCTACCAACGGTGAAAAAGCCCTGCGCAAGCTGCAAAAAGAGACCGTTGATTTAATTATTTCTGACGTAGCCATGCCCGTCATGAACGGGATCCGCTTCCTAAAGGCTTGCAGGGAAGATGCCCGACTGAAGAATGTCCCCTTCATGCTGCTAACGGATACTCGTTTCAAGCAGCAGGATAAAAACCTTGCTATTAAGCTGGGCGCCATGACCTACATACGTAAAAAGGATGAGCCGAACGAACTGCTAAAGGTCATCGAAAAGGCTATTGCTAAGCCCGCACCGAAAAAGAGAGGCAGAAAGCCGCAGGTAAAGCCTGCGGTCGAAAAGCGCGATGATCCTCTGAATCTGTTCACCCATAGCCTTGTGCAGAAGCTGGAAAAGAAGATGCAGGAGCTCGAGGCAGAGATTACCGAGCGCAAGCAGGCGGAGGAAGCGCTGAGGGAGAGCGAGGAGCAGTTCAGGATCTCCCTGGAGAATGCCCCGGACGGTATCTATATGAACGACCTCGAAGGCAACTTCCTGTATGGCAACCGCAGGTGCGAGGAGATAATAGGCTACAAGCGTGAAGAGCTTATCGGTAAAAACTTCCTGGAGTTGAATATCCTTTCCGAGGACAGCCTTGCCAGGGCTGCCGAACTGCTCCAGTTGAATATCGAGGGCAAATCCACGGGCCCCGATGAGCTGGCGCTCATAAGAAAGGACGGCCAACTTGTACCCCTGGAGATCAACACCAGTGTTTTGCAGCGCGCGGGCGGGAGAATCGTACTGGCCTTTGCCAGGGACGTCACCGAACGCAGGCGGGCGGAGCAGGCGCTGCGCAAGAGCGAGGAAAAATACCGCAGCATACTCGAGGAGATGGACGAGGGCTATTATGAGTTGGACTCGAAGGGCAATTACACCTTTGTCAATGACGCTATCTGCCGCCAGCTCGGCTATTCTAGGGAAGAGCTGATGGGATTGAACTACAAGGCCTATACGCCGCCCGAGGAAAGAAGGAAGGTAGTTGAAGCATATTCCGGGGTATTCAGTACCGGCAAACCACGTGACTGGCTGCAGATGGTGAATATCAGGAAGGATGGCACAAGTATCTTCGTCGAGGACTCCATCTACCCGCTGAGAGATGAAAAAGGCGAGATAATCGGCATACGCGGCATTAGCCGCGATACCACCTCAAAGAAGCAGGCCGAGGGTGCCCTACAGGAAAGCGAGGAGCGCTTCCGCAGGCTGGCAGAAAACGCGCCTGACCTCATTTTCCGTTACCGACTGAAGCCGACTCCTGGATTTGAATACGTTAGCCCGGCAGCTACGAAAATTATTGGACACACACCTGAAGAGCACTATAGCAACCCCTCACTTGGCATGAATGCGATACATCCTGAAGACCGGGAATTGTATAAACGGCACCTTCGGGATTCGAATGTCCGAGGGAACCCGATTACTCTTCGCTGTATTCATAAGGACGGCCACATTGTCTGGATGGAACAGATCAACGTTCCCATATACGATAAAAAGGGAGAACTTATTGCCCTGGAAGGCGTCGCCCGTGATATAACAGACAGGAAGAATGCTGAGGAAGAGCTGAGGAAGGCACTGGAACAAATCAGCATAACCCTGGAGGGCACGATCAAAGCCATCGCCATGATGAGCGAGCTGCGTGACCCCTACACGGCAGGTCACCAGCGCATGGTCACAAAGCTGGCCCTGGCTATAGCCAAAGAAATGGGACTCGCTAAAGATCAGAAGCAGGCACTCCGCGTGGCCAGCCTACTGCACGATATCGGCAAGGTGAATGTCCCCTCCGAGATACTGAGCAAGCCCGGCAAGCTGTCGGAGCTTGAAAGAGGGCTCACCAAGGCACACGCGGAGGCGAGCTACGATATAGTCAAGGCCATCAATTTCCCCTGGCCTGTCTGCCGCATCATCATCCAGCACCACGAGAGGATTAATGGGTCGGGTTACCCGCATGGCCTTTCAGGCGACAAAATCACGCTCGAGGCAAAAATACTTGCCGTAGCCGACGTCGTAGAGGCTATGATGTCGCACCGCCCCTATAGACCGGCACTGGGCCAGGACAAGGCGCTGGATGAGATAACGAAAAACAGGGGCACGCTCTATGACGAGAGCGTCGTCGATGCCTGTATAAGGCTTTTCAGCGAAAAAGGGTTTAAATTCGCCGAGTAGGTATTCTGGCGAAATACGTCATTGCGAGAGTAGCGAAGCAATCTCTTGATCGCGAAAATCATTGCAAAGCCGTGAGATTGCCGCGTCGCATGGGGCTCCTCGCAATGACATTATATAGGATGCTCGCAATGACATGGGAAATAGGATCGCAACGACAAAATAAAAATGAACACTAAAGATAGTAATTTCAGCCTTCTAACCAAAGACGACCTGTATCTTTTCAACGAGGGCAGCCACCTCCGCCTCTACGAGAAACTCGGCGCCCATCCCGTTTCCTCCGGCACTGAAAGCGGCACCTATTTCGCAGTCTGGGCTCCCAATGCCGAGCAGGTACAGGTCACAGGTGACTTCAATGGCTGGGACAAAAATGGCCCCATTCTGGCTCCCCGCGGGAACTCCGGCATATGGGAGGGATTGGTGCCGGGACCAGGCAAAGGTTCCCTGTATAAGTACCATATCGTATCAAGAGTACGCCGCTACCGGGCCGACAAAGCCGACCCCTTTGCTTTCTACAACGAGCAGCCGCCAAGGACAGCTTCAATCGTATGGGATCTCTCCTATGATTGGGGTGATCGTGACTGGATGGGTGGGCGACGCAGCCGCAATTCTCTGAATGCTCCTATTTCTATTTACGAGGTCCATCCCGGATCATGGATGCGCGTTCCCGGGGAAGGCAACCGCCATCTTTCCTACCGCGAGATCGCACCCATGTTAGCTGATTATGTCAACATGATGGGCTTTACACATGTAGAATTCATGCCCGTTATGGAGCACCCCTTTTATGGATCATGGGGATACCAGGTAACCGGCTACTTTGCACCGACCAGCCGCTACGGCACTCCACAGGACTTCATGTACCTGGTGGACTACCTGCACCAGCATAATATAGGTACCATCCTCGACTGGGTACCGTCGCATTTTCCCAACGACCCGCACGGCCTGGGTTTCTTTGACGGCACCCACCTTTACGAACATGCCGACTCCAGGAAAGGCTTCCACCCCGACTGGAAAAGCTACATCTTCAATTACGGGCGGCATGAGGTGCGCAGCTTTCTGCTGAGCAGCGCCATATTCTGGCTGGACAGGTATCATATCGACGGCCTGCGCGCGGATGGGGTGGCTTCCATGCTGTACCTCGACTATTCACGCAAGGAAGGAGAATGGATACCTAACAAGCACGGAGGGCGGGAAAACCTCGAGGCGATATCTTTACTGCGCCGCTTCAACGAGGAAGTTTATAAAAATTACCCGGACGTGCAAACTATAGCCGAGGAGTCAACGGACTGGCCCATGGTGAGCCGACCCACATATATCGGCGGGCTGGGTTTCGGCATGAAGTGGGACATGGGCTGGATGCACGACACTCTTGATTACATGGTGAAAGACCCTATATACAGGAAATTCCATCACGACAGGCTCACCTTCCGCATGCTCTATGCCTTTACCGAGAATTTCGTGCTCTCACTGTCTCACGATGAGGTGGTGCACGGTAAAGCCTCACTGCTCAGTAAGATGCCGGGCGACGACTGGCAGAAGTTCGCCAACCTGCGCCTGCTTTTCTCATACATGTTCTCCCAGCCGGGGAAAAAGCTCCTCTTCATGGGAGGTGAATCAGGACAATGGCGGGAATGGGATCACGAGTCGAGCCTGGACTGGCACCTACTGGAATACCAGCCTCACCTGGGAATTCAGAAGCTCGTGCAGGACCTGGCGCACCTTTACAGAAACGAAGCGACTCTACATGAACTCGATTTCGACTGCAAGGGTTTTGAATGGATTGACTGTAATGACGCCTTGCATAGCACATTAAGTTACATCCGCAGGGGGAGCTCAACCAGTGACATGATATTAATAGTCTGCAACTTCACCCCCTCGGTCCGCAGCGGATACCGCGTCGGTGTGCCGCGTGGAGGTTTCTGGAGCGAGGTGCTTAACAGTGACGCAACCGAATACGGTGGCAGCGGGCAGGGTAACCTGGGCGGCATTGAGGCAGATGCTAAACCCTTCCACGGAAGGCCTTTTTCGCTCAACCTGACGCTCCCGCCGCTGGCAGCGGTGTTCTTTAAGTCGCCGGGCGAATTATAAACCCCGGATACATAATTCAGCTGTCTGCGTGTACTGTTAACAGAAGATCAGCTTATTTAAGGATGCCTCCAAGAAACCCGCTTATGTCACCCCCTCCCTTCTTCTCAAGGAAAGACATTATTATGGGTACGAACTTGCTTATCATGGCTGGATCAAGTCCCAGTTTCTCAAAGCCGCCCGCCAGGTTTGCCAGGTCTCCCAATTGAGACCCAGCACCACCGAATGAAGAGGCCAGCTGCCCTATGCTGCCCAGCAGGCCACCACCACTGCTTTCTTCCTTTGGCACTGCTTTCATCATACCAGCAACGGCCGGAACCAGCTGGATGATCTTGGCAAAATCGTTATCGCCCATCTTATCCTTGACCAGGTTAAAAATGAGTCCTGCCCCACCCTTGGCCTGCCCCTCGTTTACGCCCAGGTTCTTGACTAACAGGTCCAATAGCTCCATCTTATCTTCCTCCTAAATAACTTCTGGCTATAGTCCAATTAAATGATTAATTTAGATGATCACTGTTAAATAACACACGGGCAAACCGAATTTACCTGGATCGAGCTACACGAAGATAACAAACGCTAGAGCGCGTATATCTCGTTACCGAAGGTGTGTACCCAGTTCTTCTTCAGCGCCTCGACGGCCTCCTGGGTCTTATCCACACCGATGATGACGATAGGCTGGCCGCTTTCCCCCCTGCCGAGGTAAGTGTAGAAGTAGAGCACGTTGATGTTGGTCTCCTTAAGGGGCTTAAGCACGGCCCGCAGGGCACCGGGGTGGTCGGGGATCTCCACGGCTATGACGTCGTTCTCCAATACCTTGTAACCATTGCTTTTGAGGACGTTGACGGTTTTTTCAGGGTGGTCCGTGACGAACCTTACGGTACTCGTCCCCGAAGTATCCGCCACTGATATGGCGCGTATATTGATGGCCTCCCTCGCCAGGCACTCGCTGACTGACAGGAACATACCAGGCACGTTATCCAGGATTATAGACACTTGTTTTACGCACATGGCTACCCCCTCTTAAATACGCGTCAGCATAAATCATACCCTATTTTCAGGGCTTTTTCATTTATTTCGATGAGTTTTTTCTTGGCAATCAATATGCGCTTGAGGGCTTCATTCACGCTGGAAAGCTCAACCAGCCCGCTCTTTTTTGTGAAGGCGCCCAGCATAACCATGTTGGCTGCCTTCGGGCTACCCAGTTCGTCAGCGATCTTGTTGGCCGCGACACGCACAATCTCGATATCGCCCCTGAGGATCTCAACTTCGACAAGAGAGGAATTTATGAAGAAAAGCCCGCCCGACTGTATATGGTGCTGGAACTTAACCGCCGACGGCTGGTTCATGGCCACGACGAACTCCGGCGAGGAAGCCACCGGCGAGGCTATCTCGTCGTCCGATATGGCAACCGTACAGTTGGCAGTCCCGCCACGCACCTCGGCACCGTAAGCAGGGAGGTAGGTTACGTTCTTGCCTTCCAGCATCGCCGCCTCGGCAAGGTTCAGCCCCATGGACAGCACACCTTGCCCGCCGAAGCCGGCGATAACGGTCTTAATCAGCACCTTTCTTCTCCGTCACATCCTTGTAAACGCCCAGCGGGAATACCTTAATCATCTCTTCGTCGACCCATTTCCATGCCTGCACAGATGTCATCTTCCAGTTGGTCGGGCAGGGGGAAAGAATCTCCACCATGGAGAAACCGCGTTTATCCAGCTGCATCTGGAACGCTTTAGCGATGGCCTTCTTGGTCTTCCTGATATTGACAGGTGAATTTACGGCAACCCTTTCGATATAAGCCACGCCCTCGAGCATTGCCAGTATCTCGCTCATCTTTATGGGGTGACCCTCGATGATATGGTCACGGCCGTAAGGCGTGGTGGTGGTCTTCATGCCCCTGAGGGTTGTCGGCGCCATCTGGCCTCCGGTCATGCCGTAGACGGCGTTATTGATAAAGATTGTGGTGACGTTCTCACCCCTGTTGGCAGCATGTATGGTCTCCGCTGTGCCGATGCCGGCCAGGTCGCCGTCACCCTGGTAGGTGAAGACCACTATATCGGGGTAGGCACGTTTGATGCCTGTCGCCACCGCGGCGCCCCTGCCGTGCGCCGACTCCGCCATGTCCACATCGAAGTAGTTATAGGCAAACACCGAGCACCCGGGCGGCGGTATACCGAGGGTCCGGTCCTGCAGGTTCATCTCGTCGATGACCTCGCAGACGAGCCTGTGGGCGACCGAGTGGCCACACCCCGGACAATAATGGAAGGGGGTCATCTTAAGCGACTTAGGCCTGGAATATATCTTCTTCACTGTTTTAAGCCTTTCTGGTAATAAAGCCTGGAGACGACGCGCGCCACCTCGCTGGGCGTGGGTATCACCCCGCCCGGCCTGCCGTAGAAGGAGACCTCTCCCTGCCCCTGGAGCGCAAGCTGCACGTCCTCGATCATCTGTCCCATATTCATCTCGAAGACGAGGAACTGCTTCACATTTTTGGCAAGTTCTTTAACGATCTCATCAGGGAAGGGCCAGAGGGTGATGGGCCTCAACAAGCCTACTTTTAAACCTTCGGATCTCACTGTCCTGATGGCGCCTTTGGCGATGCGGGCTGCTATGCCGAAAGCGACCACGACCAGTTTGGCGTCATCCGTCATGAAGGTCTCGCAGGTGGTCTCCTGTTTCTTGATCAAGCCGTAGCGCCTGAACAGGCTCCAGTTAATCTCCTCCAACTCTGCCGGGTTGGAAGTAAAAGTCTTGACGATCTTGCTGGGACGTCCCTTTGCTCCCCGCAACGAGCCTTCCCTTATCGGCAATTCAGGGGGTGCTTCTTTTTTAAATTCCACCGGCTCCATCATCTGGCCAAGCACGCCGTCACCCAGTATGATCACCGGTATCTTATATTTATCGGCAAGATCGAAGGCCCGCATGGTAAGGTCGGCCAGCTCCTGCACGGACGAAGGGCCGAGAACAATGGTGCGGTAATCGCCGTGCCCGCCGCCACGGGTTGCCTGGAAGTAATCCGACTGCGCCGCTGCGATGCTGCCCAGGCCGGGCCCTCCCCTCTGCATGTTTACGATGACTGCGGGAAGCTCGCAGGCAGCCAGGTAGGATATGCCTTCCTGCTTGAGGCTGATCCCCGGGCTGGATGACGATGTCATCGTCCTTGCTCCCACAATGCTGGCGCCATAAACCATATTGATTGCTGCTATCTCGCTCTCTGCCTGTACGAAAGCGCACCCTTTCCTGCGGCTCAGGTGCATGGCCATATATTCTGTCAGCTCATTTTGCGGTGTAATAGGGTAACCGAAATAGCACTGGCAGCCGGCCCTGATGGCCGCCTCGCCGATGGCGCTGTTGCCGTCCATGAGCACCTTAGGCACGGTACACCTCGATGGCACATTCCGGGCAGACCAGCGCGCATACGGCACAGCCCGTACATTCACCGTTATCATGGAATATAGCGTTCTGGTAGCCTGCAGCATTCAGCTTTTCCGAGAGAGAAATCACTTTCTTCGGGCAGAACGTGATGCAAAGCTCACATCCTTTGCAAAGCTCGCGTGAGATCGTGATGGTCCCTTTTATTTGTTTAGCAGTTCCCTGTGTATCAGGCATGGCTTTTAATGCATTATAAACCGGGATTTTTAAAACCCGGCATGGTCATTAAGTTTATGTGTAATTTTATGTCTAAATTCAATCTGTGGCAAGTATGCAGTCACTTCACTTAAGATAAACCCGGTTACTTTTATAGTTCTATGGATCTGCCGGTCAGGGGAAATCCATGCCGGCTATTTATTTACGCAGCAATACCTGCTGGAGCGCATCAGGAGAAATGCTCAAGTCGCCGGTAAAAGGGAAGTCCATCACCAGGATGGTAAACAATATCAATACGATCAATATAGCCAGCAGGGTCGTCATGATAAGCTGGGCTGCAAGGTTATCGGAACCGAAGAAAAAAGTAAAGACAACTGTAATTAATCCCCCCAGCAGAAGGACAAACCAGAGAGAAGGATGGATACCCGTTTGCGAGTCTACTAACCGTTGCCGCCGCATCTCAACTGCGTTGTTCATCCTGTTCAACATCTCTGAAAAGAAGGCCTTCTCACCTTCCGTCCTGGGCTCGTAACTGGCGACCATTTTCCAGATGTTGTCTGCAAGCCTTTGAGCCTCGGGGCTCTTTTTGCCTACGGCAAGCAGTTTCCACTCATCATTGATCAGGGCGTCGATATAGTCATTATGGGCAGTCCTTAACTGGCTGCTAAAGGGTTCAGATAATCCGAAAGAATCTCGCTCGATCTCCGCATAACAGGTAGCCTCCTTGACAACGTTGTTGCTGGCCCGGTCGAAGTCCTGCCAGACAACGACCAATACAAAGGCAAGCATGACAGCGTAGATAACGCCGACTGTGGAAAAGATGGGACCGGCAATATCGTGGTGATGTTTGAACTTGCTAACATCTACATAGCGGCGCACCAGCAAAACGCCGCCTATAGCTATCCCAACGGCCACTATGAACATGACCAAACCGATGGCAGCCGTAGGAACGTTCAGTAGAATCCACTGATTGAATGGCATGCCGACCTCGCTATAAACTTATTACCCTTATCCGTTGAAAAGGATTTAAATTCGTATAGTAATTTAGCAGAATTGAGCCGATTTAACCAGCGGGTAATTATGCCATAAATATTTTTTTCAGGTCTGGAAGCGACCCATGAAAACCAGGAAGGCAGGGAAACTGCCATCGACCTTTATTTTACCCTGTGTAAAAACTGACATTGCATTGATCATTTTCAGGGCCAGCATCTTGTAGGTCAGGGAATCGGTTGTTACTATTGCAACGGGATCAGGAGTCCCCGGCAGTGGTTCGCCGTCGATCACCTCGGCAATGCCGTTCCTCACGGTTATTGTGAACTGCTTGTTTACATCGGGGAAGACGAACCGCAGCGACTCGTAGGCACCCTTTGCCTTTTCCGGGTCAAGGCGCGGCGCCATATTGGTAAATATAAAGTCGACCGGCATGCTGCCCACCGTTTCAATTGGTAGAGTTGAATTGATAAGCTTCGGCGGTCCCTGAGTAAGCTCAAGCGCCGATTCCAGCAGGTAAGCCCTGCCATTGGTGTTAGATATGTCAGCAGCAATTTGCCTGTAGCCCTGAGCAAGCATCTCATTCAGTTTTATTGACTGGTCTCCTGTCACCAGTCCGCTGTCCTTGAGTTTGGCGAGCAAATGCACGGCCCATCGGGGGTCACCCTCTTTCAGCGCATTCTTAGCGTGATCCAGTATCTCTTCCGTGCCCCCCATTAACTTTATCTCACGCTTCGCCGCTTCAACGTGGTTGAGCGGGTACAGCTTGTCCGCCCGGCCGTCAAACCATCCCAGATTGTTGGTATAGATAGCCCGGGCAGACCAGTCCACCTGGCCGTAGCCCTCCCACAGGTACGGAAGCCGGGCAAGCTGCGGGGGCAGCTTTATACTCTCGGAAATGGTGTCGATGTCCTCGCCGCGATTTGCCCTCCTAACCACTTCATCGCGAACCCACTGGATAGCATCCCTGTAGTTGGTCAGTATCTGCGCTATTTTTTCTTTACCGTGCAGAGGATTGGTGGAACTGGGCACCAGGTGCTCCGGCTGGAGGCGGCGCATCTGATCAATGCTCTTAATCCACTCATCGGTCGGCCTGGGACTGGTCCCGCGTATGGTATAGAGGTTGGGGAAGGCCCAGTAATAATCATCCGCGGCAATCAGGGTCTTGTCCTCAGGTATCCAGACGAAAAGCGTGTCATGCGTCTCGCCGGGGGCAGAATGCAACTCGATTTTCAGGCCGCCGATCTCCAGCACCTCGATGCCGGAGAAAGTGTCCGTGGGCATCAGCGGACCTGCATCCCCCAGATCTTGCAGGGAATAGGTGCGCATAATGGGCCCCACTGCAGAGCAGGGAACCTCTTCCCGCGGGGTATGGTAAGCCATCTGGCGCATGCCGCGGACCATCTCCGACTGGAGAAACAGCCCGAATTGCTTGAACCAGTGGGAGACGAATAAGTCTGTTGCCCAGATCTTCGTGTCTTCTTCCCGCCACACAGTGGCGCCCATGGTGTGATCGACGTGGCTGTGCGTATAAATAATGGCCTTCACGGGTCCGGGGGGAGCCGCTTCCGTCATGGCCTTTTTAACGGCCCGTGCGGCGGCCGTGTTTATAGAAGTGTCGACGATCACATTGCCATCATTGGTATGTATCAAGATAGTGCTGGCAAACTCGAATCCCAGCGCAGACCAGACGTGTTCCGATATCTGCTCAATACGCGCAGGGCCTATCTGCTCCTCACACTGCTTATTGATTTTCTCCAGCGCGGCGGCAGGGGATAGAGGTGATTGTTTTTTATCCTGCCCCGCGCAGGCAGCTCCGCTTAACAGGATTAAAACCATGGAAATCACGAGTATGAGCCTGACGGCATTGGTCATATTCACCAACCTCCGGTTTAAGTCATTATCCCTACGGCTTTGTAAGATATAAGAGCAAAATATTAAACTGGTTTGTTACTTCTTAAAAGCCTTGCTGCCCAACGCGAACAGCAGGATGCCCACCCCGAGCGCAACCATGGTCACCGGGCAGGGCAAAGGCCAGCCAAAAAGGGGGTTTGGTATTCGGGCAGCCATCATGACCGCATCGAGTATAAGGAGCAGCCCGGCTATGATGAGAAGAATTTTTGAAGCTGTCAGCATATTGCACCTCTCTTTATTTTAAAATCTGCTTAATACTTATTTTATCACTGTTGGCCGGCAGGCTGATGAGCAGCCCATCCACTGCCAGCGTGATGGGCCCGCTGTAATATTTAGCTGAGTCACCAAGGAGCATGTTATTGAGCACTGGCGGCAGAGGCGGCAGGATGTGGTAAAGCACCGGATGCTATAATGGATGGACAGGTCTCGAGACCTGTCCATCCCAACCGATGTTATAATTGGCAATAACCACAGGTAAATCAATAATACTTTGGAGTAAGAGGAGGTAACAACTATGGCGAAGTTGACTGACTCAATGAAGGCAGTGATAACTGGCCAGCAGGCCTGGGTGGCAACGGCCAGCGCGGACGGTAAAGCAAGCCTGGCCATCAAGGGCAGCGCCAAGATAATCGACGATGAGCACCTAGCCTACTTCGAGATGGTGGGCAACCGCACCTGGGCCAATGTCCAGCGCAACCCCTGGGTGGCCATCGCGGTGGCCGACTCCAGCAAGTTCAAAGGCTACCGGTTTGAAGGCAAGGCGGAGATCGTAACCTCCGGCCCCCTCTATGATGAAGCCATCAAGCTGGGCGAACTGATGAAGCTGCCGGCACCTCCCAAGGCTGCCATCAAGGTTAAAATTGAAGAGATCTACGATATCGGCAAGGGCGGTATGAAAGTAGCCTGAGCTTATTTACACCGCCGGCTCAAATTGAATATAAACGCTGTCCTGAAAGCTAATTTGCGATATTGGGGAGGCTAACTATGTCAACCGTTGAGGAAAAAGCCAAAGGTTACCTGAGAGAGCAGGGTATAACACTGATGGGCATTGCCGGTCCCGAGCGATGGAAGGACGGGCCGCCGTCAATTGACCCAACTTATATGCTCCCTGGCGCCAAATCGATAATTGCCTGGGCGTGGCCGTTCAACGTCCCTGCAATCTATGATTTTCTCAGCAAGAAATCAATCGGACCACATAACCTGGACCAGCTCAAACAGGCACAGCGTATGAACCGCATCGCAAAAGAGCTGGCTGAGTTACTTAAAGGCATGGGTTATAAGGCCACCCAGGTGATGACAAATAACACATACCGCCGCTCGCCGGACATCTTTGCCAACCGCCCGAGCCTGTCCCACCGCTTTGCCGGAGCCATCACAGGATTGGGAACCTTCGGCCTTTCGGGCAACCTTGTGACCAAGGAGTATGGGGCCGCTATCCTGCTCGATACTGTGGTCACGGATGCGGTGCTGAAATCCAACCCGGTCCTGCCCGCAAGATATACCTTCGACAACCGCTGCCGGACCTGCAAGTTGTGCGAGAAGTCCTGCACCCTGGGCATGTTCCAGGACAACGAAGAAGAATATATGCTTCTCAACAAAGAGCTCCACCCGCGCGGCAAACGTAACAACATCGATTTCTGCGCTCTCCCCTGCTTTGGACTGCATGGCATCTCAAGGAATAGAAAATGGTCGACCTGGGGCAGGCACTGGGCGACTAAATGGCTTGAAACATTGCCGGATCCGCAGGACCGCACCGGTGTAAGGGCGATGCAAACCCGCATGGGGGCCAAGGCGGGCGACAGCACGCCGCGCTACGAGGCCATACGCCGTTCGTCAGCCATCCTGTGGCCTAAGGAAAAGTTTGAAGATCTCATCCCTGATTACGAAAAACTGCCGCAGTCCGAAGAAGAGCTCTACAAGTTAGCAGTACAGGTCCAGGAGAATATGGGCGTCCACGGGTTAAAGGACCCCTGGGCGCAGACCTGCGGCAATTGCGCCATAGTCTGCGGCCCTGACTTTGAGGAAACTAAAAAGCGCTTTGATGTGTTGACGCAGAGCGGCATTGTCGTACCTGGTGAAGGGGGCAAACTGGTGCACACTAATAGCTTCGAAGAGGCCATGGAAATCAAGAAAAAGTACCCTCACAGGATAGAAGCCTCCCTGATAGCCAGGGACGCGGCCAACTCTGGCGGCCTCTGGGTTAGGTACTATTTCGGGTTCGAACCAAAGTCAGAGCTGCAGAACTTGCTCTACCAGCAAAAGGCTAAAAGGGCTGCTGCCAGAGCAGGCCTCGCCGGCAAGCAGGCCAAAGACCCCGCCATTTATGATCTCAAATGGGCGCTGGCCGCCCTTTTCGACCAGGAGAAAAAGAAAAAGCGCCTGGATGCATCTAAGGACACCACTGAATACAACGCGTGAGAGTACCATTGATATGCGGAAACCGGACAATCGCACCGGTTTCCGCATAGAAACGGACTTTTCAAATTAGCTCTACCGGAAATATAACGACTCCTACAGGAAAAGGACTCGAGTGCCCGTGGCCTGTAAGATCAGGATTATATTGTTGGCTGGCACAAGCCGGAGAGGTAAAACGCATGATAAATGAAAAAGCTGTGGAAAATATTGAAAAATACGGCCCCTGCCATGAAACAGGTGAGCAGAAACGTAAAATCCTGGACGAAATCGGTTTCCCCGTCGGTCGGAAAGCCGAATACGTGATCATTGCCGGTTGTTTCCAGCCAGTGGGTATGCCGCACGTGCTGAAAGCCCTCAAGGATGTGCTCGACCACCTTAAGGTCAGCTATACGCTCCTCGAGAAGGAATATTGCTGCGGCTGGATGCCCATCGGTCAGCCGGCTGTCATGTCCAAAAATGAGGAGGATATTGCCAGCTTCAAGCAGATATCCCGTAAATTAATAGTTAAGAACTTTGAGCAGGCCAAAAACCTGGGGGCGAAATCCATAGTCCTGTTCTGCGGCGCATGTGAACCCAATTACGCCAACTGCATGGATCTGACAGATCTCGAGGTCATATCGCAGAGTGACTTGCTCGACCGCTACTTCACCGGCGGGAAACTTGATGCTGAGATAGACTATTATGCCGGATGCTACCGCTTCCGGCGCAAGGTGACCGACAAGCCCGTGGATATCCAGTCAGCCATGCGCGTGCTTAACAAAATCAAAGGCCTCAAAGTAAATGCCCTGGATAATAAGTTATGCTGTTATATTCCTCCGCACCTGGAGCAGTTGCTGGGCAGCGTAAAAACCGGCACAGTGGTAAATATCTGCACCGGCTGTTACTTCAACCTGAGGGGAAAAGTAGCGCAGAATGGGTCACTTCAGGTAAAAATGCTGCCTGAGATTGTCCGGGAAGCCCTGAGCAAAGCATAGCTGAGCTTTGATCGAACAAAATATATGAAGAGGTGAACTTATGCCTGAATTATCAGATTACCGGAAAGCAGGTGTTGAGCTATATGAAAAGCTCCACCTGGCGACCTACCCGGTGGCCATTAAATACATACAGGACGAGTCCGAAATACCGCCCAAAGCTGTAAGGCCTTCACAGGCTAAACAGCAATGGAGCTTGTGCCAGGCGTTCACTTATTCGCGCAGGTGGGGATGGACCGTAGCTATGACGGCTGACGATAACTTCTGCACCCCTGCCACGGCCTCGCACAGGTGGGTCGAGGTCTCTGCTGACAACCTGCTGCAGAGCCAGCTCTTCCAGGCCTGGCATAAGGATGTTGAAGCAGAAAAGAAGCGGCTAAAGCACGGCCTTGACCAGGTCGGCGGGGGCAACCTGCCAAAGATGAGTCAATACTGTGGCCTTATCAGTTCGCCCCCGGCCCATACCCCGCTAATTCCCGATAGCCTGCTGGTTTTCGGCAACGGGGAAAATATCAACCATATCATCCAGGCCATCACTTATGAAGGCGAAAACTATCCGACATCAACCTTCGAGGGCTTCGGTGAAACCTGCATAAAAGGTGGCCTCGTGCCCTTCATAACCGGGATACCCCAGATCATTATACCCGGCATGGGCGACAGGACTTTTTCCGGCGTTTACGACTATGAGATCGCTATCGGCATACCTGCCAACCTGCTCTTCGTCACGGTTCAGAACTTATTCAAATCCGGGGGCAGGCTCAATTTAGGCAGCCCGGTCAGGACACTGCTGGCAACTGGCATTACCGAAAGTATCACTCCCGGCTTTAAATACATGCGCCAGAAAATCGACGAGTACAAGCAGCGGTAACCTGATATCCAGCCGGCGAGGCAGCTATTATCCTGGAATTCCCATCCAGTTGTAAAAGCCGCATAAAATGTTATATACTCTCAATTTGTTAACGGGGTTGTTATATTTGTAGTTGGGTAACTATGCCTTCGGATTCAAAGCAAAATAGGGGTAAGCGGAGCCGGGCCGGGCAGGTGGATTACGTAGCTCTGAGCAGAGACCTTGCGCATGGTATCGAAAGCGGGGTTTATATTGCCCAGTCTAAGAAATTTGTTTATGTAAACCCGTTCTTTGAGAAGCTGACAGGTTATTCAAGTGAGGAATTGATCGGCAGTAAGTGCCTCAGTCTCGTACTCCCTAAAGACAGGGCGGCAGTCAGAAAGAAAGCAATAAGGAATTTAAAAAGCCGGAAAGGGACGAAGCCTTATGAATACAGGTTCATCAAAAAGAACGGCGAGGTAATGTGGGTTCTGGAAAGGATCTCCTCCATCGAATATATGGGGCAGAAGGCAGCGCTGGGAAGTTTCATGGACATCGACGAGCGCAAACACCTGGAAGAAGCGCTCGTACACTCGGAGGAAAGGTACAGGATGATACTGGAGGAGATGCTGGACCCTTATTATGAAGTGGACCTCAGCGGCAACTTTACCTTCGTCAATAATGCAACCTGCCAGAACCTCGGGTATTCCAGCGAAGAACTGATCGGTAAAAACTTCCATATAATTGTTCCTCAGGAAGAAAGAAAAACTTTATACCGGGCTTTCAATACAGCATACAGGACAGGGGAAACAAACAAAGGTTTTGCCCACAGAATCATCCGCAAGGATGGCACAACAGGATTCGCGGAATCTTCAGTTTCTTTCCTGAAAAACGACCATGGAGAAGTTATCGGGTTCAGAAGTGTCAGCCGCGATGTGACCGAGCGCAGGCGCTTAGACGAGGTCTTGCTGCAGGAGAAATACTTTACCGATGCGGTTATAGACAGCCTGCCTGGCACTTTCTATGTCGTGGATGAAAACGGCGTATTCGTACGCTGGAATAAAAACGAGGAGAAAGTGACCGGGTATTCTGCAGAGGAGCTGTCTCATATGAATGGCCTTGACACCATCGCTGAAGAGGATAGGGAACTCGTCGCAAACAAGCTGGCGGATGTATTTACAAAAGGTTATGTTAATGAAGAAGTGACTATCCAGACGAAAGACGGAAGGAAAATCCCCTATGATCTCACGGGGGTAAGTGCAGTTATTGGAGGCAAGACATACCTCCTAGGGATGGGTACTGACATCACCGAGGGCAAGGAAGCGGAAAAGGCGCGGAGGAAGATCGAGGAACGTTACCGTACTATCTCGCGATTGAGTTCTGAATTTGCCTATTCCTGTGTCCATACTGGCGATAATGGTTATAAGGTAGATTGGATCACGGATGCGTTTTTTACCCTCACCGGTTATTCAGAAGCCGAACTGCGTGAAAAGGGTTGCTGGATGTTCATATCACATCCAGATGATCATGAGATAGCTACGAGGCCCTTGCGCGAACTGAAAGCAGGAGAATCAGACACACGGGAATTCCGTATTGTGATCAAGAACGGACGTATTCTGTACATTATCAACCACATGGAATGCCAGGCAGATCCAGGCGCGCCTGGTGGCCTGCGACTTTTCGGCGCTGTGCAAGACATCACCGAGCGCAGGAAGGGCGAGAAGGCAATTAAGGAAAGCGAGGAGCGCTACCTCGCCCTGTTCGACCGGTCACTCGACCTCGTTTTCGTCCGCGATTTTAAAGGCAACTTTATAGATGCCAACCCGGCGGCCCTGAACCTGCTCGGTTACCGGAGGGAAGACATCCCAACCTTGAATATCGTAGCGCTGCTGAGCAAGGACCAGTACCCCAAGACCCTGCAAACGCTGAAGGATCTGACTGAAACAGGCCGCCAAAAAGAGCCCACCGAGTATAAGCTTAAATGCAAGGACGGCAGACATGTGGATGTGGAGGTCCAGGAATCCGTGATCTACCGCGATGGGAAATCTTACGCCGTTCAGGGTATAGGGCGCGACGTTACCGAGCGCAAGCGGCTTGAAGAAACACTTGCGCGGTCGGAGGAGCGTTACAGGAACATTCTGGAGAATATGCAGGATTCCTATTTTGAAGTAGACCTCAAAGGTAACTTTACCTTTGTTAATGATGCGACATGCCTTAACCTGGGCCATCCCAGGGAAGACCTGATAGGGAATAACTTCCGCATCATCATGTCTGAAAATGAGGCGAAGGCGGTATTTCAAGCTTATCACACGGTATATTTATCAGGGGAGCCGAACAAGGGATTTGCTATTGAAATCAGGCGCAAGGATGGCAGTCCCGGGTTTATAGAATCCTCAATTTCCCTTGTAAAAAATGACAGTGGTGAAGCTGTTGGATTCCGCTGCGTGGGGCGCGACGTTACCGAGCGCAAGCAGATGGAGCAAAAGCTTGCA